>Ga0256834_1000258_pt1 | contig 38674 bp, 34 predicted proteins | sample 4281140metaG_FD_190536 | JGI IMG/M metagenome (GOLD analysis project Ga0256834, IMG submission 190536) | Hydrothermal vent microbial communities from East Pacific Rise, Pacific Ocean - 4281-140 | ecosystem: Environmental > Aquatic > Marine > Hydrothermal vents | place: Pacific Ocean: East...
AAATTTAACGCAAGAACCTCTTATGGTTACTGCTGCTTCTAACTTGATTGTCGTTAAATTTTATTTATGTTAGCTTCCTTTTTCGTATTATTACATATACAATAGTCTATACCTATATTTATTAGGTGACCTATTGTTGAATACATAAAAAAAGCCATTAAAAATTGTTTTTTAACGGCCTTATCCTTACTTTATTTGTTTAAAAAACTTAATCATTGTCTTTATGTATAATCTTCTCTATTTTAGAATTCATTTTTTTTGACTTCATTTGTATCATTTTACCTTCGGTATTCAACATTTCGTTGGAAGGCGAAATATATTTGATTCCCAAATTAAGTCCTCTTAAAATAAATAAAATACCAACAAAAGCCACTGCATAAGGTATCAATTGATTGATTTTATTTCTAATTTTTAATGACACAAAATTACCTAAATAAATAGCCAAGGTCATCATAGGTGCGGTACCCAAACCGAAAATAGCCATGTATAATGCTCCCAACAAAGGATCGCCTGTAGCCATGGCACCTACCAAGGCAATATATACCAATCCACAAGGCAACAAACCGTTAAAAAAACCTATAACATAAAAACCAAGTGTAGAACGTTTTTGCAAATAGTTCGATAAAGAATTTTTGACAAAATAAACGAAATGGTTCCACCAAGCCAAGGGTTTTAACCGTAAAATCTTACTGGACGGGATAAAAGCAAAGACAAGCATTAAAACACCCATAATTAAGGATACCTTTTGCTGAAATCCAATTAAAGAAATGCCCTTGCCCAAATAACCGAAAGCCAAACCAATACCGGCATAAGCTGTCATCCTACCCAAATGGTATAATAAGGTTTGCAGGGCCATCTTAAATTTGTTATGACGGTCAACAGGTAAAATAAATGCAATGGGGCCACACATGCCCAGGCAATGAAAACTGCCCATCAGCCCCAATAATAAAGCGGTTAATAATATAGTCATATTATTTTATTTTGCGGTGATTTTTTGTTTATAAAAGTAAGGCACACCTTCCGATTGCCAGTCGAGAATAATATCCCACCTACCGGAGATATATTCGGATTTGCCTATGGTTTGGGTATTATTCTCATTTAATTGAATGTCTATTTCCTTATCCAATTTTGAATTATCCGGTTTATAAAGTATAATTTTACCTTTTATATCTTTGACATAGGACGGGTATACAATTTTCAATCCGTCATTGGTTTCTATGATTTGAACCGCTACCCGCATGGTATCGGCATTTTGTTTTTTGGCCAACACATCACCGTATTCCAATTCTTTTTGATAGTAATCTTCCGTCACCAACTCGTTGGACTCCAACTCTTTGAACGATCTCCAAAAATAAAATAAGAATACCAGCATAAAGGTCAAATAGACCAATAAGATACTCCATCCCCAATTCAGTTTAAATTTTGCCATAATATATGTTTTATATGCTACCGTATTAAAAAAAATTCTTTTATTAAAAAAGAAGCGTTGAAAACAATTAATAAGGTTTCAACGCTTCAAAATTAAACATTTATAATGATTTATATTATATTTTTTTGGACTATTACCGGACCGGTGCTATAAAAACCGTTTTATAATCGTCTAACAACTTACCCTTGTCATCATAGATGCCCAATTTTATTTTCTTTTTACCATGAAATTTATTTCTGGGCAATTCTATAAAAATAATCACTTGTTTGACTTCTTCCTTCTTCAAGTCCAATTCATTTTGCGTTCCCGAAATGGTTATTTTTCCATCTTTGGGTTCAATAAGTTTAACTTGCAAATCTTGATAAGGATGGTTACTTTTATTGATAATAGTCGCTTGATACATATTTTGTATTTGCCCGTTTGGTAATTCTGTAAAAACCTGTCCTCTGGTTCTTAACACTTTAAGATCAACTTCCGGTCTGTTGGCAAACAGATAAACAAAAATACTCATTAATGCTATCAAGACTACAGTATAGAATTTCACTCTCGGAGTAAATATTTTACTATGTCCTTCTTCTATACTCACTTTGGATGCATAACGTATCAACCCGCGTGGTTTACTGATGGAATCCATAATAGCATCACAGGCATCCATACAAGCGGTACAGTTGATACATTCCAATTGGGTACCGTTTCTAATATCAATTCCCGTAGGACATACTTGCACACATTGTTTACAATCTATACAGTCACCCAAGCCTTCAGCCTCACGGTCTTGTCCTTTACGCATAGGCCCGCGTTTTTCACCGCGTTTATAATCATAGGCAACCATAATGGTGTTTTCATCTGTTAAAACGCCCTGCAAACGGCCATAAGGACAAGCAATAATACAGACTTGTTCTCTAAACCAAGCAAATACAAAGAAAAAGACCGTGGTAAAAGCCAAATAAATCAACCATGCTTTAACATCGGCGAAGGGATGTTTCCAAAAATCGATGACATAATCGGCGCCGGCCACATAAGCCAACATTACGGTGGTTATACCCAACGAAATCAAATAGAATACAACCCATTTTAAACCGCGCTTACGCAATTTTTCGGCATTCCATTCCATACGGTCCAACTTAATTTGTTTGGGGCGGTCACCTTCAAACAAATATTCTATTTTACGAAAAACCATTTCCATAAAAATGGTTTGCGGACAAAGCCAACCGCAAAAAATACGTCCGTAAACAACTGTAAACAAAACCAAAAACACCAAAGATATAACCGCCGCCAATGCCAATAAATAGAAATCTTGCGGAAAAAACGGCCGTCCGAAAATATGGAATTTCCGTTCCAAGATATTGAAAAGCATAAATTGCTCTCCATTAACCTTAATAAACGGACCTATAATAAAGGCTGCCAATAATATCAAACTGAGTATGGTTCTGTAATTGTAGTACCGGCCTTTGGGTTTCTTGGGGTGTATCCAATTTCTTAAACCTTCTTCATTAATAGTACCAATACTGTCTCTAAATGATTCGTTGTTATTTGTATTCATTTTAAATAATTTTTTTAACCAAAATAAAGCAGTTTGGGCGTCAAACTGCTTTATTTGTAATTGATTTATAGAGGTTATCCTTTATTACATGGTTGACCTTCGGCTGCTTTTGGTTTGGCCGGTTTGGTGCCTTGCAATGATAAAACATAACTGGCTACCTTTTGTATTTTATCAGCTCCTAATGCTTTCCAAGGCGGCATACCTTTACTGGTACCGTTGGTAATAACATTAAATACATCTTTGATATCACAACCGTAAATCCAAGCATTATCGGTCAGGTTGGGGCCTACCAATCCGCCACCGTCAGCCACATGACAAGCGGCACAATTTTTAAGGTAAATTTCTTTACCTTCTTCTAAAGCGGCTTTGTCTGTTAATAGGGTAACAGTGTTAGCATCAACGATATTATGCTCTTTTTTATAAGCATCTACTTGAGCTTTGGCTTTAGCCATTTCACGTTGATACTCATCATATTGACTATCTTTACCTTGTATGGTATAATAGAAAATATAAAAAACAGATATAATTACCGTAATTACAAATCCGGCAGTCCACCATGGTGGTAGCGGGTTGTTCAATTCTTCAATACCGTCAAAATCATGATCTAATTTTACGGAACTTTCTTGTTCTATAGGAGTGGCTTTGGTCAGTTTTTTTAATAGTCTGTCAAAAGCCGATTCATTCTTTTTTGCCATAATCTAAATCGTTTTGGTCGTTAAGTGGAAAATTTTTTAATTCATCAATATGTTGCTTGGGCAGACCCAGGGCATAAGTCAATGCAAAAACCATTACAAAGGCAAAAAATACCAATGAAATCATATCATAAATGGTAAGCCCCAAATCATTTTCCAAGTACAATTTGATGTTTCTTAACATAATTTATTTTTTTGCTGTTTCAACTTTTTTAGTTGTATCGGTTCCTAAACGTTGCAAATAAGCAATTAAAGCAACGATTTCTTTTTTACTCAAATCAACCTTTTGATCGCCAAAGGCTTTGGCATAAGCTTCGGTTGTTCGAACATTGTTAGCTTCCAAGTCGGCTGCAATAGCTTTGGCTTGTTTTTCTAATAACTCGGGCGCCTTTTCTATATACTCATCCGTATAATATTCAGTTCCATCTTTCAACTTGGTGCCCAATGCCCGAAGTGTTTTTAACTTGTCTTTGATGTCCGAAGCATCCAAATCGCTGGTCACTATCCATTGATAGTTAGGCATAATAGAACCATACATCATTGACTCGGGTTCATACATGTGATTAAAATGCCATAAATTGGGGCGTTTGCCTCCCTCTCTCAATAAATCGGGACCGGTACGTTTTGACCCCCATTGGAAAGGACGATCATATACATATTCACCGGCTTTGGCATAAGGTCCAAAACGTTCTACTTCACTACGGAAAGGACGAATCATTTGCGAGTGACAGTTATAACAACCTTCTCTCACATAAATATCACGACCTTCAACTTCAAGTGGTGTATAAGGTTTTACAGCTTCTAATTTGGGTATATTTTCATCGATAAAAATAGTCGGTATAATTTCTACCGCACCACCAATAGCAGTAGCAATCAAAGCTAAAACGGTAAATAACACACCGCGACGTTCTAACCAGTTATGAAAATCTTCACCTTTTTGACGGGCAGCCGGTATCGGTGCTAAAGGCGCTGCTTCTGCTGCCGTATCTTCTACGGTATGACCTTTAACGGTTTTAATCAAGTTATACACCAGCATCAAAGCTCCTGTCAAATACAAAGTTCCACCAATGGCACGCATATAGTGCATTGGTAAAATTTCGGTAACGGTGTCCATAAATTCACCATACTTTAAAGTACCGTCGGGGTTAAATTGTTTCCACATCAAAGCTTGTGTCCAACCGGCGATATACATAGGCACCACATATAATAAGATACCTATGGTGCCAATCCAAAAATGTTGATTGGCCAATTTAACGGAATACAATTTGGTTTTGTATAAGCGCGGTACCATCCAGTAAAGCATACCCATGATGATAAAACCGTTCCAACCAAGTGTTCCTACGTGTACGTGTGCTACAATCCAATCGGTAAAGTGCGCAATGGCATTTAATGATTTAAAGGACAACATAGGTCCTTCAAAAGTAGACATACCATAAGAGGTAATGGCTACTACATACATTTTTAAAATAGGGTCTTCACGCACACGGTCCCAAGCACCTCTAAGGGTTAATAAACCGTTGATCATACCACCCCAAGACGGGAATATTAACATCAATGAGAAAATAGTTCCCAATACTTGCGCCCACTCAGGCACGGCCGAATACAATAAATGGTGAGGGCCTGCCCATATATAAATAAAGATTAAAGACCAAAAGTGAATGATCGATAATCTGTAAGAATAAATAGGACGTTTGGCTGCCTTAGGCACAAAATAATACATCAAACCTAAAATAGGTGTGGTTAAGAAAAAGGCCACCGCATTGTGTCCATACCACCATTGTACCACGGCATCTTCAACTCCGGAATAAACCGAATAACTTTTTGTCAAGGTAGCCGGTAAACTCAAATTGTTAAAAATATAAAGCATAGCAATGGTTACAGCTGTAGAAAGATAGAACCAAATGGCTACATAAATATGTCTCACTCGTCTTTTTACCACTGTCATAACCAGGTTGATGGTAAATACCACCCATACTAATGCTACCAATATATCGATAGGCCATTCCAATTCGGCATATTCTTTACTTTGGGTAAATCCTAAGGGTAAAGTAATAGCAGCCAATACAATGATTAACTGCCATCCCCAAAAGTGAATTTTACTGAGCAAATCGTTATACATTCTTGTTTTTAACAAGCGCTGGGTACTATAATAAGCACCGGCAAAAATACCATTACCAACAAAAGCAAAAATAGCGGCATTGGTATGTAAAGGTCTTAATCTACCGTAGCTCAGCCAAGAAATTCCGTCCATGTAATGGGGAAACCAGTAAAGATAAGCTACCATCAGACCAATTGTAAAAGCTGTAACACCCCAGACAACCGTTGCCCAAGAAAACAGCTTTACAATTTTGTCATCATAATAAAATTTCTGTTTTTCCATATAAATTTAATTTTGGTTAATTTTTATTTTCCGTGGTTTCTTCATCGTCTCCGAATTCATCGTCTAATATCATCCGCACCGATGGTGTATAAGTATCTTCATATTGTCCATGCTTTACAGAACTTAAAAACAGCACTAAAAAGATAACGGCCAAAATCAAGCTGATAAAGATGGTTAAATATAATGCAATCATTTTTTTACTTAAACTTTACAAAGATACAAATATTTATAAAATACAAAAAAATCTTTTATAACCACAATGTTTTGATATACAACACATTAAATAAACGTTTGACAGAAAATGTTATATTTGTTACCGGTTAAGTAAGCAATTTTATTCAAAAAAACAGGAAATAAAAAAGGAAGCTCTAAACAGAACTTCCTCTTTTAATTATTATGAAAAAACCAACTATTTCTTGCAATTGGTATATCTTTTGGCAACTTCATCCCAATTAATGACATTAAAAAAGTCATTGATATAAGCGCCTCGTTTATTTTGATGTTTTAAATAATAAGCATGTTCCCAAACATCCATTCCCAAAACAACATCACCTTTACAATCGACAAATTTCATCAAAGGATTGTCTTGATTCGGTGTATGACAAATGCTTAATTTGCCTTTATTGCACAACAACCAAACCCATCCCGAACCAAAACGGGCGCCTCCGGCTTTGGCCCATTGGTCTTTAAAATTTTCAAAAGAACCGAAATCACGATCAATAGCTTCGGCTAAAGCACCCGTAGGAGCACCACCACCGTTAGGTGACATAATTTGCCAATACAAGATATGATTCCAATAACCACCACCGTTATTTCTAATAGCAGTCTCACCGATATGGATATCTTTTAATATTTCTTCGATACTTTTATTTTCATAGCAAGTGCCTTCAATGGCGGTATTCAAACCGTTGGTATAACCTTGATGGTGTCCCAAATGATGCACACGCATGGTTGCTTCGTCAATATAAGGTTCGAGGGCATTATATGCATAAGGTAATTCAGGTAATTTAAAACTCATAATTCTATATTTTTTAGATTTCTATGCAAATATAATGTATCTTTGAAGTTAAGTAAAGGCTTTCTGTAATCTTTTCCTTATACCGTAATAAAAATTTCTTATAATGATCAATCAACGACTTATAATTTATAATGCCAGTGCAGGTTCGGGTAAGACTTTTCAAATTGCCAAACGCTATCTTAACAAGCTGATACAGACGCAATCGACTCATACCATTTATAAGTTAATAGGTATTACCTTTACCAACAAGGCTGCCGAGGAAATGAAGAAACGTATAATCGAAAACCTTATTAATGCCGCTAAGGGAAATATTACCGATGTTATGGCAGTGGTAAGTCTTGAGTCGGAAAATATTATTAAAAATCAAACCGGCATTGATAACGATGCGGATTACAAACAAGAAATCATCAAACGCAGCCGGCAACGACTCACCGAAATTTTACATTATTATGACGATTTTCAACTGACGACCATTGACAAGTTGATGTATAAAATCATTAAAACTTTTGCCCGTGAAATGCATTTGTCATCCGATGTCGATGTAATATTGGACTATAAAGAAGTAATCAGCAACTTAATTGACCAGCTTATTAACCGTGCCGAACCGGATAGCGATTTATCCAATTTTTTAATCTCCTTTGCCATCAACAAAATTGATGATGACAAGTTTTGGGATATCAAAGATGACTTGCTAAAAATTACCGGCATTATATTTGACGACAACCATTTTAACGAGCTTAAAAGTTTAGAAACTAAAAACTTGAAAGATTTTGTTCGTCTTAATCAATATTTAAACAGCGAAATAAAACAAATTGAAAACCAAATGACGGCTTATGGCAAAGCCTTAAAAAAAGCCTTTCATATCTATGAAGATTTGGTCAACGTCCTGGTCTTAAGCAGACAACTTATATACGAGAAATCCAAAATTACTATCACACCTACTTTAAAAAAACAATACGAAGGTAAAGCCATTTATTATATCAAAAAAAGAGTGGAAAGTCTTGATGACCTGCAACAAGCCGAGATTAAAGGCACTGTCAATGATGCCATACATGAGATATTAAGTGAATTACTCCCTTTTTTAGATGAAAATCTGGAAAAATACCGGTTTTTTAAAGCCTTGAAAAAAGAAGTAAATGCTTTAAGTATTGAAAATGAACTACAAAAAGACATCACGGTTTTTAAAGAAGAACAAGGAGCTATTTTTATCAGTGATTTTAACAAACTGATACTGGAACAAATCTTAAAAGATCTGGCCGGTGACACTCCTTATATTTATATGCGTTTGGGCGAAAAGTATGCACATTATTTCATTGACGAATTTCAAGACACCTCCGCCTTGCAATGGCAAAATTTAATTCCATTGATCAGAGAGGCCTTGTCAAAAGAGTTTGCTCATAATACTATGGGTGATGTTATGGTAGTGGGTGATGCCAAACAATCCATTTACCGTTTTAGAGGCGGCAAACCCGAACAATTTATTGCTCTGAGCGACCCGGAACAACAAACCGGGACCGGCAATCCGTTTGCGCCTTTGGTTCAAAAAAAGGTGGAACAATTGGCTTTTAACTGGCGAAGTCAAGCCAAAATTGTAGCCTTTAACAACCTGTTTTTTAAAGACTTTACCCAATATTTAGCCCCACCATACAAAAAGGTTTATGAGCAAGCCTCTCAAAAAATTCCAACGCATAAATCACCTGAAAAAGGCTATGTCAATATTCGGTTTTTAAATCGTGGCAATCGTAAACAAGGGATTGAAAAAGAAAGTTTTGCAGAGGCCGTATTACAGACGGTAAAAAAAGTGGAAAAAACAGGATTTTCAAAAGAAGACATTTGTATTTTGGTCAATACGCATACAGAAGGTATACAAATTGCCGAAACACTCAATCAAGCGGGCATTGAAGTTATTTCTTCTGAAACTTTATTGGTAAGTAATGCCGCTAAAGTCCGTTTTTTATTAAGCTGGTTATATTATTTAAAATCAGGTGCCTCACAAGATTTGTATGAAGCGGTTCGTTACTTGACGGAACAGTTTCAATGGGATAAAACACAGACTTATGAAACCTTATTTGCAGCCTCTATCCAAAACATAAAAGCACAGGTAGAAGCATTTAACCAATTGGGATTTAATATTGATTCTCAACAATTAACAAGGCTAAATATATATGATTTGTTAGTTTACTTGATAGATAGTTTTAAACTGAATGATACGGCAACCGAACAAGCTTATCTGCAAACTTTTATGGAAAAGGTCTATCAAATGAATCTAAAAAGCACATTGAGTTTGTCCGGTTTTTTATCAGAATGGGAACAAATTGCCAAAGATTTAAGTATTGATGTCCCTGAAAAAAAGGGAGCTGTCAATATCATGACCGTCCATAAATCCAAAGGTTTGGAATTTCCGGTCATTATATACTACACCAATGCCGACTTATACGGCTCAAAAGACAAAAACACCAAAATATGGGTGCCTCTGGATGCAAAACACTTTGAAGGTTTTGAAACCTTACCTGTTACCTTGGGCAGTTTACATGATAGTAATAATCCGGTTTATCAAGCGATATATGAAAAAAATGTATTAGAAAAAAAATTTGACAATCTTAATCGCTTGTATGTTGCCATGACCAGAGCCGAATCACAATTGTATGTCATTACATATACACCGTCTAAATCAGCAAAAAACACGGGATTTAATCAAATTTTTTGGAATTTTTTAAAACGAAATTTTGAATATTTTGACGGACAACAATTTGAATATGGTCAAACCACCATACCTGATAAAACAGCAGTAGAAACATCTTCCGAATTAAATACTCAAAAATTATATTACAAATATTGGCAACAACGCCGACAAGGTGATTTTATTAAAATCAATACTTTAAATTACGAACGCTGGGCCGAACATAAGAAAACTGCCATAACGCAAGGCCTTCTTTTACACGATATTTTATCTCAAATAAGCACACAATCCGATTGGCAAAAGCATAAAAACAAGTATTTAAATGCACTTCCTAATACTGATAAAGTCATCATTGAGAAACAAATTGAACAAATTATACAACATCCACAACTCAAAGCTTATTTTACCGGCGACTTTAAAGTTTTAAACGAAAGAAGCATTCTTTTGCCCGATCACTCCGGATATTTTTCTCAAAAACGCCCCGACCGCTTGCTGTTAAAAGATAATGACATGGTTATAATAGATTACAAAACCGGCACACCTCTACCAAAACATAGCAAGCAAATTAATGAATATGCAAGCATTTTAGAACAATTAGGATTTACAATTAGTAAAAAACTGTTGGTTTATATAGGTGAGAAAATTGACATCAAAGAAATTACATAAAACAAAAAACGACCGGACTAATCCGGACGCTTTAAGCTAATTGTAGGTTAACAATTACACATACCACAAACAAACAATAATCTTATTTAGGGCTTGCATAAAAGCTCGGAAGTGCAATAGATTTGTAATTTGTGAATTGTAGATGTATATAGATACTTCAAAATGAACAAGTTGCAAAGATGTTGTGCTTCCGGGCAGCAGAAATATAAAATTTACGTGTTTTCAAGTGTAAGTAATTTTATAGTTTTATGTGAAAAAACCATGCATTTCTCATCGAACATCTGATTGTATTATATTGATATTCAATGTTTAAACGTTTTTCAGAAGACCCTATTTATCTTTTAAAACCAATCTTTAATTTAAATAATGTAAGCGAGACAATTGCTTTTCTATATTAGACAACACAACCAATGTGTCAAAATATTCATCTAAAAATCCTTTTGAAAGTAGTTCCACCGATTTCTTTTTTAAATTTTGATAAGTGGTCAATAGTTTCATAGCCTTAATTTTATCAGTTATATTTGATAAAATGCAATGACCGTGCCAAAATCATAAATAATTAAAAACCAAACATTTAACCATTAAATATTAACAAAAGATTTCTTTTAAAATACTATAAAATTCTTTTTTCAACCGGCAAGTCTTCCAAGTTTTATAAGCTTTTATTTTGGTGAAAAAATACTGTGATAAATCGCATGGCTTTCTACCTTATCCGGACTAAACAGGTCTTTGTATAGTGCTCCATTGACAAAAGTTTTCGCTTGACTGCCATAAAACTTACTGGCCGGATTACCACTAATGCCCGTAGGTAAAATGCTATAAGACCGGTCCCAATCAGCTGTATTAAAAATATGTTTTTCGGAAGCGCCCATATTAGCATCAAAAGGACTATCATAAGAATAAGTAAACGGATTGACAGTGTTGGGATTGCCCGGTGCTGCATATTCACGATTTAAACCAAAAAGCATATCAAGTATTTTTACTTTTCCAAGCGGATGTTCCAATTTTAACCGGTGAATATCACCCCAATGAATTTGATCTACCTGTCCATATTTTTTGTGTAATGATTGAATACTATGTTTAAATGCCCTAACAACTATTTGATGAAAATCTTCTTTGGATTTGGTGGTTACATCATCAGACCATGCCGAATTGTTTTTGTCAAAAACATTGTATATCAAATATTTAGACGCCAACAATGATTTGTTATACATTTTATAAGCCGCTTCGTCCATTTGGTCACCCACCAATTCTTTTACCAAGGTTATCATGGTTTGATCAAAAATAGCCGGAGCAGTTGCCTGTTTATCATATACATTATCCCAGTTTTTTAAAATATCCAAAGCTTTTGATTCTTCCGGAGTTAAATTTTCAGCTTTAGTCAAATGTTGCAATAATACCGGCTTAATTTCATCAGCTTGCACCGAATGATGATCATTGAGCATTTGTTTAAAATCTTCCGGTGACAACTTGTCTTTGGCCGTCAACATTTGCCGGATTCTTTTGATACGGTAAGGGACATCATACCATTCACTGATATAGTAAGGATATTCGGCATCACTGATAGTTTTATTATTGGCAGATGACACAAAACCCCGTTGTGGGTTATATTCGTAAGGCAAGCTGTCAAAGGGCACATAGGTTTTCCAATCGTATTGATCGGTATCTCCGGGCAAAAATAAATATCCGGGAGCATTACGCACCGGCACACGACCGGTCATATGAATACCTATATTACCGTTAATATCGGCATAAGCAATATTTTGACTAACCGATTGAAAACCACGAATAGCCATAGTAAATTCTTGCCAATTTCGAGCGGTGGACAATCTGTAAAGCGCTTCTATTTCTCTACTATCCTCGTTACCGACCCAATGCATAGATACCGGCATGGTTTTAACATCGTCAAAACTGGTAAAAATAGGGCCGCGATGTGTAAAATATAAAGTTTTTTCGACGGGTTTATCTGTTCCTTTGACATATATTTTTTCTTTTTTGACGGTCATATTACGCCATTGGCCGTTAAATTTATATTGACTTTTATTTTCGGGATTAATGGTTTCCATATAAAAATCGGCGCCATCAAGCATCACATTGGTCATTCCCCATGCAATATACTCGTTATGACCGGCAACCACAAAAGGCTCTCCGGGTAATACAACTCCGGTTACATTTAACTGCCCCGGAATAATAAAATGCATCCGTGTCCAAATACCCGGCAAATCCAATCCCAAATGCATATCGTTAGAAAAAAGCGGCTTGCCGGTAGTGCTTTTTTGACCGCTGACCACCCAATTGTTACTTCCGTTAAAAATATCGGGGGCCAATTGGTTAATATTATTTAATGCCACTTCTAAAACCGTATCTCTAACAATTTTAGCATCATATTTATATGTAGGGTAAACATAAGTATTCATGCTTTGATAATCGGGCAGCAATTCGGAAAACTGTTCCGAGGTAACCTTATCTTTTAAATGGTGTAATAAGGCTTCCATTTTATAACCCAACTCTAAATTCCAAGCCATAAAACCGACTAAATTTAAGGACTGTTCCGGCTTCCATTTTTCCGGTTTATACCCCAATACTTTAAATTCAAAAGGCAAATCGTCTCCCTGGTCAATTATATATTGATTGACACCGGCAGCAAAATATTTCAAAGGATTTTTAATACTGTCTTCTAATGTGGCATATAATTTTTCGGAAGTTGCAGGCATTCTAAGTTTACGTAAGAGCACATCGGTATCTATAAATTTTTCACCGAAAATTTCGGATAATCTACCTTGTGTAACACGACGTAACAAATCCATTTGCCACAACCGGTCTTGTGCAGACAAATAACCTACCACCGTATATAGATCATGTTCATTTTGTGCAATAATATGCGGCACACCTTGGGCATCTCTATAAACTTGCACGGGTTTTTGCAATCCGGATATTTGGATATTTTGATTATAATCCGGCAAACCCGATTTTTTAAGTTGCCTGACATAAAAGTATCCACCAATACTTATAAGAACTATGACAATTAATGAATATTTGATAATTTTTTTCATAGGAATAATTTTTAAGGTAAGATTGGAGTAGGTTTTTTAGATTTATCCAATGCCACAAAGGTAAAGATACCTTCAATAGCTTTTTCGCGTGAATAATTATACATTTCTTCTTTATAAATTTCTACTAACACATCCAAACTGGTTTTGCCTACGCGCACAATACTTCCAATCACTTCAATAATGGTATCGGCAGGTATGGGTTTTTTAAAGTCAATACGACTGGTTGATACGGTTACCATTCTTTTGCGGCTAAAACGGGTAGCGGCAATAAAGGCAACCTCATCCATTATTTGTAAGGCATTACCACCAAACAAAGTATCATAGTGATTGGTTGTATTGGGAAAAACCACTTTAAACACGTGAGTTTCTGCAGTTTTTAAACGTTGTTCCAAATCTGTCTTGTGTATCATTTTTATTTTATTAAAAAACAAATATAGCTAAAAACACAAAACTGCCTGTTAATGAGTATTTTTTTAACAGTTTCATTTAATCCCAAAATGCTATATAAAAATTGAGTATAAAATTGAATAATTCAGATGGCAAAATAGTCGTTTTTTACCGCCCAAACAATTAATTCAGCCAAGTTACGCACTTGTGCTTTTTTATAAATGTTTGACCGGTGTGTTTCTACTGTTTTAACACTAATAAATAAGCTTTCCGCTATTTCACCGGTGGTTTTTCCCTGACAAATAAGCTGAATGATTTCAATTTCGCGTAAGGTGAGTTGCTCTTTATTAAAACCTTTATTTTTTACGGATTGTAAAGCTAATTTTTGCAATATTTCTTGACTAAAATAATTGCCGCCTTTAAAAACCGTTTGGATAGCTGTAGAAAGCTCGGTTTTTGAGGCGTTTTTAATAACAAATCCCTTAACACCGGCTTCAATCATCTGTGTATAATGTCCTAAATCGGAAAACATGGTTAGGGCTATAACTTTTAGATCAGGCACCAATGTCAAGGCTTTTTTGGTTGTTTCTACACCATTGATTATAGGCATATTTACATCCATCAGCACTAAATCGGGTTTATCTGTTTCAAGAAAGGTAATAAAATCTAAACCGTTTGAAGTGTCAAACACTACCTCAAATTCACTTATTTGATTGAGTACCAATATAATTCCTTCCCGAAAAATACTATGATCATCTACTATGGCTATTTTTATTTTACACATACCTGATTATTATGAGTAAGGAAGTATCATGGTCGCATGAAAACCTCCATTCTCGGTTGTATTATAACTAAAACTTCCTTCAAGCGAAGCCAACCGGCTTGTTATGTTTTGTAATCCAAGACCGTTTTTTATGCCTGTTATTTTTAATTTGTCAAAGCCAATTCCATTATCTGTATAATCAATATGTATTTGTTTATTCTGTATAGAGATATTGATATGAATGATATTGGCTTGAGCATATTTGATGGTATTGTTTATCAGTTCGGTTACCGCCCTGTATAAGCTGAGTTCCTTTTTTATATCAAAACGAAATATGTTTTCATAAGAAAAATTAATTTTTAAATTTTTGTGAATGTTTAATTGATCTATAAAATTTTCCAAGGCTACAATCAATCCGTTATTTTCTACTATAAGCGGGCTGATATTATGCGATATTTTGGACACATCACTAATGGCATTACCAATAATTTTTTTTAACCTTCCTTCAATTTCTTTTTTCTTTTCCGGATTTTTTTCATCAATATAAGCTTGATAATACAAATTGATAGAGGACATAACCGGGCCTAATCCGTCGTGTAAATCAGCTGCTATTCGTTTGCGTTCTTTTTCTTCTGCTAAAATAATATCACCTAAGGCTTTGCTTTGGATTTTTTTCTTTTCGGCAATTTCATTGAGCAAGGCTTTGTTCATTTCTTGCAAGTTTGTTGCCTGCTTTTCAAGTGTGCTGATATTTCTATTGATTTCACGCATAAAATCAATAAATACGTGATGAATTAATACACCAATAATGATATAGCTGACAAAACGGGCAATCATACATTGTTTATAGCAAGACAAGATGCCGGTTTTGGGTATAAACTTATCATCTGTTAGGGTTAAAATGGCAACAATCAATAAAATACTGACAGAAATGCTAATCAAATAAACAAATTTTTTCTTATCAAACACATATAACAAAAAGGTGGTACTAACCGTAAACCAAAAAACCGAAAGATCAACCAGTTTGAAAAAAAGCAGAATGATTGGAATCAACATAAAGGGAATACTCAATAACCATATTTTGAACTGTAAAGGAAGCTTTTTTTTTATAAAACTTACGATAAAAAATACAGCGGAAAGTAATGGAATGGCTATTTTAACCCAAATATTATTTGATGATGCCAATGATAAATAGACAACATAGTTTGTTGGTAAAGTCAACAATGCAATAAACACAACATTGTGATCAATGATTGTTTCTATGATACGTCTATTCTTTAGCAAACTTATATTTTTCATTAAAAATAATAAATAGTTTTTAAAATTATCTGCTTACAATCATTTTTTGTTTTACATGAGAAACAAGCCCGGAAACATCTCCGGGCTTGTGTTTAAGAAAAACATATAATGTGAATTTAGGTATAACATCAAACCAGATGTTTTTATTACATTACAAACAGTTGACAATCAACTTAATGCAATATATTTTTCTTAGATCTATTTTTCTCCGGCTAATATTTCTCTATTTTAAATTGTTTCATTCTCTGGCTCTTTTGATCTACAATAAGTAGTAAATAAACTCCGGTGTTAAAAGAGGACATATTCCAGGTTTTGATTTTTTGTCCGGTTGTATGAGCCAATTGTTTTCCATAGATATCAAACAAATAGATTTGATATTTTTTTTGATCCGGTAATTGTATATGTATATTTGTTTTAACCGGATTTGGATAAACACTTACGTTAGTTAAAAGCTTGTAGTCTGAAATACCAAGCGGGGTGAGTATATCCGGACCAATAAAGCCTTCTGACAAATGTGTTGTGTTCCATTCGTTTTCTTGCATTGCCATTTCTCCAATGGTATAGGTAATTTGGGTTATCCCGTTAACTTGACTACCACCGCCACTTGAAATACTACTTTTCTTGATATTTGTTTGTGCAAAATTGACATTTACAACAAACAATGCTATAAATATAAAAATGTATTTCATTGTATTATTTTTTATAAACGACAAAATTGAAACTTTCATCTGATACGGCAGCTGAAGTGTTATAAGTTCTCACTTCAAAATAAGAATCATGGTTTACAACCGATATAAAGCCTAAAAACCCATAATTCATAGAAGCTATTACGGTATATTTATTTACACCTCCCGGAGAGTTATTGAATGTAACTTTGTATTTTCCGGTACTGACTTTAGTAACCGTAAAACCTCCAGAGCTTGCTCCGTAAGAATTAAGACTACCCGATGAATAAACAGATCCGTAAATATATGCTTTCATATCGGCATCTCCTGAATCTGTTCCGTGCAATTCACCGTTTATTTTGATATAGTCATTGGCAAAATCACCGTAAATAAGCGGGTTGTCGGTGTCCGAATTGTCAATATATAATTTGTCACTTCCGGTTTCATTGTAACCGGCATCATTACCGATAAAAACATTGTTACTTCCGGTATTGGAAAAACCGGCATTATGACCTACTGCCACGTTATTACTACCATTAATGTTGTTGTATAAAGTATTAAAACCCAAGGCAGTATTGTAACTATTTAAGTTTTGATAAATAGCTCTGTCACCTATAGCTACATTTCTGGTACCTGTTACATTATCCATCATAGCTTCAAAACCTACGGCTACATTTTTTTCGGCAGTTGTAGCATCTTGTAGTGCGCGGGTTCCAATTCCCACATTATTACTAAATTGGTTAGTAAGGTGAAGTCCTGCACTATTTCCAATAAAAACGGCTTTCCCATCATTTTTGGCATCTGATAAATCATCAAGTTTGGTTACATCATCAGAGACATTTTTATCCCAGTTTGTGGTATCGGGTGCCCCTTGCAAGTCGGCATAATTTCCACTAAACACATTTCCTGCTTTGTCGGCGTATTTGGCATAAGGCATATATTTTAAAGGGTTCGTTCCATAATCTTGATAGCCATTTCCGTCTTGAGTATCTATTTCAACTTTCAAATTATAGTCCATTGACCAATCAATAGTTGAAAAATCTCCATTGACAGAGTTACCTTCTCCCAAAATAAGACTGATAATACCATTTGCATCCGTAGTAACCGATTGGGTTTCTGTATAAATGCCGGTAGCAGCATCATCTAATAAAGTAAACCGAACATTTACCGCTTGGTTAGACAAAACATTACCATTATGGGTAATAAGGGCTTTGTAGTTAAATCCTGAGCTTTGTGCCCATAAAAAATTTGTTGATACCATCAACAATACAAATAGTAATTTTCTCATAGTTTTAGTTTTTAAAAATTAATAATACCACAAAGGTATTTTGCTGTAAGCCAGCTGTCAATCGGTTGAAACCTTTAAAAACCCTAAGGGAAAACCACTAATTTTGTAGAAAATAAAAAAAGCACCCCTAAACGGAGTGCTTTAAATAAAATTTTTTGAAAATTTATTTTGCTAATAATGGTGCCAATATCAATGCCACAACAGACATTAATTTAATAAGTATGTTTAAAGACGGTCCTGATGTATCTTTAAACGGGTCACCTACTGTATCGCCCGTTACGGCAGCAGCATGCACTTCACTGCCTTTACCGTATTTTTTGCCTTTGATTTCAACACCTTCTTCAATCATTTTCTTGGCATTATCCCAAGCACCTCCGGCATTGGATTGGAAGATGGCCATCATAACACCGCTTACGGTAACACCGGCTAACAATCCTCCCAACATTTCGGCACCTCCTAAGAAACCTACCAAGGCAGGCGTCAATACGGCAATCAAACCGGGGACTAACATTTCACGAATAGAAGCTTTGGTCGAAATTTCAACACATTTTTCATACTCGGCTTTTCCATCGGCTTTATCAAAAACAGCTTTATCTTCGGTGCTCCATTTATCTTCATCCACTCCTTCGTTTTTACGCATAACAGCCAAAGCGTTTTTAAGCTCGGGAATATTATGAAACTGACGTCGCACTTCGTCAATCATATCTTCGGCAGCACGACCTACGGCATCCATAGCCATAGATGAAAATAAGAAAGGTAACATACCACCTAACAATAAACCACCCATTACTTTGGGGTTGGAAATGTCAATTACTTCGATACCGGCCGTATGCATAAAAGCAGAAAATAAGGCCAAAGCGGTTAAAGCAGCCGAACCAATGGCAAAACCTTTACCGATAGCTGCAGTTGTATTACCAACGGCATCTAATTTGTCTGTTCTTTCTCTAACTTCTTTGGGTAGATTAGCCATTTCGGCAATACCACCGGCATTGTCGGCAATAGGACCATACGCATCAACTGCCAATTGAATACCCAAATTGGACAACATACCTATGGCAGCAATGGCAATACCGTATAATCCGGCAAAATGATAAGCGCCAATAATGGCAATAACAATAAATATGATAGGAAATAACGTCGATTGCATACCGACAGCCAAGCCTGAAATAATATTAGTTGCCGGTCCGGTAGTTGATTGTTTTACAATTTTTAAAACGGGTTTTTTTCCGGTTCCGGTATAGTATTCGGTAATCATACCGATAGCCACACCTGACAGTAAACCTAATACAATGGCGATAAATACACCCATGGACGAATAAGTTTTACCACCGAATTCCCAAGTTTCGGGCAAGAAATTAGTGACGATAAAATAAGTTGCAATAATCATTAAAAGTGCAGCCACTATTTCACCTGTATTAAGCGCTTTATGGGGACTGCCGCCGTCTTTTACTTTGACAAAAAACGAACCGATAATGGAAGTAATAATACCGGTAGCTGCCAAAATTAAAGGTAACAAAACCGCATTGAGCGCATGATCTCCCGTAAAACCGTCCGTGCCGATAAACACAGCTCCTAAAACCATAGCAGAAATTATAGAACCTACATAAGATTCAAACAAGTCGGCACCCATACCGGCTACATCACCTACGTTGTCACCTACGTTGTCTGCAATAGTAGCGGGATTTAACGGGTGGTCTTCCGGGATACCGGCTTCTACCTTACCAACCAAATCGGCACCAACATCGGCAGCTTTGGTATAAATACCTCCACCTACGCGGGCAAACAAGGCAATGGATGAAGCCCCGAAAGAAAATCCGGTAATAACGGTAATCACTTTATTGATATCCCAATCCATATTGGAATAAATTAAAAATAATAAAGCCAATCCGGTTACGCCTAATCCAACTACAGCCATACCCATAACCGATCCTCCGGTAAAGGCTACTTCTAATGCTTTACCTAAACTGGTGCGCGCGGCATTAGTAGTGCGCACATTGGCATTGGTAGCGACACGCATACCTATAAAACCGGCCAATGCCGAACTGAGTGCCCCCATGATAAAGGAAATACCAACCAACCATGATGAGGTTTTCGGATCGGCAGAAAAAGCCAACAAACCGAAAACAACAGCTACAAATATCCATAATACTTTGTATTCGGCCATTAAAAATGCCATGGCACCTTTACGAATGTGTTTGGCTATACCGGCCATACGCTCGGTGCCCACCTCTTGTTTGGCCACCCATACAGAGCGCCAGTAAGTAAATAATAAAGCGATAATCCCTATCGCTAAGACTACATAAATAATGTTTTGAGTCATTTTGAATTATATTTTTAAATTTTTTGCAAATATACAGTAATAAATGGAATATTAAAACCACCTGTGAAACATAACAAATGATTGAAATAAAATATGTTAAATCATTACAAACTTAACTTTAAATTAGGGCTTGCTGAAAAACGCTTAAATGTTGAATTTCAATATAATACAATCGGGTGTTCGATAAGAAATGCATAATTTTTCACATAAAAGCTTAAAATTCCTTACACTTGTAAAACGCGTAAATTTAATATTTCTGCTGCTCGGAAGCACAACATCTTTTCAACTTGTTCATTTTGAAGTATCTATATACATCTGCAATTCACAAATTAAAAATCTATTGCACTTCCGAGCTTTTCAGCAAGCCCTAAATTAATTTTTTCTGCAAAAACATCAAAACCCGCGCCCCGGCAGGCGCCTTATAAAACCGTTTATTGCTAAAAACTTTTAGAGACCGTTAAACTTTTACTAACTTGCATTGTCTTATATCAAATTGGTTTTTATTTTAGTCCAAAATATTTTGTTTTGAAGCTTTGAGATTGCTTAATCAAATAACAAACACAGTAGTAACCGTAGCTACAAGCAAGTATTTTCGATCCCGAATAAACGAGACTGATATGCCGGACTGAAATAAATATTATTTTGGTATTACTTTTAACAAAAAAATAAACGATTGGCCGTAGAACCTGATTTTAATGTTTTTAAAAAACTGTCCAAAGAAGCACAAATCAATTGGATGGTACAACATCTGAACCAAGATTTGTATTGGGTCATTAGACCTATTGTCAAATCGCATGCAGATACTGATGATGTTCTACAAAATGTATGGCTTAAAGTTTATAAAAATTTAGACCGGTTTCAATACCGCTCCAAATTATTTTCATGGTTATACCGTATTGCCGTCAATGAAGCTTTTAACCACGTAAAAAAAATGACCAAACATAAAAACGCCGAAGTTGAAAATTATATGTTACAAAATCTTAAAGATGACAACTACTATACCGGTGACGACATAAGTTTATTATTAGAAAACGCCATACTGCAATTGCCGCCTAAACAACAAGAAGTGTTTCGACTCAAATATTTTAGCGAAATGACTTTTGAAGAAATGTCGGAACTTTTAGGAACCAGTACCGGTGCACTAAAAAGCAGTTATCATATAGCGGTAAAAAAAATTAAAACATCATTAAAACAATTTTAAACCATTGTCCAAAAACTTTGTCTTACTAACACATGAACAGAAAAAATGACATAGAAAAACAACTCAGCCAACTTAAAGCACATTATAAAGTCCCGAAAGATTATTTTAATAATTTTAAAACACCTGAGTTTAAGTCCCGTTCGGACAAAAAACATTTCAAGCTAAAAAAATCTTGGATGATCGCTGCCGGTTTTTTGTTGTTGATCGCTTTGGGATTAGAATTTATACCTAAACAAAACTCTAATAATCAATCGATAACAAATACGGATACACGCCGGCAAATAAGTCAAACAAACGATTTGTTCAACGATTTATCCGATGATGATATCATCAATTATTTATCGGACGAAGACCCCGATTTGGAATTTGAATTATAAACCCTAAAAAAATATAGTATGAAAAAAACATTGTTATTAGTAATGGCCATGGTAATACTTGGCACACCGGTAATGGCGCAAAAAGGCCAACCGGTTGGAGATCAAAAAGCGCGAATTTTTAAAAGAAAATTGGCTTTTTTAAAAGAAAATTTAATCCTTAACAAAACCGAAAGCCAAGCTTTTGAAACGGCTTATAAAGATTATGTAAAACAAAAAACATCATTGAGAAAACAATACCGCGAAGCGGTAGGCCGTAAACTTAGAACAGGCCAATTGTCTCAGCTGTCAGAGCAAGAAAAAAAGGAAATTATAAATCAAAAATTGACACTTGACAAGCAGCGTTATGAGTTAGACCGTCAATTTACCCTAAAACTCACTAAAATATTACCTCCCGGTAAAGTGATTCGGTATTTTAAACTCGAACGTGATTTTAACCGTAAAATGATGGAACGTCTCAAAGAAAGAAAACGCCGCAGACCGGGAAAAAGAAAACCTTTTATTAAAAAACAATAAACCTTTACAAGCCTGTCTCAAAAGAGAAAATTGTCTGTCATTTCGAACGCATGTAAGAAATATTTCATCTGATAATCAAAAACTTAACATTTTTTCTAAAAAAAATATTTTAAATAACTCTTTTGAGACAGGCTTTTATTCCACTTCTTTAAAATGTTCAATGGTATGATTTATCCCGATTTTTTTATCCTCGGAAAAGCCTTCATAAATTAAATAAATACCTGCAATAAGCAATACAACTCCTATCAATCGTCTGATTTTTATAACTCTTGCAGGCGTCATTTTCGACTTAAATTGCTTGGCCAAAATAATCTTAACCAAGTCCATCAAAAAATACCCCAACAAAATACCGCCGAAAAATACAAAAATGCGGTAAGTATCCAATTCCAATTTGGGTGAAAAAATCACAATCATAGCCAACCAAAAAGCCAAGACGCCTATATTGATAAAGTTTAATAAAAAACCTTTGACAAACAATCCCAAGTAATTGTTTTTAGGAATTTCAATTTCGGTTTCATTTTCAAGACTTTCGGCCTTGGGCTTCCTAATAATGGTAATCATACCGTAAACCATCATAATCATACCGCCCAAACCGTATAAAGCCGGATGATGTGTCAATTGTGCCAACAATTTGTAGCTTCCCAAAAAAGCGATACTGATAAACACAAAATCGGCAAAAATAACCCCCAAATCCAATACTATTGCCGCCCGGGCACCTTTAGTGGCACTGGTTTCCAACAACACAAAAAACACCGGGCCTATCAAAAAACTCAATGAAATACCTAAAGGAATGGCTTTTAACAAATCTTGAAAATAAATCATCATAAAAATTAGATTTATAAGCAACAAATATAAAAAATAAGGCTTAAAAGAGAGACAAAAAGACATAAAAAAAGCATCTCAAAAAATGAGACGCTTTTAAGTGCGGGTGAAGGGACTCGAACCCCCACGCTGTGAAGCACCAGATCCTAAGTCTGGCGTGTCTACCAATTTCACCACACCCGCTTTTGCGATTGCAAATATATTAAGTTTTTTTTAAAATTCAAGTCTTTTAAAAAATTAAATATCTTTTATCCAAGTGCGACGGCGTTTGTGTTGCACATGCTCATAATTTTTCCAATTGGCAATCACATTATGATTGTCTTCAAACACACCGGTAGTTTCTATATCCTCTACACCATTGGCCTGCATGGCCTTATGCAGGGCATCGAACAACATAACGGCTACACCCTTTGAATCATATTCGGGAACAACGCCGGTAAGCAGAGTATCAATACATTTGGGGTGTTTAAAACTTTGCATGATATGATACCACCCGAAGGGGAACAGTTTACCATTGGCTTTTTTCATCCCCTCGGACAGGGACGGAATGGCTATCAAAAAACCGACTATTTTATCTTTATCCTTGACAAAAAAAGTGTATTTGGGATCTAATACATTAAAATATTTTTGTTTGTAATAGTTTTTGAGTTCGTCGTCCAACTCTATGACATAAGGCAAATGTGCAAATGCCTGATTCAAAATATCAAAAGCAACCTCGGCATACGACTGTAATTCCTTTTTATTTTTGGGAGAAAACACTTCGTAACCAAAACGGCGCTTGAGCAATTTGGCTCCCCTGTCGCCTTTTTTGACCGGTTCTTCTGTCAGTTTTAAATGAAACTCTACCCAATCGTTTTCTTTTACAAAACCATATTTTTTCATTAAGGTTTTATAATACGGCAAATGATATACCGATGCAATGGACGGCAATTCTTCAAAACCTTCAATCAACATGCCTTGAGTATCAAGATTGGTAAATCCCAAAGGGCCGTGCACTTTTTCCATACCCTTTTGTTTAAGCCAATCAATGGCTGTGTCCATCAATAATTGAAAACCTTTTTGATCATTATAAGTTTCCAAACCAACTATACGACCATATTTTTGGCCGGTTTTTTCATTGTATTTATGATTAACCGCTGCAGCAATACGTCCTACCGGACGTCCTTTCCAATAAACCACCCATTTTTTTAAATCGACAAATTTAAGAGCCGGATGCTTGCGCCACATTTTCTTTTCATCCGATTTAATAGGCGGAATCCAATATTGATTGTCTTTATACAAAAGGTAAGGAAAATTTATAAAATCTTTAAATACCTTGGCATCATCAGCAGATTTAATCTCGTATTTTTCTTGCATAAGCTTGCATTTGTTTGATTCTGTAAAAGTATAAAAATATTTTGTGACTATAAATGATATTTTTTTGTAGCTTTACCTACCAAATAACCAGTTTTATTTAATTGTTATTTCTTATGAAAAAGTTACTTATTATATCTCTTACGCTATTTAGTTTAAATAACTTTGCCCAATTTGTCGAAAAACCTTTTAAACACCTTGTTGACCGTGAACGCGCGGCCGCTCTCAAACGCTTATTAAAACAACCTTTGGCCAACACCGGCAACTACGATGTCAAATTTCACCGGCTGTATCTTATTCCCGATTTAAACAGTCGCCAGTTACACGGCACCGTCGATACTTATTTTGAAGCGGTTCAAAATCTCAATCAAATGGAATTTGATTTTTCAGACCAAATGACCGTCAATAGTGTGCTATGGCACAATCAAAATTTATCTTTTTCTCAAACATCTAACAGGTTGATTATCAACTTTCCGCAAAACATAAACGCCGGCGTATTAGACTCTGTTAAAATATCTTATCAAGGCTTGGTGCCCAACACCGGTTTAGATTCTTATATGGTAACCTCCCACGGCAATAACGTTCCGGTAGTTTGGACGCTCTCCGAGCCTTATGGTGCCAAAGACTGGTGGCCCTGCAAACAAGATCTCACCGACAAAGCCGATTCGGTGGAAATTAATTTACAATATCCCAAATACGATACCGGCAATAACGAAATGTATGCCGTTTCTAACGGACTGATGTCAAGCGAACAAACTTTTACCGACTCCAACACTCAAACAGAATACAAAATAACCACTTGGAAACACCGTTACCCCATTACCGCCTATTTGGTGGCATTTGCCATAACCAATTACACCAAATTTTCTGAAACGGCGGGTATCTCCCAATCATTCCCGATTGATAACTATGTTTACCCCGAAAACTTAAACAACGCCCAAGCGCAAGCCGTTCATTTTTTACCGGTGATGAATTATTTTGAAAACACCTTTGGCCCCTATCCGTTTAACCAAGAAAAATACGGACAAATACAATTTGGCTGGGGTGGTGGCATGGAACATCAAACCGCTACATTTGTAGTCAATTACAACCGCCCTTTAATTGCCCACGAACTGGCACACCAGTGGTTTGGTGATGCCGTTACCTGCGGCTCGTGGCATGATATCTGGCTCAACGAAGGTTTTGCCACATACAGCGAAGCCCTCACTCAAGAAGCTTTGGACGGACAAACTGCTTTTGATGACTGGAAACAATATACCAATAGCAATATCACTTATTTTCCCGCCGGATCGGTTTATGTTCAAGACACAACAGATGTTTGGCGGATTTTTGATTGGCGTTTATCTTACCAAAAAGGTGCCATGGTGCTCAATATGCTTCGTTTAAAACTTGGTGACAATCACTTTTTTCAAGGTATTAGAAACTACTTTAACCATAAAAAGTTCCAATTTGCCAAAACACCCGATTTTAAAAATGAAATGGCGACGGAAAGCGGCCTAAACCTGGACGAATTTTTTAACGACTGGATTTACGGACAAGGTTACCCAACTTATACCATCACCGTTACCCGGACCGGCACCGGGCAATACGACATTTTAATACAGCAGAACACCTCCCACCCGTCTGTCGATTTCTTTGAAATGCCTCTGCCTTTTAAATTTACCGGCGGCAATGGACAAGTTTTTGAAACTACTTTAGACAACACCGTTAACAATCAACATTTTACGGTCAACACCGGTTTTGAAGTTACCAACGTTACTTTTGACGAACATTATGATATTGTAAAAGGCCCGACCACCTTGGAAACCATTTTAAATGTTGTGGCTCATGATGATGTCGACACTTTTAATATGTATCCTAATCCTGCCAAAACCTTTTTGCATATAAAAAATACCGGCCATGCTCCTGTGCAATCCGTGGCAATATTTAGCCCAGACGGTCAATTAATCTTTAAAAGAAAAAGCGGTTTTGACCATATTGACATCAATAACCTTAGCAAAGGTATTTACTTGCTACAAATACAAACCGGCACAAATACTTTTACTAAAAAACTGATCAAAGAATAAAGTTTTTATCAGTAGAAACAATACAATGGCTTATCAAAGCATAGATGATATAAAACGACGTATGGAACGGTATTGTGCCTATCAAGAACGTTCGCACTATCAGGTGGAACAAAAACTCTACAAACTGGGCATGATACCCGAAGCCGTCGATGCTATTGTTTTACATTTATTACAAGAAAATTTTTTAAATGAAGAACGTTTTGCCCGGGCCTATGTGCGCGGAAAATTTTATTATAAAGACTGGGGCAAACAAAAAATCATTAAAGGTCTGAAACAACACAGAATACACACCAATTTGATAACCAAAGCTTTACAAGAAATAGACTCCGGCGATTACCGGCAAACCATAGAAAAATTGATTACCAAAAAGAAACATACCATCCAACACCCCGGCACTTACGCCGGCAAACAAAAAATAGCCCGTTATTTGATGCAAAAAGGCTATGCTTTTTCAGATTTTAAAGATCAATTATTTGACACCTAATACCCAAATGATATAAAATTTTCAAAAAATCTATTTTCATCAGTGTATAAAAACTTTTTATGATTTTTTCAAACCAACCATTAGGTTTATTTTTATATATTGTGACCAAAAGAAAAAGATGTTTCAAAACATACTTGAAGAGATTTACCAAGAAGTTAAACCTTTAATACTAAACGGCCAACAAGCCGATTACATACCGGAGTTAGCCAAAACCGACCCTCTTAAATTTGCCATTAGTCTTACAAGCACTGACGGCAAGCATTATGACGTTGGTCATACCGATGAAAAATTCAGCTTACAGAGTATAGCCAAAGTTTTTGCTTTTACATTGGCTTATAAAATAAAGGGCGACGCCGTTTTTAAGCATGTTGGTGTCGAGCCTTCCGGTGACCCCTTTAACTCTTTAATCCAATTGGAACAAGAAGACGGTTTTCCTCGAAATCCGTTGATAAATGCCGGCGCACTGGCGGTTTGTGATATTTTAATTTCCGAATTGAAAAACCCCGAAAAAGAACTCTTACAGTTTATTCAAAAATTGGCCGGTCATCCGGATATAAATTACAATCATAAAGTTTACGAATCCGAAAAAGCCACAGGCTACAAAAACAGAGCTTTGATTCATCTAATGAAATCTTTTGACCGGATACAAAATGACACCGGTCCGGTATTGGATTTATACTTTAAACTTTGCTCGGTTGAGATGACTACCCGTGAGCTATCACAAACCTTTTTGCTCTATGCCAATCATGGTCAACTGCCTTTAAGCGGCGAACAGATTTTGACCAAAAGCCAAACCAAACGCACCAATGCCATTATGCAAACCTGTGGTTTTTACGACGAAGCCGGTGAATTTAGCTTCCGTGTCGGGTTACCCGGCAAGAGTGGTGTCGGCGGTGGTATTGCCGCCCTGCATCCGGGACGGTATGCCGTAGCCGTTTGGAGTCCGCCTCTCAACAGCAAAGGCAATTCGGTCAAAGGCATGAAAGCCTTAGAACTACTGACCACCAAACTCGGCTGGAGTATTTTTTAAGTTTGTTAATAAGTATTTTTCAAAGCAACGTTTTTATTAATTAACTTTGTCATACTTGCGTGTGCGCAACCACCTTGTTAATAATCTTTTATTTATCAACCTCTTATGTATTTAATTTTTGACACCGAAACCACCGGATTGCCCAAAAATTTTAAGGCGCCGGTCAGCGACTCTGACAATTGGCCCCGCGTGATTCAAATCGCTTGGCAACTGCATGACGACATGGGCCGTCTCATAGAACAACAAGACTATTTAATCAAACCCGAAGGTTTTAATATTCCGTTTGAATCACAACAAATACACGGCATATCTACCGAACTGGCCATGGCAGAAGGTCATGACTTAACCGAAGTCTTGCAAAAATTTAATACCGCCTTAGGCAAAGCAAAGTTTGTCGTAGGCCATAATGTCAATTTTGACCAAAAGGTTACCGGAGCCGAGTTTTACCGTAAAAATATCGACACGGACATATTGGATAAAAAAGTGCTGGACACCATGACCGAAAAAACCGCACTTTTGTGTCAATTGCCCGGCGGACGTAACGGCCGTTTTAAACTGCCCAAATTAGGCGAACTGTATCAACATCTTTTTAACGAAAATTTTGTCGAAGCTCATAATGCCACTGCCGATGTTGAAGCGACAGCCCGCGTGTTTTTCGAACTACTCAGAACCGGACATTTTACAACCGAGGAGTTGGAAACCACCCCGGATTATTTAGAAAAATTTAAACAACAAAATCCTGATAAAATAACCTTAATAGGTTTAAAACACGTCAGTTTTAAGAAAAAAAGCGCCGAATATCAAAAAAAAACCTCGGAAACACTGTCAAAAACCAAAGAAACCAAAACAGTTTCCTTAGAAGATGTCGCTTTTGCTCATTTACATAACCACACCCAATATTCGGTGTTGCAATCCACAACAAAAATTAATGATTTGGTGCAAAAAGCCGCCGAATATCACATGCCGGCAGTCGCCATTACCGACATTAATAATATGATGGGCGTGTTTCATTTTGTATCGGCCTTGGAAAAATACAACAAGGACAAAGACGCCCGTGAACAAATCAAACCCCTGGTGGGTGTCGAGCTCAATGTGGTTGATGATCACACCAAAAAGGATGTTAAAAACAACGGTTATGCCACTGTTTTTATAGCCAAGAACAAACAAGGTTATCAAAACCTCATCAAACTCACCTCTACCGCTCACACACAAGGTTTTTATTACGTTCCCCGGATTGGCCGCGATTGGGTGGAACAATATAAAGACAACTTGATAGTGCTTAGTGGCGCCCTCAACGGCGAAATTGCCCAAAAAATTCTCAGTTTGGGAGACAAGCAAGCGGAAGAAAGTCTTATTTGGTGGAAAAACACCTTTGGAGATGATTATTACTTGGAACTCAACCGGCATGGTTTGGAAGAAGAAGAACATGTTAATCGTATATTATTGGAGTTTGCAAACAAACACAACATTAAAGTGGTGGCTGCCAATAATACTTTTTATATAGATCAATCTGATGCAGATGCTCAAGATGTATTACTCTGTATTCGTGACGGTGAGAAGAAATCGACTCCCATCGGCCGTGGACGCGGATTCAGATACGGATTGCCTAATAACGAATTTTATTTTAAGTCACCGGATCAAATGAAAGAATTGTTTCATGACATACCGGAGGCTATTATCAATATTCAAGAAATTATAGATAAGGTTGAACCTTTCGAGTTAAAGAGAAAAGTGCTTTTGCCCAAATTTGATATTCCGGACGAATTTAAACACCCTGAAGATGAAATAGACGGCGGCAAACGGGGAGAAAATGCCTATTTACGACATCTGACGTATGAAGGCGCCAAAAAAAGATGGCCCGAATTGACACCGGAAATAGAAGAACGTTTGGAGTTTGAACTGGATACCATTGAAAAAACCGGCTACCCGGGCTATTTTTTAATTGTTCAAGACATCATTAAACAAGCCAAAAAAATGGGGGTGATGTGCGGCCCCGGTCGTGGTTCTGCCGCCGGATCGGCCGTGGCTTATGTTTTGGGTATTACCAATGTGGATCCGATTAAATATCAATTGCTTTTTGAGCGTTTTTTAAATCCTGAACGGGTATCACTGCCCGATATTGACATGGATTTTGACGATGAGGGCCGTGAAAAAGTCATCGAATATGTCATCAATAAATACGGTCGCGAGCGTGTGGCACAAATCATAACTTACGGCACTATGGCTGCCAAATCATCGATTAAAGATGCTGCTCGGGTTACGGAGTTTCCACTTTCCGAAACAGAAAAGTTGGCCAAAAAAGCACACGTTTCTCTTGATTTGATTTTGCGTAGAGACGAAGAAAAAATAAAAAGCAAAGCCAAAAGACCCGAAATTATAACCGAAGCATTGCAACTGGCAGATATTGCCCGAGGCACCGACCAAGCGGCACAAACCATAAAAACAGCAGGCAAACTGGAGGGATCTTTAAGAAATTTGGGATTACACGCTTGCGGATTTATTATTGCACCTACCGAACTCGACAATGTGGTGCCGGTGACTACCGCCAAAGGCTCCGATATGTATGTAACCCAATTTGACAACTCCGTTGTCGAATCTGCCGGCTTACTTAAAATGGATTTTTTAGGCATCAAAACTCTGACCATTATTCGCGATGCACTACAAATGATAAAAGAACGGCGTAATATAGAAATAGACATAGACAACCTGCCCTTGGACGATGAAAACACCTATCGTTTATTCCAACGCGGTCAAACAGCTACCGTTTTTCAATTCGAATCCGAAGGTATGCGTAAACACTTGATAAGCTTACGTCCTACCGAATTTGAAGATTTAATAGCCATGGTAGCGCTTTACCGCCCGGGACCTATGGAAAAAATTCCCAGCTATATCCGACGAAAATACGGACAAGAACCTGTTACTTATGACTTGCCCGAGATGGAAGAATATCTTAAAAACACCTATGGTATAACCATTTATCAAGAACAAGTGATGTTATTGTCTCAAAAACTGGCCGGATTTACCAAAGGACAAGCAGATACCTTACGAAAAGCCATGGGAAAGAAAAACCACCAATTGCTGGCCGAAATGTATCCCAAGTTTATAGAAGGCGCTATGGCCAACGGCCATCCCAAAGATATATTGGAAAAAATATGGGAAGACTGGAAAAGTTTTGCCTCATACGCCTTTAACCGATCGCATGCTGTTAGTTATGCTCTGGTTTCATATCAAACCGCTTATCTCAAAGCCAATTACCCATCGGAATATATGGCTGCCGTTTTGTCTCACAATCTAAAGGATTCTAAAAAATTGTCCTTTTTGATGGAAGAAACGCGCAAAATGGGCATTAAAGTGCTACCGCCGGATATCAATGAATCAAATTATTTATATACCGTTAACAAAGAAGGCAATATCCGTTATGGTCTTGGCGGTGCAGCCGGAGTCGGCAAAGCGGCTGTAGATGCCATTATTGAAGAACGTAAAAACAATGGAAACTATAAGAGTTTCTTTGACTTTATCAAACGAATCAACTTAAGAGCAGTCAATAAAAGAACTATAGAAACACTTGTTAAGGCAGGAGCTTTTGACTGTTTTGAGGGCACACATCGCGCCCAATATTTTCAGGAAACCGGAGGCACAACTTTTATTGAAAAAGCCATCAAATTCGGCCATAATTACAAAAAAAACGAAGCCTCATTGCAAACCTCTTTATTTGGCAATTCGGAGGAAGTGCAAATACCGGAGCCGGACATTCCCGATTGTGAACCGTGGAGTAAACTGCAAAAACTGGAAAAAGAAAAAGAAGTCACAGGCATTTACTTATCGGGACATCCTTTGGACACCCTGAAAATGGCACATAAATATTATGCAACTAAAAGCATTTCCTTTGTAAATAATATGATAGATACTTTATCGGGAAATAAAGATAATGACCGCACTAAGGAAGGAGATGAGTTAATGGAAAATGAACAGGAAAAAATTGAAAAACAGTTGGAATACCAAAAATATGAACAACTTTTAGGTAAAGAAATTATTATCGGAGGAATGGTAACCGAATACAACCATAAAAAAGATAAAAAAGGGAATCCAACCGGTGATATTACCATTGAAGACTATACAGATAGTATCAAATTATACCTTTGGAGTGAAAATTATTTAAAATTCTCACGTTTTTTTTCACCCAATATATTCCTGTTGGTTACACTTAAATTGACACGAAATTATTATGATCCGAATAAACTAAAAATAAATGTCATAAGCATGAGTTTACTCAATGAAGTTTTTGATAAACAACCAAGAAATTTAACATTAACGTTATTTACCGACACATTGAATATAAAAAAAATAGATCTCTTGCACCAAAACATAACGAAATACAAAGGCACCAACAAATTAAACTTAAATTTGATAGACCGTAAAGAACCGGAACTCAGCACACCCGTCAAAACCAAAACCGGCATTAAGGTTTCTCCCGAATTATTGGAATGGTTAGAAAAAATGAAACTACGCTTTAAACTTGAATAATAATGGAAAAAGAATTTTTAGCTTTAGTTCTATTTAAAATTCAAAGTGAAAAAACCGTATTATATGAAGAGGATTTTATACAGATAAAAGCCAAAAATATAAAAAAAGCCAAACTTATGGCTGAAAAATATGGCCAACAACAAGAAGTTTCTTTTAATAATTTGAACAACCAAAATGTCAGGCAATTTTTTTTAAAAGTAATAGATGTAAATGAAGTATTATATGAACAGTTTGAATCAAACATCCGCTTGCTGTATTCACGGCATTTTAAAGATTTGAAAGCCTATAAAAACATAGAGAAATTGTTAGACCCCTCAAAAGAATTATAAAACATTGAAAGAAAAAGAGCCGTTATTAACCGAAGGATCCATTTTCAAAGCTCTGGTCAAACTGTCCATTCCATTGATTTTGACCAATATTCTGCAAACCGCTTATAACCTTACGGATACTTTTTGGGTGGGCCGTTTGGGAAGCATATCTGTAGCCGCGGTTTCGCTGGCTTTTCCCATCATATTTATTATCATTTCGCTGGGATCGGGTATGGCTATTGCCGGTTCCATATTGGTTGCCAAACGCAAAGGTGCCAAAGATCAAAAAGCCGTTGCACATATCGCCTCGCAAACCTTTTTTAGTGTGTTTTTTATCTCTTTGATTTTAGCTTTAACCGGCTATTATACCAGCCCGTATTTGGTATCTGTAATGAAAACCGAACCGGCGGTTTATCAAGAAGCGGTATCTTATTTAAAAATAACTTTTTTAGGGTTGCCGGCTTCTTTTATTTATTTAAGCTTTCAATCTTTGATGCGAAGCATCAGCAAAGTAAAATTGCCGTTTTATATCGTATTATCAACGGTTTTGCTCAACCTTGTTTTAGATCCGCTCTTTATTTTCGGCTGGAATGCCGTTATACCGGCCAACGGTGTCAAAGGCGCTGCCATAGCTACTGTCGGAACGCAAATTTTATCGGCCATCATTGCTTTGTATTATTTGCTCAAAGGCAAGCAAGGCATTCATATCAACCTGGGTGATTATAGTCCCGATTTTAAAATGATTAAAGAATTATTCCGATTGGGATTGCCGGTCTCCATAGAACAAGTAAGCCGGGCATTAGGTATTTTTATGATGGTTTTTTTAGTCACACACTTCGGCACGTTGGTATTGGCAAGCTATGGCATAGGTTCACGTATTTTAAGTTTTGTAATTATACCGGCTTTTGGGTTGGGAATGGCCACCTCCACTTTGGTAGGACAAAATTTGGGAGCCAAAGCCTATGACCGTGTTAAAAAAACCTTACAATTGAGTCTAAGCATTGCCTTTGGCAGCTTAAGCGTGCTGGGGTTTTTATTATATATTTTTGCCACTGATGTTGCTGCATTTTTTATCCCCGAAGATATTGCTACCATTGAAGAAAGTGCCATTTTTATAAAAAGTTTGGCGGTTTCATTCGGATTTTTAGGCATCCTCATTGTGCTTATGGGAGCTTTCCGCGGTGCCGGCAAGACAAAAATTTCAATGGTTTTGGCACTTCTTTCGGTTTGGTTGTTACGTTTTCCTTTAGCATATTATTTATCATATCATACTGGTTTAAAGCAGCTTGGTATCTGGCTTGCTTATCCCATCACCAATATTTTAACCGCCATAGCCGGAATATTGATTTTATTGAAATACCATTGGTTTTACAATATGGAATAAAAGTTACACTACGTCGTTTAGTCAACTGAAATTTAATAAGTTATATTTTTCTTAAAATACTTGACAATGGGTGTTAAAATGTTTTATCTTTGCCACTCATTTAAAAAATTAAATAATTATGCCAACAATTAATTTGACATTACAAAAATTTAAAGACGAAATTTTTGATTACGAAAACGAAAAAGAATGGAAATACAAAGGTGATGTGCCTGCCATTATTGATTTTTGGGCAGATTGGTGTCAACCTTGTAAAATGGTTGCCCCTATCATGGAAAACCTTTCTAATAAATATGAAGGTAAATTAAAAGTTTACAAAGTAGATACTGAAAAAGAAAGAGAATTGGCCGGTATGTTCGGTATCAGAAGCATTCCCAGCATCTTATTTATTCCTACCGAAGGGACTCCTATGATGCAGCCCGGTGCTTTACCCGAAAATGTTTATGATGAAATCATCAAAAAAGAACTTTTTAAAGAAGAAGGCGAAGAAGCCAAAAAAGATGATAAATAATTCAATCTTTAAACAAGATAATTAAGCCTCTGCAACAAACAGGGGCTTTTTTTATGAAAAAATCATTTATTTTTGCTATTAAAATTTTATATGGGATATCTTATTTTGTCAAATATCAAAACCTACAGTTATCACGGCTGTATGGATGAAGAAGAAAAAATCGGGGCGGAATTTCGCACCGATATCAAAGTAAAAACCAATTTGACTCCGGCAGCAGAAACGGATAATTTGGAATATGGTTTAGATTATACACGCCTTAACGAAATTGTCATGGCACAAATGAAACAACGTGCCAAACTGATGGAAACCGTGGCGCTGCGTATTATCAATTGTGTTTTAAACGAATTTGACATAGCCGAAGCTGTTGAAGTCAAAGTTACCAAACTCAATCCGCCTGTCGGTGGAAATATAGAGGCTGTTAGTGTGGTTATGAAAAAAAGCCGTTAAGGGTTTGGTCAGCTTTTAAAAAAAGTGTAAATTTGTATCCCTAAAAAAAGGCACCTTGGCCGAGTGGCTAGGCAGCGGTCTGCAAAACCGTTTACAGCAGTTCGAATCTGCTAGGTGCCTCTACCATAAAAGACTGTTCATCTCATTTGAGCAGTCTTTTTTATATCATTTTAGTTCAAAGAAAAGGAATTGTTTTATTACTATATAAAAAAAACGCAGTAATCCGTAACTTTGGAATGAACAAATATTTTTTAATACGGATAGAATGGAAAAGAAAAAATATAACAGACTAATATGTATGTAATAATGGCATTAGTTATAAACATTAATGATAGGGCAAATAAATTTCGACGCGGGTGCCGGCAGGTTGTCCTTCGTCATTATACAAATCGATATAGTTTAACTTAAACTTGTGTTTAAAGGCTTGTGTATAAACATTTAAACGATCTTCGGTAATTTTAAGCCCCATAGATTCCTTTTTTAAGTGTATGTTTTTTTTCCGATTGATATGTTGTGCTTTGGCCCTGCCAATACCGTTATCTTCTATGGTTATTTTTATATAAGGAGATATTTTTTCTATTTGCAATTTTAAACTTTTATAACCTTTTTTAGGCGCCAAACCATGCCAAATGGCATTCTCTATAATCGCTTGAAAAATCATAGGCGGCACTTTTATTTGGTTAACATCTATATCGGGGTCGATATCTACGGTAAAATTTATTTCGTTGTTAAACCTCATATTTTCAACTTCAACATACAGTCGCATTAAATCCAATTCATTTTTTAACGAAGTTTCGGGCAACTTGGCGACCTCTAAAACCATTCTGATGAGCTTGGCGAATTTGGTCAGGTAAGTAACTGCCAATTTTTGTTCGTTTTTAATAATATAATTCTTAATGGAATTAAGTGCATTAAATAAAAAATGTGGATTCATTTGAGCTTGAACCGCTTGCAAACGCAATTGTAATATTTGTTTGGAATAGGCCAAAGCCAATTTTTTTTGTTCCACCATTTGCTTTTCCTGCTTCAAACTGTTTATCATTGCTCTTTTGTCTGAAATTTCTTGTCCTAATTTTTCGGCCAATGTGGTTTGTAACTTCAAATTTTCACGATGTTCTTTGATAATCAACTCTTGCCACAAGTTTTTTTCTTCCAAAATAATTTTTTGTTTATAACCCAAACCCAGTGCAAATAAAATCATTTCAAAAGCTGTGGCACCGTAAAATAAAACCCTAAAAGGCCGGCCGGTATAGGTTAAATAATGTGAATAGCTGGTTACAATAAGGTAAGTACCGGCACCAATCAACAAATAATATTTAACCGGCGATTTGGAGCGGTAAACCAAGTATAAAATATATAACGATAAAACAAAAATAACCGGTAAAAAAATAAAATTATACGTTTGCTTTAATATGGTATTATCTTGTTTAACAGCTGCTATTAAAGTCAATAATACTATAAAAACAAAGTTGACTTTTATAAATTTGATAAGATAGGCATGAAACTTAGGATAATATTTGGAAAAATCAACAAAAGTAATGGCAAAAAGCACATAAGTAATAGAATATATCCATTTTATAGGATCATATAAAAAAATTAAATAAAGTTTATAATCTTCAAAAATATCGGCTAAAATAAAATGCTTGGCCCTGTGAAATGTGTATATAAAAATCAACAGGGCATATAATGCGTAATAAAGATATACTTTATTTTTGTTTTGAAAATATAACAATAAATGATACAAACCCAAGGCCAAAAGAAAACCCGAAATAAAAATCACTATACCATTATCTTGCGGTTGTGACAGGGCTTGTATCCAATGAATTTTCATATATAAAGAAGTCAAATTAAGAGATGTTTAAAGCCTCAAAAATTTGTTTTCTGTGACTTCTGGAGATAGGAATTATTTTTTTATTGCTCAAAACTACTTCGCCCGAGCCTTGCCTGATGACTTCTTGCACTTCATTTAAATTAATAATGTATGATTTATGAATTCTTACAAAAACTTCTTTAGGCAACAACTCTTCTATGTGCTTGATACTTTTGGACACCAAATGATCGTCACCGTTTTTCATAAAAACCGTCGTATAGCTTCCATCGGATTTGCAATATAAAATATCCGCCGGTTCTACCAATAATACTTTATTGTTTAAACTCAAAGGCACCTTCTTTTGACGTTCTATAGTGCTTTTGACAAGTTTATCCAACACCGTTTCAATATTTTTTGTAGAACTATTATTTTGTTGCCTTATTTTTACTTTTTCAATAGCCTGAACCAAATCGTCAGGATCAACAGGTTTAAGCAGATAATCAATGGCATTAGCCTTAAAAGCCTGAATGGCATACTGGTTATAAGCAGTGGTTATAATTAAGTCAAAGTTTTTATAATCAAGTAGTTGTAAAAGTTGAAAACCGTCGATTTCGGGCATTTCAATATCTAAAAAAACCAAATCCGGTTTTAAATAATTAATACCGCTCACAGCATCTTTGGGATTAGAAAAAGTTTCAATAACTTTAACATCTTTGGTAAAATTTTCTATTTCCCATTGCAAGCTTTCTATAGCCAATTGCTCATCATCTACAATCACAGCTTTAATCATAATCTTTCTACTTTTAATAATCTCAAATTTATAAAAAATAAATAGGTTTGACACTTATAACCTATAAATTGCATGTTATATTTTATATAATACCATTTTTTTACCATCAAAGGTTATTATTGTTTAAAATTTGAAGAAAAGTTAATTTATAAATTCAGATAAGTTATTTGTAAAATAAATCATACGCCTTATAAAGTTTTCAAATCCTTAGAAAAGCATATTTTTAGCTTTGCAAGCAAAAAGTAATTATTCCAATTTAAAAAAACATCTCAGATAAAACTTAATCTTAATCATTATATACAATGAATATTTACTATTATAAATTTAGGCCTTTAATAATTAAAATAACCCTTTTGGGTGATAAAAAATCATACTAAAAAATGCCTTTTAACAAATAGTTACTGTTTATTTTTGTACAGATTCTTAACTCAAAAACATAATCATATGAAATTACTTAAAGCAATAATATTTAGTTTTTTATTGGCCGGCATATCACCGCAAACACATGCCCAATTTTTTAAAAAAATAGCAAATCATGCCAAAGAAAAAGTCAAACGCGAAGCTGAACGAAGAACAGAAAGACGTGTTGACAAAGGCATAGACAAAACCTTTGACAAAGCCGAAGGTGAAATAGACGGCAAAAATAAATCCGGCAAAAAAAACAAAAAAACAAAAAAGAAAAACCAAAGCAATCAAACAGCTAATACACAAAAAAATACTATAAAAAAGACAACTGCCAACCCACAGCCTAAACTGGTTTGGAGCCGTTATGATTTTGTCCCCGGCGACACGGTCATATTTGAAGACGGTCCCGCAGACGACGAAGAAGTAGGCGAATTTCCCAGTCGTTGGGACTTAAAAGAAGGCAACGCCG
>Ga0256834_1000259_pt1 | contig 38624 bp, 37 predicted proteins | sample 4281140metaG_FD_190536 | JGI IMG/M metagenome (GOLD analysis project Ga0256834, IMG submission 190536) | Hydrothermal vent microbial communities from East Pacific Rise, Pacific Ocean - 4281-140 | ecosystem: Environmental > Aquatic > Marine > Hydrothermal vents | place: Pacific Ocean: East...
GGTGGTCTGCCAGAGCGTATGAATATGGAATTGGTCGAGCCGCTTCGTGAATTGTTTAAAGACGAGGTGAGGGCATTAGGGCATGAATTAGGACTACCCGACAGTTTCATAGGCCGCCATCCGTTCCCCGGCCCCGGATTAGCAATTCGCCTACCGGGAGGCGTGACACGAGATAAGCTAGAAATTTTAAGAAAAGCCGATGCGATATATCTTGATGAAATAAGAAAAGCAGGGCTCTACGATAAAATCTGGCAAGCATTTGCGGTGCTATTGCCAGTACAAACAGTAGGGGTAATGGGCGATAACAGAACCTACGAATTTGTCTGCGCATTAAGGGCAGTAACTTCGGTAGATGGAATGACAGCAGATTTTTATCCATACGAAATGGAATTTTTAGGCAAAGCGGCAACTCGGATTATCAATGAAGTTCGGGGCATAAATCGTGTGGTTTATGACGTGACCTCTAAGCCTCCGGGTACGATTGAATGGGAGTGAAGAGTTTTCTAAGTTGTTATTCCTCCCTCCCCGCAAGGGGGGGGGGAGGCAGATTGAGTTTTTATCAAAGAATTCAGAACTTATTCCCCTCCCACTTGCGGGGAGGGGTTAGGGGTGGGGGTATAGTGATAAAGCGGTGAGGGTATAAAAATGACTTCCTACACGCAAACCATCACCCTCGAGCCAAAGCCAAGCGCTCAATTACTAAATCATAATAAGCCTCACTATCAAGATCATAAAGCACATTTGCGTTAATAGGTAATTCCATTTTCCCCCACCAATCAATTACCGTCATGCCACGAGTTAATTCATAGTCTTTTGAAATTGTAACATTGACCTTTTTGCTCTTAAAAATTTCAGGTTTGAGCAAATAGGCAATGGTGGTCGGATCGTGCAATGGGCCGCCATCCATATTCATTTTTTCCGAATCATAGGTTCTGTTGAATTTTAATAAATGATAAAACGCTTCCATGTGCGGCGTGCCAACTGCTCGCAATTTTTCAAGTCGAGCATCGGTTGAAAGTGCTTTATGGGTGCAATCAAGCGGAACGAGCGTAATTGCAGTGCCAGAAGTAAAGACAATGTCAGCCGCTTCTGGGTCAACATAAATATTATATTCAGCAGCAGGAGTAACATTACCACCCTCGCTTCGTGCGCCGCCCATAATAACAATTTCTTGCAATCGTTGCTTGATTTTTGGCTCTTTTTGCATAGCAAGCGCAATATTTGTCAGGGGTGCAATGGCGCAAATTGTTATAGAATTTGGCTCATTCTCCATTATGATTTCAACTATTCTATCAGGGGCAAACCCCTCACTTGCTTTGGTAGTTGGCTCGGGTAAATCATACCCCTCAAAACCATTGCCACCATGCACTTCTTGCGCAGTAATAAGTTCACGTTTCAGCGGTCTATCAGCCCCCATATAGACAGGGATTTCTGTGCGTCCAACCAATTCTAAAGATTTAAGGGTATTTATGGTTGTTTGCTCAAGTGACACATTGCCACCAACGGTGGTGAGCGCCAATAATTCAAGTTCATTTGGTGAGCCAAGCGCCATTAAAAAACTAACGGAATCGTCGGGTGAAGGATCAGTATCAATAATAATTTTACGGGACATTTTGAGCCCTCCTAGTTTGGGTGCGTTAATATGATTTTACCTCACACCTTCTTATTGTTGCTTTTTCTATATGACTTCAAACAAAAAGAAACTTTGATCTATCTCAATGACATTATCTAAATATACTAAATTCGATAACATAAATGTGAAGGTGTGTTAATAAATTTAATGATATATCTTGTTAGTAGTTTTTATATTCGCCTTTGATTTTCTTAAATATCTTTAATTATACTAACGAGGACAACATGATGAAAAGAAGAACGTTTGTACTTTCTAGCCTATCAGCTCTAGCAATCCCTAATGTGGCTTTTGCGCACAAAGAATTCAAAATAGATGAAAAATATTTACCGCAATCGGTCAGATTTTCTGGTTTTGAAATAGGAACTGTTGTTGTTGATCCAGCAAATAAATTTCTCTATCTTATAACAAGCAAAACAAGAGCTCGCCGTTATGGTGTTGGAGTTGGCAGGGCTGGCTTGGCTTGGAAGGGCAAGGCAACAGTTGGGCGAAAAGCTGAATGGCCACGTTGGACACCTACAAAAAACATGATTAGGCGAGAACCAGGTAAATATGCTCGTTTTGCTAAAGGTGTTCCGGGGGGCATAAATAATCCACTTGGTGCAAGAGCGCTTTATCTTTATCGTAATGGCCGTGATACCCTATATCGCATTCATGGAACTACTCAGCCTTGGACTATTGGCAAAGCTATTTCAAATGGCTGTATTCGCCTAGTAAATGAGCATGTTGAAGATCTATATAAACGTGTTCCCGTTGGCGCTCAAGTAATAGTATTATAAATTCTTTATTCTATCTTGCCCTAAAAAAACACATGAGATATAAAAGGGAGCTTTCGCTTTTTATTAAATTGCTTTAGTATGCAAAAAATCTCAATGTAATTTAGGTCAAAAATGTCTGAAGAAAATATTTTTAGTGAAGTTGATGAAGAACTTCGTAATGAGCGCATGCGTAATATGTGGCGCAAATATGCACCACTTGTAATAGGACTAGCTTTGGCAGTTATTTTGGCCGTTGCCGCAAAAGAGGGCTGGGAATATTATCAAAAGGCTGTTTCCTCAAAATCATCTGAGCAATATTTTGCAGCTATTGATTTTGTGGAGCAAGATAATGTTGTTGCAGCGCAAGAAGCTCTAAACATAGTTATTAATGAAGGTAGCGGAAAATATCCGCTTTTGGCGCAATTTCGCCAAGCCGCATTATTGCTTAGCGAGGGAAAAAACCAACAAGCAGTTACTGCCTATGATGCGCTCGCAACAAGCCTAAGCGAAAAAAGATTGCGAGATCTAGCTTTGCTTTTTGCAGCCAATGCACTTGTTGATAGTGGTGATGTGGCGGCAGTTAATGCAAGAATTGGCGGCTTCATCGCATCTGATAATTCACTAAGCATTATGGCAGAAGAAATTTTGGGTTTAACATATTATGCCAATGGTGATTTAGATAATGCACGCGAGACATTTGCAAGAATTCTACTCAATCCACAAGCTCAAAGCGCTTCCCTTGCTAGAGCAGAGATTTATGTTTCGCAATTAATTGCACAGGGTGCTAAAGCACCAATCATAGGCGAAAATAATAATTAATTAGAAATCATGTTTTGATAAATGCAAAGATATTGAATAGTCCGCTGGCATATGGCATGAGCGTGGAAAAGAATAAACGGCGGCAAGCATAAAAGTGCGTAAGGAAAAAGAATAAACGGCGGGGGTGCCGGGGTCGGGAGCGTTAGCGACCAACGGCGGCAAGAATAAAGAAGAGCAATTTAGCGAGATGTGGCGTGGAAAAAGAATAACGGCGGGGGTGTTCCGCCTACGCCAAGGCTACGGCGGACAGGCGGGGTCGAGCAACCTGCGTGACGTGAGCATAGAAAAAGAACAAACGGCGGGGGTGTCGGGGTCGGGAGCAAAGCGACCAACGGCGACAAGAAAAAAAGAGAATTTGGATAAATCAATGAATGTTACAGTTGCCATTGTTGGCCGCCCCAATGTCGGCAAATCTACTTTGTTTAATCGACTTGTAGGCAAAAAAATTGCGTTGGTTGATGATACGCCGGGCGTAACTCGTGATAGGCGAGAGGCTGAGGGGCGTATTGCTGAGCTTAGATTTCGCTTGCTTGATACGGCAGGTTTTGAAGATGTCACTGACAATTCACTAGAAGCAAGAATGCGGGCGCAAACCGAAGCGGCAATTAGTGAGGCGGATATTATTCTTTTCATGGTTGATGCACGTGCTGGCATTGTGCCGCTTGATGAAAGATTTGGGCAATTATTACGAAAAGCTAATAAGAGGGTGCACTTAATTGCAAATAAAGCAGAATCAAGTGCCGCAGATGTGGGGATAAGCGAGACTTACTCACTTGGTTTTGGTGAGCCTATCGCACTATCTGCTGAGCATGGCTTGGGAATATCTGAACTATATTCAATTATTGGCAGAGCGATTGATGAAGCTACCGAAGAGAAAGAACATGAGCAACAAGGAAATGAGACAGCGACAGGTATGAATACGGCGGGGGTGTCGGGGTCGGGAGCAGAGCGACCAACGGCGACAAGCATAAAAGAGGCGACAGAAGAAAAAGCCAATAATGTTCCGCTCCCCAAAATCAGCACCGATGTAAGCGAAGAAGTTGAAAATGCAGATGAAAGCGAAGAGATTTTGCACTTTAATCCCAATCGCTTTCTTAATGTTGCAATCGTTGGGCGACCTAATGCTGGTAAATCAACTTTGGTAAATCGACTTGTTGGTGAGGAGAGAGTGCTAACGGGACCTGAAGCTGGCATAACTCGAGATTCTATTCTTGTGCCTTGGGAGTGGGAAGGTCGAGTAATTAATCTTGTGGATACGGCAGGAATTCGCCGCCGTGCCAAAGTGCAGAAAAAACTAGAAAAATTAGCAGTATCAGATGCATTGCGTTCCATTCAATATGCCGAAATTGTCGTGCTAATGCTAGATGCAACTAAACCATTTGAAAAGCAAGATTTGCATTTAGCTGATTTAGTTGAGCGTGAGGGCAGGGCATTAGTTATTGCGCTAAATAAGTGGGATCTTATAAAAGATAAAAACGCCACACTTGCGCACCTAAAAGAAAGATGCGAGCGGCTTTTGCCACAATTACGTGGCGTACCATTAGTTACGCTATCAGGATTAAAGGGCAAAAACATCCCAAAGCTTATGCAAGCAATATTTGAAATTGAGCGCTCATGGAATATTCGTATAGCTACCTCAAGGCTAAATCGCTGGCTTAATGCTATGGTTGAGGCGCATCCACCACCAGCGGTTTCTGGTCGCCGCTTAAAATTACGTTATATGACACAAGCAAAATCTCGTCCCCCAAGTTTCATATTATTTTGTTCTCGCCCAGAGGTTTTACCAATGGCCTATAAGCGCTATTTAATAAACGGCTTAAGAGAATCATTTGATATTTGGGGCAGCCCTGTCCGCTTGTGGGTGCGTGGTGGAGATAATCCTTATGCTGATAAAGCAAAGAAGCGCTAGATAAACTTTTGTTAAGAGCTTACCTTTTTATTCTTATTTTCCCCTCTCCCCTTGCGAGGAGTGAGTAACGACCCTTGTGGTCAAATCGCTTAAGAAGCGATTTGAGTTACGAACGCACTGAGCAACGCTGTGAAGGGCTGGGGTGGATCGGCGCAAAGCGCCGAGACGGGTGAGTGGTCAGCCTGTACGGCGAGAGCGAAGAATCTTAGATGTCTTGTTTCACTCAGTGTGACACCACACAAATCAGCCCATGCTCAACCAAAACCACCACTTATTAACAGAGTGTGACTAAAACTGTGTCCATTATGCAACAACCGAACCACAACTTAGGCGCTCGTATCAAAAACAGGCTTTTTCCTGTTGCTTACTTTGCGCTTCTATATAAGTTGGAGATGCGAATCCATGCATGGGGTCGTTTGTCTGTCGCAATGCGATAGCAGATTAGGGGAGAATTTAATTCGAACCAACTATGTAATCGCATTAAGGCAAACCGTCAGAATGTTCTGACAATATTAAACACTAATTTTGACTTTGGAGGTCAATTATGAAAATTAAAACTCTTTTACTTGGTACAGTAGCTGCTGCGGGTCTTTCGACCGCTGCAATGGCGGCTGACCCAGCTGTTCTTACATCACTTGATATTTGTGATGAGCTAATGGTTACAGGTCTAACAATCTCTTCGGATTCTAACTGCCTACAGATTTCTGGTGGCGTTGAGTATGAATTTAAGTGGGGTGATTATGACGCTGAAGATGCAAACTGGAATCCAATTGGTCTGCGTAATTTCGCTATTGATGGCTCTGATTATGATGTTGCATCTCCGGGCAGCATTCCTGCTGCTGGGAATTATGATTGGTCATCAGAAGTTGACGCTTGGCTACTATTCGTAGCTACTGCTGACAGTGACTTTGGTCCTGCAAAAGCAGTTATCAAGCTTGATTTTGATCAAGACTTTACAGCTACCAACGAAGTTATAACAGCTGGTACTGATCGTCTTCGTGTTGAGGCGGCTTATGTTTCTGTTGGTGATTCAACTGTTCTTATGGCTGGTCTAAAAGGTTCAGTATTTAATTCTGGCAATGACGAACCTTTCAACTTCCTTGGCATGTTCAATGAAGCTGCTGCTGACAACGTTGGTGGATATTCCGATGGTTTCGGCGACGGTGTTGCATGGAGCACAGGTTCTGGCATCGCAGCTACATCAGGTCACGTAATCCAGGTTGTTTCTGATCTTGGTAACGGCGTTTCTATTTCTGCTGGTCTTGAAGATCTTGGTGGTCTTGGTCAGTTTGTTGGTGTATTAGCTTATGATGGCGACGGTGTTGCTGCTCATATTTCTTTTCTAGCTGATGACATCCTAACAGGCGCAGTTGCTCAATGGGGTATCCACGCTGGTATGGATGTCACTATTGACATGTTCAAACTACGTGCAGCTGTTGCATATGATGATACAGGTTTCTGGAATGCATTGGCCTCTGCTGAAGCAACATTTGATATGTTCAAAATTGCAGTGTCTGTTGAAGGTACTTCAGCTGATGAAATCGGTTTTGGTGCTTCTGTTGGTGCAGACGTAACTGATACAGTATCTATAAACCTTGGTGCTCGTTGGTTTGATTATAACACAACTCTAGTTAACCGTGATATCTGGACTGTTGCTGCTCAAGTTGTAGCAAAAGTTACAGAATCTGTTACTTTAACTGCTGAGGTTGGTGTCGATGGTGAAAGCCTAAACAGCACTACTGTTGGTTACGGTTCTGTTGAAGCCAATTGGAAACCAGGTGGTGGATTTGAATCATCTGTTGAGCTTTGGGCAAATGCTAACAGCGCATATGCAGTTACTTTTGCAGCTAAGAAATCATTCTAAGCTTTATATAAGTAACAATAAATTTAAGAGGGCTCGGAGAAATTCGAGCCTTTTTTTGTTATTTACAACATATTCTTTGTTATTTTGAGCCCGCCCTCGTCATCTTGGGTGTAACCGACCCGCTGCGCCAGCGCTTGCGAGGCCAGAAGGTCTTTGCCACAAGGAAGGATCTTTGGCTTATCCACATAGCTAAATGTTTTTTCAATCTCATTGACATATCTAAAGAATTTACTTTATTAATGAAGGGTTAATATTTTAAGTGGTTACACCTATTACGTATCTACAAGATGCTTTAATTGCGGTCTAAAATAGGTTGCTAGTATCTAAGGGGGATTTTATGCGCAAAACTCGTTCTAATAAAAGAAAATGGGTTATTCCAGGTATTTTAACAATATTGTTAGGTACAGCAGGTGCTGTCACCCTAAATAATGATGCTGTTGAGGTTGATTTATCATCTCGTGCTAGCACCGAATTGCAAGCTCAGGGTTTAGGCTGGGCTAGTGTGAGTTTTGATGCCCGTGATGCAAAAATAACAGGCACTGCTCCGAATAAAGAAGCGCAACAAAATGCACAAGAAATTGTTAAATCTATATATGGTGTGCGCTCTGTTTCACAAAATATAGATCTATTGGCATCAGTATCCCCTTATCCATTTAGCGCTATAATTGATGATGGCAATGTTACCTTATCTGGAGGAGCGCCAGACGAAGCTACTAAATCTTCTTTATTAGCACGCTCGTTAGCATCATCTAACAATTTAGAGCTATTGGCAGGATCCCCTGAGAAGAGCAAATGGCTTAGCGCTACTGATTTTGCGCTACGCCAAATTAATAAGCTTGATGAGGGTGAAGTATCCCTTAGTGATCTGACTATCTCAATTTCAGGTGTTGCAAAATCAAGAGATGATTATAATAGCCTACAAAAATCCTTTAGTTCGGGTGTTCCAAATGACATTATTTTAGGTGATATAAATATTATAGCGCCGCTTGCTTCTCCCTTTGAGTGGAGTGCAACATATAAAGATGATAATCTCGAACTTGCAGGCTCTTCTCCTAGTGATGCAATTACACAAGAATATGCAAGCAAAGCTCCAAAGGATGCAAAACTTGTTAGCGATGTTTTAGTTTCATCGGGCGAACCATCTGATTTTGCTAATGTTTCCAGTAATTTAATTGAAGCACTTACATTTGTTGAATATGGCAATATAAGTATTTCTGATGAAAATTCTAACTTTTACGGCGCACCACGCAATGAAGAGGCAGTCGAAAAAATCAATGCCCTTCTTGAGCCACTAGGCACGAATATTAGGTTAGAGCCGCCACACATTGCAAATTATGAGTTTTATGCGAATCGTCAGGATGGAAAAACCTCTCTTTCAGGATACGTCCCACATGAAACAGAAAAAACAAGATTGGGTGAGCTTGATGGTTTTGATGTTTCAAAATTAAAACTTGGTTGGGGCGCTCCGACAGGTTTTGATAGCTCTGTTGAGTTTGGTCTGTTAGCTCTTGATAATTTAAGCGAGGGGAGCTTTTCACTTGAAAATGATGAAGTTTCCTTAAGTGGAACGGCCAAATCTGTTGCCGATTATGATGCACTAACAGATTTGATATCATCTGGTGTTAATGGCGCAAATATTAAATTGGCGCAAATTACCCCACCAACTGTTGAAGCCTATAGCTGGTCAGCTCAAAAGAGCGCTGAGGGAGTTACAACATTAACAGGGTTTGCTCCTAGCGATGATATTAAAGGACAACTTGAAATTGCTGGCACTGGGGCGATTGATGAAATGTCACTTGCACAAGGCGCACCAGATAATTTCGAAGAAAATGCAAAAGCTGGTCTAAAGGCTCTTTCATTGCTTGATAGTGGTGAAGTTAAGCTTGAAGATGATGGTTGGACATTAATAGGTCAAGCATCTTCTTATGCAATATCCTCTCAAATTAGTGAAAGCTTAGATAGCGCTCAATGGAGTGTTGAAATTGCCTCCCCACCAAAACCATTACCTGTTGCATCGCCTTATCTATTCTCTATTGATAAAGACGAAAATGGTTCACACGTTTTCTCGGGCTATGTGCCACAAGAAAGCTTAAAGACTAATCTTGCGTCACAAGCCAAAAATGTAAGCGTCAATAATACAGGCATAGCACAAGGCGAACCTGATAATTTTTCTGATGATGCACTTGCTGGTTTGGCGGCATTGGCAAAACTTGAAAAAGGGCGTGTTGCTTTTAATGGTACGGAATGGTCATTAATTGGCTCAGCTAGTTCTCAAGAGACAAGAACTAACTCGCTTGAAGTACTTGGTAAGGGCGCTGACGCCTCAACTTGGCAGATTGATATTAGCGCACCTATTCCCGTTGCTTCAAAAAATTACCGCTTTGTAGCAACTAAGCCAGTTGATGGTACTATTTCAATCAATGGAGATGTGCCAACAAGTCAATTACAAAACTATATCGGCATAATTGCAGGCAAGGTTGCAACGGATAATCTAAATATACTTAGCCCAGCTCCTGATAATTATAAACGTTCTGTTTTTGCTGGCATTGCTGCACTAAAAACATTACAACAAGGTCAATTATCGCTTCGCTCAGAGCAATGGTATTTTAGTGGCGTTGCTAATGACGAGGAAACAAGAGAAAAACTGCTTGCTCAAATTTCTGACATTGAAGCTAGCGCAGATTGGAGCGTAAATATTACAGTTCCAGCACCTGTTCTGGTTAAAGTAGAACCTGCCCCAGTGGTAGCACCTGCTCCAGTAGCAATACCTGCCCCAGTAGCAATACCTGCTCCTGCGCTAGATCCTATTTTGAAACCTATGCTTGTTGCCTCAGAAAACTATCGTTTTGTAGCTACTAAGCTAGTTGATGGATCGTTTGGATTGAACGGCAACACACCAAGTGTTGAATTGAAAAACTATACTGGAATTCTTGCAGGAAATGTTGCAACAGATAATTTAACAATTCTTTCTCCTGCTCCAGATAGCTATAAGCGTTCGTTATTTACAGGTATTCGTGCATTAAAAACCCTTGAACAGGGTCAGTTATCTTTACGTAACAAAAAATGGTATCTAACTGGAAATGCTAGTGACGAGGCAGTTCGTGATAAGGCTTTAGCATTGATTTCTGATCTAAATAACAATGCAAACTGGAGTGTTAATGTTGGGGTGATTAAGGCTGAAATAGCTCTTTGTCGCAAAGATGTAGAGGATTTTACCAATAATAATGCCATCTTGTTTGATGTTGGCAAGGCAGTGCTTAAACCAGAATCAACAGCCACTATCAATAGGCTGGCATTATTACTGAGTAACTGCTCAGATACTGATATTCATGTACAAGGTCATACAGACTCTGATGCTTCTGAACGAAGAAACTTGACGCTTTCAGTTGATCGAGCAGAAGCTGTAGCCAATGCATTGGTGGATCAGGGAATTGATAGTGAAAGACTGTTTGCTATTGGATATGGCGAATCTATGCCAATTTTTACAAACGAAACTATTGAAGGTAAACGTAAAAATCGTCGTACGGTTTTTGCCATAATTAGCAAATAAATTAAGGGGAGATAATTATGATTGATGCAATTACATATTTAGTGGGGCAGTATTGGCTATTTTTGCTAATAGCGCTTTTAATTGGTGTAGTGACCGGCTGGCTCACGCTCTCAAGTGAATGAAAGTGAGATTATAAAAATGACAAATATTCCAAATTTAATAGAAGTTGCATTATTACTTCTTATCGCATTTTTAATCGGTTGTTTCATTGGTTATTTCTTACGCCGCACGTTTCATAAACCTGCCGTTGAGACAGTGCCAGAGCCTGAACCAGCGCCAGTTCCAGTTGTTGAACCAGTAAAAAAACCTGCTGCAAAAAAACCTGATAATTCCGCTCCTGATGGTAAGCCACTAGCGCTTGATGGGCCAAGAAATGGCAAAAAAGACGACCTTAAACGCATCAAGGGAGTTGGTCCAAAAATTGAGGGCACACTTAACAAACTTGGTATTTATCATTTTGATCAAATCTCTGTTTGGAGCCGCAAAACCATTAAATGGGTAGATAATTATCTTTCATTTAAGGGGCGTATTGATCGTGAAAAGTGGGTGAAACAGGCAGTGCAACTTGCAAAGGGCGATGAAACTGAATTCTCGAAACGTGTGGATAAAGGTGCAGTACCAAGTTCTCGTAAGGGAAGCTCTAAAAAGAAAAAATAATTGAGTACGGGCAAAATATTTTTTGCCCGTAGCCCTTCCTCGTAGTAAGTCGTTCAGAATGAGAACTCCTACTTCGTCATCCTCGTGCTTGACACGAGGATCCATTTTTTCTCTGTTCATCAGGTTCTTACCACTTTATGCTCACTATACCCTAATGAGGAATTGATCTCAGCGCCTGTTTAATATTAGTTTTGCTACTACCCTGCCTTGTACGATAGACCATATAATTGGCCATAACTTTTTGCACATATTTGCGGGTTTCAACAAATGGAATTGTTTCAATCCAAGACACCGCATCAACATTATTCAAGCGTGGATCGCCATAAGATTTAAGCCACTTATTCACATTGCCGCCACCTGCATTATAGGATGCCGCAGCTAAAACTAAAGAGCCTTTATATCGGTCCATTTGATAAGCAAGATAAGTTGAGCCAAGTAAAGCATTATAAGCAGGGTCAGTTGAAAGCCTAGCTTGTGAATGTTTTATGCCCAATTTTCCTGCTGTTTCTTTGGCAGTTGCTGGCATAAGTTGCATTAGGCCAAGCGCACCACTGCGTGAAACAGCATCAATATCAAAACGACTTTCTTGCCTTGCAACGGCATAGATAGCGGCTTTGTCAACATTTGCCAGCTTATAAGATTTAGGAATACCATCCATTGGATAATTAAATAAATCAAGAGCAACAGAGCGTCTATTGGCCAAATTTGCGATGGAAATTGCTACATTATGTGCATCAACCGATTGCGCCAAACGTGCCGCCAGTAATAATTCCCCTGGATCTTTTGAATAATATGCAAGGCGGCGCACCAATGGCTCAGCTAGCACACCAGCAGAATTTTTTTCTAATAGGCGCACAGCTTTAACCAATTCACGTTGTTCAAAAACAGGCTCAATTCCTTGCCAAGCTGGCATTGCTCGAATAATCACTGGTTTTAAGCCAAGTTCAGTACGAGCTAATTGCCCATAATAGACTTTGTCAAATTGTGCCGCTCTATTAAAAGCTGCCCTTGATCCTTCACTATCACCAAGTGCTTTTAGCGCTCGCCCAAGCCAATAATTTGCTTGCGTAACGGAAGTAGCAAGGGTTGAAAATGATCGTTGCCGCTCAAAATGAATTTTGGCAGTTTTAGCATCATTAAGATAAGTAAGCGCCACCCAACCTGCATGAAAATTCGCCTCAACCAAACGCCCCTCAGGGCCTTCTGTATAACCAGCGCCAGCTTTATAGGCGGTTTTATATTGTTTTAGTGCAATTGCTCTACGAACAATTAAACGCCGCTCATACCAAAACTTAGCCGAATGAGGGAAATTACCTTTTGCTTTATCAAGGTGAGCAACTGCTGTTGATAATCTGCCTGCACGCCTTGCTAATTGTGCATTAGCAAAATGAAAAACATAATTATTACGCATTGATGGATCAACTCTATCAAGCAATTTTTGTGCTTCTGGTGATTTGCGAGAAACCGCAATCCTAGCACGAGCTAAAGATTTTTGCGCTGGTGAAAGTCTATTCATTATGCGCTCAACGCCCTTAGCACGATCATTCATCAACAAATATTGCGCACGCTGCCAATGATCGGAACGATTTAATAATGCGCCAAATTCTTTGCTGATTTTTTCTTCAACATCTCTTGCTAAAGATTTATTGACCCAAATTTGTTTAATTATTCTACCAGCTCGTGCACTTTGCCCATCTTTGACATAAGAGCGAGCTAGCGCTATTTGCGCATTAAGGAGATTGGGCATTTGTCCGCCCAAAAGAGAAATTATTTCACCGCCAGAAACATTGGCCTTAACTAAAGACTGCTCCATACGAGTTTTATAAATACCCGAACTAGCAAAATTTGGTGCGTCTTTTTGAAAGCGTAACACGCTATTATAATCTATTGTCCCATTACCATAATAAATTGCCGCCCATTGAATTGTACGCCGCTCAAGGTTCGAGCTAATGCCTCTAGCCAAATTGTAGGCTTGAACATAATCTTTAGCGTTTAACAGTGCTACCGCCCGACGAAAAGTTGCTGAACCATTGGGTAATTGTACAGGATTGGCATTCGCCTCAATAGAATTTGTAACTGTTCTATCAATATTCTTCTCAGCTGCAACAGGCGAGATTAAAGCTATGCTGAATAATAAAATAGAAGAAAAAAAGAAGCTAAAAAACTTAATTCCAATGGGGGGCATCTGTATTCCTTATAATAAAACGTCTATGCCCCCAAGCATACTTAACAACAGTAAAAATTTTACTCACTAAAGCAAATTAGTTTGTTTTAGTTCTAATAAAGAAAATCAGAAGAATTGGTCAAAAACATGGCTCATTTATTTTGTAGAACTAAATAATCATTTTGCTTTATTCTTAAACATAAAAGCCATATATATTGATTATTGCCCAAAAGGGATAATTAAATTTACGAGGATAAAATGTTCAAAGGTGCTATTACCGCTCTTATTACGCCATTTAACAATGGGGAGATTGATGAAAAATCTCTTGCTAAAATCATTGAATGGCAAATTAGTGAAGGCATTAATGGCTTTGTTCCAGTGGGCACAACTGGCGAATCGCCTACTCTTAACCATGAAGAGCATGGGCGAGTAGTTAAATTAACCATTGATGTGACAAAGGGGCGTGTGCCTGTGATTGCAGGTGCTGGCTCAAATTCAACTTCTGAGGCAGTTGAAATGGCAAAATTTGCTCAACAGGCAGGTGCAGATGGCGTGCTTTGCGTTTCTCCATATTATAACAAACCAAGCCAAGAGGGATTGTTCCAGCATTTCTCAACCATAGCTAATGCGATTTCAATTCCGCTAATTCTATATAATATTCCACCACGCTCAATAGTTGATATTTCTGTTGAAACAATGTCACGTTTGCGCACTAGTTGCCCCAATATTATTGGCGTAAAAGATGCCACTGGAGATTTAGGGCGTGTAAGTTTGCAGCGCATTGCTTTAGGGGAAGATTTCAATCAAATTTCGGGTGAAGATATGACGGCATTAGCTTATAATGCAAATGGTGGACATGGCTGTATTTCAGTTATTTCAAATATTGCACCAAAATTATTTTCTCAACTGCAAGCGACAAGCCTAAGCGGTGATTTCAAAACGGCTTTAGAAATACAAGACAAGCTAACACCTCTTATGCAAACTCTGTTCACTGAGCCAAGCCCCGCTGGCGTAAAATATGTCGCAAGTAAGCTTGGTCTTTGTAGTACAGAATTGCGCTTGCCAATGGTTCAACTAACAAAACCTACAGAAAAATTACTTGATGCAGCTATGGAGCACGCAGGGATAGCGTAGAATAATCTGATGGCAGCAAAAAAAAAGAAATCAGAAATAAATAATGGACTTATCGCTGATAATCGGCGTGCCCGATATGATTATGAAATTCTTGATACGCTAGAAGCTGGCATTATGTTAGTGGGGACAGAAGTGAAATCGCTTCGCACGGGCAAAGCGCAAATCACCGAATCTTATGCTTCACCAGAAAATGGTGAACTATGGCTTATCAATGCCTATATTCCTGAATATGTTGAAGCTAACCGTTTTAATCACCAAGAAAAACGCCACCGTAAATTACTGGTTTCAAAAAAGGAACTTTCTCGCCTTGTGCAAGAAGTCGAGCGTGGAGGCAATACGATTATCCCGCTTAAATTTTATTTTAACAAACGTGGTATTGCAAAAGTCTTACTTGGCCTAGCTAAGGGTAAAAAGAATTATGACAAGCGAGAAGTTGAGAAAAAACGTGATTGGAACCGTGAGAAATCCCGCCTAATGAAATCGCATTATTGATGTCTTCTTCCCTCCTCCTTGCGGGGAGGGCAATTCTACTTCTTCCCTCCCCCTTGCGGGGAGGGCAATTCTACTTCTTCCCTCCCCCTTGCGGGGAGGGATTGAGGGTGGGGGTCAGAATAAATCTTGGGTGGGGGTAGCTAGATGATATATCTTCTTGCTCAATATGAAAGAGCCTCTTTTGCCGCAGCAAATATAACATCTTCAAACATTTTTTCGCTAAGGCGATTAGTATTGGTGTTATAGCGTGAGCAATGATAGCTATCAAATAATATAGTGCCGTTCTCAAAAACATGTTTTGCCCCATGTGCAAACTTATAGCTAACTTTTCGAGCGCCAATAGTTGTAAGAAAACTATTATGTGCCACAAGACCAAGCGCCAGAAAGACCTTAGCACTAGGATTAGCTTTCATTGCAGCGATTAAAAATGGACGACATGAATTAATTTCAGCACCAATTGGTTTGTTTTGTGGTGGTACACAACGAACCGCATTTATAATCATCACATTTTTTAGCTCTAATCCATCGTTCGCCCTTGATTTATATTCACCAGAACTAAGCCCAGCCTTTGCTAATGTTTGAAATAATAAATCACCAGCATAATCACCAGTAAATGGGCGACCAGTTCTATTTGCTCCCTTTAATCCGGGTGCAAGTCCAACAATAATTAATTTTGGCTTTTCATCACCCCATATAGGAACAGGCGCATTAAAATAATCTGGAAATTTTGCTCGATTTTCATCTCGAAACTCTTTTAGACGTGGGCAAATTGAGCAATCCTTATCAGGATTTACAAAATTATTGGCCAATGTTTTTTTTGCTTTAATCATTGTTACTTAAATCTCACCAAATAGTTTTTTTAATATTTCCTAATAAGAAGAAAACTAATAAAATTATACTATCAAATTTGCCAAATAGCTTGTATTTTTTGAGGCGGTCGTGTATGAGTTTCAAAATTCCTTAAAAAGTGGAGATTAAAGTGGCTCGAGTCACCGTTGAAGATTGTATTGAAAAAGTTGAAAATCGTTTTGATCTAGTGCTAATGGCAGCCCATAGATCAAGAATGATAACCACTGGTTCTGTTATTACAGTAGAGCGCAATAACGATAAAAACCCTGTTGTTGCTTTGCGTGAAATTGGCGATGGCACTATTTCACCTGAAGATTTACGTGAAGAGCTTATTCATTCCTTGCAAAAGCATGTTGAGGTTGACGAGCCAGAAATTGATGTCATTCCAGCTATTGAAGGTAGCACGGAAGAAGAGGCAATGACATTTGATTCTATGAGTGAAGATGAATTGTTACGTGGCATAGAAAGTCTTTCTCCACCTGATAGGCGTGACGACTAAACATTTGACGGCTTATCAATTATTGTCATAACTAGGGTGTCTAAGATTTCTTGACACCCTTTTTGTTAGCTAAAATTACTTTAGCATTAGGAGTTTTCTCAAAACCATGATGCGTCAATATGAACTTGTTGAACTTGTTTTGGCATATAATCCAAATGCCGATGAGGCATTGCTAAATAAAGCATATGTTTATGCCATGCAAAAACATGGCACACAAAAACGTGCATCAGGCGATCCATATTTTGCCCACCCATTAGAAGTTGCAGCCATTTTAACAGAGCTAAAATTAGATGATGCAACGATTGTTGTAGCTCTTTTGCACGATACGATTGAAGACACAGATGCCACAAGGTTTGAAATTGATCAAATGTTTGGCCACGAAATTGGCGCGATTGTTGAGGGTCTAACAAAAATTGATAGGCTAAATCTAGTTTCAAAAGAAAAAGCACAAGCTGAAAATCTAAGAAAATTACTTCTAGCAGTATCTCAAGATGTGCGTGTTTTATTAGTTAAACTTGCCGATAGATTACACAATATGCGCACTATTCATTTTGTTCCGATAGAAAAAAGAAAACGCATTGCTCGTGAAACTATGGATATTTATGCACCCCTTGCTGGGCGTATGGGCATGCAAGAGATGCGCTCAGAACTAGAAGATATTGCTTTCTCTGTCCTGCAACCAGAGCATTATAATGCGATAACTGATCGTCTTTCTAACATGCGAGAAAAAAATGCTAGTATAATAAAAGATGTTCTAAAGGAGCTAGCAAAAAAATTCTCAAGCGAAAATATAAAAGCTAAAGTTAGCGCCAGAGTAAAAACTCCTTGGTCAACTTTTTCAAAGATTGAGAGAAACTCAATTTCTTTAGAGCAGCTTTCAGATGTAATTGGTTTTAGGGTAATAGTTGAAAATATCAAGGATTGTTATAAAACGCTAGGTGTCGTGCATACAACTTGGCAAGTAGTTCCAGGTCGTTTTAAGGATTATATTTCTGTACCAAAATATAATGATTACCGCTCAATTCATACAACTATTGTTGGCCCAACAAGACAAAGGGTCGAATTGCAAATACGCACACAAGAAATGCACGAAATTGCCGAATATGGCATTGCAGGCCATGCGCTTTATAAGGACGATATAAAAGAAAACCTGCAAAGGTTAGAAAAAGAGAGCAGAGCATATTCTTGGTTAAGAAACACAATTTCATCTTTAGCGCAAAATAATCTAAGTGAAGAGTTTCTTGAAGATACAAAATTAGAGCTTTTTCAAGATCAAGTATTTTGTTTTACTCCACGAGGAAAATTAATAGCCCTACCAAGAGGAGCAACGCCTATTGATTTTGCCTATGCCGTGCACACAGAATTGGGCGATATTTGTGTTGGCGCTAAAGTAAATTATTCTCTTGTCCCCCTCACCACTAAATTACAAAGCGGGGCAGAGGTTGAAATAATTACTGATCAAAATCATTCCCCCCCAGCATCGTGGGAATTTATTGCAGCAACTGGCAAGGCTCGTGCTGCCATAAGGCGCTCAGTTCGACACGAAGAGCAAAAACGCGCTGCAACTTTGGGTGAGCAAATATTACAATCCATATTAAAAAGCGAAAGATTAGTTTTAAGTGAAGAAGAAATAGAAAAGCTAGTCAAGGCATTAGAAAAAACTGATAGGTTTTCACTTAATTTTGAAATTGGCAAAGGCTTAGTTCTAGCTGATGATATAGTAAAACAGGCAGCAAGTATAAAAGGCGTGCGCCGAACAAAGAAGCGAAAAATTACTATGCCGCTTGCTAAAGAAGAAGATGGCTGGTTTCCTTTGAAAGATAGTATAGATTTTATGTTTCGCACCCCAAGTGGGCAAAACCTATCTAAAAAAGGCGAAATGCTGCTTTCTAGAGTTAATTTCAACACAAAATCAAATATTTCGGCACAGGGGGTTTTACCTGGGGATAGGGTGGTTGGAATATTGATGCCCAATGAGGAAATAACAATTTTTCCAATAGATTCAGAGGCTCTTGAAAATATTTCAACTAATGAAAGCGCTTGGATTGATGTTAGTTGGGGTGTGGCTAATATCGTTGGCAGGCGCTATAAATTAGTAATTTCATTGCTGGCACTTAATAAGCCAGGAACTTTGGCGCAAATATCTTCAATAATTGCTGGTTGTGATGCTAATATTCATAATATGGTTCTACGGCAAAGTTCGCCTGATTTTCATAGATTAATTATTGAGTTAGAATTGCGCGATCTTGCGCAACTTAGCGATGTTCTTGATAGCTTAAGGGGAACAGCAGGCCTATCAGAAGTTACTCGTGCCAGCATTTCTGAATGTGAAACTATAGAAAATATTGATTGGAACAAAAATGAACAAACAACAAGTTCTTAAGGTTTTTAAGGATTGTAATGCAATATTAGAGGGGCATTTTATCCTCTCTTCTGGTTTGCGATCGCCAGTATTTTTACAAAAAGCTCTGGTTTTTAGTCAACCAGAAAAGGCAGAAACATTGTGTAAAGCACTAGCTGAAAAAATAAAGGCGGCAAATCTTGGAGATATCTCACAAGTTGTTTCCCCAGCCGTTGGTGGCATAATTCCTGGCTATGAAACAGCAAGGCAATTAGGCTTGCCAGCAATCTATACCGAAAGAGAAAATGAGAAATTTGCATTAAGGCGTGGTTTTGAAATTGAGCAGGGAGAAAAAGTCATAATTGTTGAAGATATTATTTCAACTGGTCTTTCAATTAAAGAATGTATTTCTTGTCTTAAAGATTTAGGGGCAAATGTTGTAGCTGGCGCTTGTCTGATTGATAGATCTGGTGGGGAGGTTGATATAGGAATTCCGCTTATTTCGCTCCTTGAGTATAAAGTACCAGCCTATCACCCAGATAATTTGCCTGCCAGTTTAGCGGACATTCCTGCAATTAAACCAGGAAGTAGAGGGCTTAAATGATTATTGGTTTGGGCAATGATTTATGTGAAATTAAGCGAATAGAAAAGGTGCTTAATCGCTTTGGGAAACGTTTTATCAATCGTTGTTTTACTGATATTGAGCAAAAAAAATCTGAAAGGCGAAGAATGCGAGCAGCGTCCTATGCGAAAAGATTTGCCGCTAAAGAAGCAATGGCAAAAGCGCTTGGCACTGGGTTATCAGATGGAGTTTTTTTGAAAGATATGGGGGTTGTAAACCTTCCAAGCGGCAAACCAACATTTCATTTAACTGGTGGTGCAAAAATAATTTTGCAAAAGCTTGTGCCTGTTGGCCTTAGCCCCCACATACATTTAACAATTAGTGATGATAATGGCATGGCGCAGGCTTTTGTAATTATTGAGGCACTTTAAGTTGACCTTACAATTTATATTCTTTAATCAATTATAAAAACCATTAGGAATAAATATGAGCAAAACCAAACCAAAATCATCAAAAGCAAATAGCTTTGCTTCAGAAATTATGGAAACAATAATTATCATTGTTCAAGCTTTAATAATTGCTTTGGTTTTTAGGACGTTTTTATTCCAACCATTTTTTATTCCAACAGCCTCTATGCAATCATCTTTAATGATTGGTGATTATTTGCTGGCATCTAAATATACATGGGGCTATGGGCGCTATTCTTTCCCACTTGGTATTATTCCATTTAATGGCCGCATTTTTGAGCGCATACCAAATCGTGGTGATATTGCAGTTTTTAGACCTGTTACCGAAAAAGACCCCTATATAAAAAGACTTATTGGACTTCCGGGTGACAAAATTCAGGTTAAAGAAGGTAGGCTCTATATAAATGGAGAAGTAACTAAACGTGAAGAAATTGGCAAAGCGCAAGACAAAGATAGTAGGGGTTATATTACCCCAGTTACTCAATATCGTGAAACTTTACCCTCTGGTGTCTCTTATACTATTCAAGAAATTTCAGACGAACAAAGATTAGATAATACGCAAGAATATATAGTTCCAGCAGGGCATTATTTTATGATGGGGGATAATCGAGACAGATCCGCTGATAGTCGTATTTTAAGTTCTGTTGGCTATGTTCCAGCAGGTAATTTAATAGGCAAAGCTGAGGTTAGGTTCTTCTCAATCACCGATAATATTGCTCCTTGGAAAATCTGGCTTTGGCCAAAAAATGTTCGTCTAGATAGAATGTTTGAATCGGTTTATCAATGAGCCAAATTTCACAAGAAAAAGCCCTAAGCGATTTTGAAGAAAAGCTAAATTATAGTTTTTCAAATAGGGGATTTCTTGAAAGAGCGCTTACTCATACGAGTGCAATTTCGCCAGCAAAGAGAATTGAATATTCTTATCAACGCCTTGAATTTTTAGGCGATCGTGTGTTGGGGCTTGTGATTTCTGATATATTAATCAAACGTTTCCCGCTAGCAAATGAGGGCGAGCTCTCACGCACTCTCAACTCATTGGTGCGAAAAGAAACATGCGCAAAAGTTGCGCAAATAATTGATCTTGGAAAATTAATAAGACTTGGCGAAAGTGAAGCTAGATCGGGTGGCGCAAATAAAGAAGCGATTTTGGGCGATGTTTGCGAAGCGATTATTGGTGCAATTTATCGTGACGGTGGATTAGAGGAAGCGTATAAATTCATTGAACATTTTTTTGGCTCGCTAATTATGAGTGCAAATTCTAGTAGATTAGATTCTAAAACCGCAATTCAAGAATGGGCACAAAGTAAAGACCTCTCTTTGCCAACCTATGTTGAAACTTCTCGCTCAGGGCCAGATCATGCGCCAATATTTTCTATCGCAGTGAATATTCAAGGGTATGCTCCCGCAAGTGCAAATGGTGCTTCAAAAAAAATAGCCGAGCAAAATGCAGCTGAGAATTTTTTGCTTAGAGAAAATATTTGGCAAGAAAAATAAGAATAATAAGAAAACAAGAAAACAAGAGAAAATTAATGACTAAAGAAAATAATATTTCCATAACAAAGTGCGGCTTTATTGCACTAATTGGCGCACCTAATGCTGGCAAATCAACCTTGCTAAATGCTCTTGTCGGCACCAAAGTTTCAATAGTTACCCACAAAGCTCAAACCACAAGGGCGCAAATCCGTGGGGTGGTTAGTGAGGAGCAATCACAGGTCATATTTGTTGATACACCAGGTATTTTTAAGCCTAAGCGCCGTCTTGATAGAGCGATGGTTCATTCTGCTTGGAGCGGGGCAGGGGACGCCGATATTGTTGCGCTTATTATTGATACTCATCGGGGTATGAGTGATGATGTAAAATTGCTAATTGATGGCTTGGCAAAAGATAAATCCCGAAAAATTTTGGTTTTAAATAAAATTGATAGTGTAAATCCCGAAAAACTTTTAGCGCTTAGCAAAGAAATTAATAATATTGTTGCCTTTGATGAAACCTTCATGGTTTCAGCTCTAAAGGGCGATGGTGTAACTGATTTCATGAATTGGTGCGCTAATAATGTTCCACTCGGCCCGTGGCATTTTCCAAAGGATCATCTCACAGATTTAACTTTAGCTCTCACGGCTGCTGAAGTTACTCGGGAGAAATTATTTCTGCGCATTCACGAAGAAATTCCATATAATACCACCATTGAAACCGAGAGCTTTAAGGTACAAAAAGATGGCTCATATAAAATTGATCAGGTGATTTATGTTACCCGTGATACGCACAAAAAAATTGTACTTGGCAAGGGTGGTCAATCTATCAAAGCAATAGGAGAGCAGTCCCGAAAAGAATTGATGGAGATTTTTGAAACTAAGGTGCATTTATTTTTATTTGTGAAGGTACGTAAAAATTGGGCTGATGATCCAGAGCGCTATCGTGAGATGGGGCTAGAATTACCAAAGAAATGACTTTTTTATTAAACCCCCACCCACTCTTATCCCTACGCCCCCACCCTCAATTCCTCCCCACGAGGGGGAGGGAAGTTATTCATTTCTCTTTCTTCTCCTTCCCCCTCGCGGGGAGGGCAGGGGTGGGGGTTAGAAAAAAAGGGTGGGGGTTTAGGAAAAGAAGCAAAAATGCAATTCACAGGTGAAGGGCTAATAATTGGAACTCGCAAACATGGTGAAACCAGCATCATTGCCGAAATAATGATTGCAGATAAAGGGCGCTATTTTGGGATTGTCAGAGGTGGGCGCTCAAAGCGATTAAGACCAGTTTTGCAATTAGGCAATAGTGTTGAAGTAACTTGGCGTGCTAGATTAGAAGATCATCTTGGCGTATTTAATATCGAATTGATTAAAGCCCGTGCCGCCAATATGATTTTTGACAAACAAAGCCTATATTTGGGGCAATTATTATGCTCGCATTTGCGCCTATTACCCGAAAGATATTCTCATAATAATTTGTTAAAAATGACAATTAATTTGCTCGGCAATTATGAGGATAATAAGCACTTAGCAATGCACTTAGCCAAGTATGAGCTTTTCTTGCTAGAAGAATTGGGATTTGGCCTAGATCTATATTCATGTGCAATTAGCGGTGAGAGCATAGGGCTAAGTCATATTTCGCCAAAAACTGGGCGAGCCGTAACGCTAGAAAATGCCAAACCCTATATTGATAGGCTTTTGCCCTTACCACCTTTTTTCATTAGCGATAAAAATGCCTCAAAAACTGATATTGCTAATGGTTTTAGCATCACAAAACATTTTTTAGCCAAACATATTTGGAATGTTAGGCAAATTGATGCGCCAGCTACTCGGCAACAGATAATAGATTTGCTATTAAATCAGTTATAATAAAAAAAATGTGATTCGTTTGGAAACTGAATATGTCTGATAATGACCTCATAGCGCCGATTGATAAAGAAACTGGTGTAATAGATTTAAAAAAAGCTCTTGAGGAGCGTTATCTCTCTTATGCGCTTTCAACTATTACACAACGTGCTTTGCCCGATGTGCGTGACGGTCTTAAGCCAGTGCATAGGCGTATTTTACACGCTATGCGCCTACTAAAACTTGACCCCTCACAAGGCTATAAAAAATCAGCCCGCATCATTGGTGATGTAATAGGTAAATATCACCCGCATGGCGAGCAATCGGTCTATGATGCTTTAGTTCGTTTGGCGCAAGATTTTGCGGTGCGTTATCCGCTTGTTGATGGGCAGGGCAATTTTGGCAATATTGATGGCGATAGTGCCGCTGCCATGCGCTATACAGAAAGCCGCATGACAGATGTTGCGGCTCGCTTAATGGAAGGCATAAATGAAGATGCGGTAGATTTTAAGGACACTTATGATGGCGAAGATAATGAGCCAATAGTTGTACCAGCAAATTTCCCTAATCTTTTAGCCAATGGCTCAAGCGGTATTGCGGTTGGTATGGCAACCTCTATTCCGCCTCATAATGTTTATGAATTATGCAATGCTGCGCTTTATTTAATAAACCACCCCAATGCTAGTATCCCCGAAATAATGAAATTTATTCCGGGCCCTGATTTTCCAACTGGTGGCATTATTGTTGAAGATAAGGCCTCGATTGAGCAAGCCTATAAAACTGGTCGTGGTGGTTTCAGAGTGCGCTCCCGCTGGGAAATTGAAGAAACAGGGCGTGGGCTTTATCAAATAATTGTTACAGAAATTCCTTATGGCGTACAAAAATCTCGACTGATTGAAAAAATTGCTGATCTTTTATTAGCTAAAAAATTACCACTGTTAAAAGATGTTCGTGATGAAAGCACCGAATTTGTACGCTTAGTGCTTGAGCCAAAAAACCGAGCGGTTGATGCAAAAATTCTTATGGAATCATTATTCAAACTAACAGATTTAGAGAATAGAATTCCGCTCAATCTTAATGTACTTGATATGGGCAAAGTGCCAAAAGTAATGAGCATAGTTGAGGCGCTTGGTGCTTGGCTTAAACATAGAAAAGTTGTGCTGGTTAGACGTTCAAATTTTCGCCTAGGACAAATTGAGCATCGCCTAGAATTATTGGGCGGCTATCTTATTGCTTACCTAAATATCGATGAAGTTATTCGAATTATCCGCTTTGAAGATGAGCCAAAGGCTGAGCTTATTTCTCAATTTTCTTTAACAGATGTGCAAGCAGAAGCAGTGCTAAATATGCGACTGCGCTCGTTAAGAAAACTCGAAGAATTTGAAATTAAAAAAGAGCATGATGCGCTAACTCTAGAGCAAGAACAGCTCAATTCTTTGCTTGCCTCTGATAAAAAACAATGGGGCGTAATTACTAATGAAATTGAGAAGTTAAAACTTGATTATTCGCCAGACAGTGAATTAGACGAGGACGGCAAGAATATTGGCAAGCGACGTACCACGTTTGAGAAAGCGCCATTAACCAGCGAAATTGACCTTGTAAGCGCAATGATTGAAAAAGAGCCAATCACTATTATCCTTTCCGAAAAAGGTTGGCTAAAGGCCATGAAGGGGCACAATGCCGATGCAAATGCGCAGGCCTTTAAGTCTGGTGACGAGCTTAAAATAGCTATTAAATGCGAAACTACAGATAAGATATTATTGCTTTCAACGGGCGGCAAAGTCTTTACGCTTAGCGCCGATAAATTACCTAGCGGACGTGGGCATGGTGAGCCAGTCCGCATTATGCTCGATATTGAAGAAGGGCACGATATTGTAGATATGTTTGTCTATAAAGCAGGAGCAAAACGCTTATTAGCTTCTGATATTGGCAATGGATTTATCGTGCCAGAAGATGCGCTTATTGCCAATACGAAAAAGGGCAAGCAGGTGCTAAATGTTTCAGGGGTCATTGAAGCAAAAATCTGCGTGCCAGCAGTTGGCGATCATATCGCAATTATCGGCAAAAATAGAAAATTACTAGTGTTTCCTGTTGCTCAATTACCTGAAATGAATAGGGGAAAGGGCGTTCGTTTGCAAAAATATAAAGATGGCGGCGTATCGGACGCTAGGATTTTTGATAGCAATGAAGGATTGAGTTGGAGCGATAGTTCGGGACGCACTTATGTGCGCACAATGCAAGAATTAAGAGATTGGATTGGCGAGAGGGCACAAGCTGGCCGCCAACCCCCAACGGGTTTTCCCAGAAATAATAGGTTTAAAGGACAATAAGTTTAATGGGTAATAGGTTTGCAGGATAGGTCTGTTTTAAACTGAAAATCTAATTATTACAGGATTATGATCGCTTCCTGCTGCATCACCTTTTCTTAATTCATAGATTTTTATCTCTCCTTTGCTCATTATATGATCAAGAGAAATAAAAGGAAACACATCTCGCCAGCCAAAAATATTAAATTTGTTAGGGTAGGTTAGCAATGATCGTGTTAGTAATTTTAAGCCATTATCCTTTGCAAAATTACGAAGTTCATAAGACCAAGAGGTTGAATTAAAATCTGCGCCAATTAATAATGGCCCATTAATATTCTCTAATGCCTTTGCAAATTCTGATAATTGCCCCTTTTTACGGGCAAATGCTAAATCTAATTTTTCAGAAAAATCATTACCTTTTCTAAACTGGCTTATTCGTACTGGCCAGTCAAAATGCGTTGTAGCAACAGTAAAGTCATCATCAATAATCTTAATAAAAATTCTTGAAGTTCTTTCTTTCCTGTCTTTTGCGCAATCACTTGCAGCTAATTTTTCAAATTTAAGTTTTGAGTAAATTGCAATATTAGCTCTTTTGCCTCCAATGCACAAAAAATAATATGGATAATCTTTAACAAGTAACGGGTGCAAACCAGCACGTTGAGTTGAAAAATATTCTTGCAAAGCGATAATATCAGGATCTTCTTTTTTAATCGCTTCTGCTATGCGTTGCATATCATAATTTAGACCAAATAGGTTTTGTGAAAGCAATTTATATTGTTTTGTGTCAGCAGTGATTTCAGATTTTTCAACGCTTAGACCCAACACAAATTCGGGCACAACAATAGCTGCCGAGCTGATAAAACCAGTTGCAGCTATTGCTATATTTATCGATTGCCATTTCTTATTTTTTATAAAAACTGGGGAGAGTAATAAAAGCGATAAAGTGCCAATAAAAATTAATGGTTGCAAATGATTAAATACATCAAGGATAGGGTGAATAAAACCAAGCGCCGCCCCTGCGCTTATAAAAAACAAAGCAAGCGTTGTGATAAAAAACAACAAGCCTATCAATGTGAAAAAAAATCGAATCATAACAAACTACCAAATTAATAAGTTAAACTAGATTGTTGCTTGCACAATAACAATGCGACAATTCAAAGGCTTAGAAATATACCCTGAATCAGATTATTAATCTAAGTAATAATTAGATTTTCCCAACCATTCTGATCCTGTACTATTTCAAGCGGCTCAAATTCAATTTTATACTCCATTTTTTTTGAGCCCAATACCCAATATCCCAAATATAAATAGTCTAATTTAAGCATGTTCACTCTTTTAATATTATCAAGTATCATAAATTTTCCAAGCGAGCGGCTTTGTAAATCAGGGTCAAAAAAACTATATACCATTGATATTCCGTTTCCTAAAATATCACTCAATACCACTCCAATAAGAGCGCCATTTGCACCATCATTTTTTTGCAAACGATATTCAACAATTATTGAAGACACAGGACTATCTTCAACCATAAGTTCATAATCTTCATATGACATATCGCTCATATTACCATCGAAATGACGACTATCTAAATAGCGTTTAAACAAATCATATTGTTCTCTTGAAGCTGTTGATGAAAGCTCAGTGCTTACAATATCTTTATTTTTATTTATGATACGGCGCTGGTTTTTGCTCGCCTTAAAAAGCGATGTGATAGTGCGAACTGGTTTGCACATAGAGCAATTATCGCAAATTGGCCGATAAAGAACATTTTGTGAGCGCCGAAATCCATAATCGTTTAATGCCAACATAATATCTTTTGAGCGCTTACCAGCCAGATGGGTAAATATTTTTTTCTCTTTTAAGTTTGGCAAGTAGGGGCAATCATCATCTTCACTAATATAGAACTGAATATTTTCTGATCTTTGATTGCTCATTATTTATCTTTCAAAACCCTAAACACCATAATACCACGGGGCAACAATAGAAAAGACTATCCAAACAATAATGACAAGCGGCACACCAACAATAAAGAAATCTCTAAAACGATAATGCCCAGCGCTCATAACTAATAAATTGGTCTGATAACCAATAGGCGAAGCAAAAGATGCGTTCGCCCCCAAGATCACCGCAACTATTAGCGGCAATGGATCAACACCAAGCGAATTGGCAGCCGCAATGGCAATCGGTGTAAACAAAACCGCAGTGGCATTATTTGATAAAAAGCTAGTGAAAACTGCAACCAGCAAAAATAACCCGCTCATAATAACCGCAGGCGAGCTTGTGCCAAGCGAGCCAATAGCTTTATTTGCTACAAATTCAGCCCCCCCAGTAAATTGCATTGCAGTTGCCATCGCAATAGATGAGCCAACTAGCATAACTATACGCCGATCAATCGATCTCGCTGCTTGACGAATATTTAGACAACCAAAAGCAATCATCAAAAATGCACCCGCAACAGCAGGCACAACAGTTGAGCTTAATCCACTAGCAATCGCCCCCACTGTGAGCGCAAATATAACTAGTGCTCTTAAAGCGTGCCCACGTGGTTTCACCTCAGAAGCGCTCCACTCAATCACAATTAAATCTTGTAAACCACGCATTTTCTCAAATGCGCTTGGTTGTCCTGCAACAAGCAAAACATCACCAGCCTCAAGTCTGATTTCGCTCATAAGCTCACGAGGCATTCTTGAGCGCCTTTCCATACCCAAAATAAGCACATCATGTTGCGCCATAAAGCCAGATTGATCTACCCCATGCCCAACCAAACGAGAACTAGGAGGCACAAGTGCCTCGCAAAGCATTGCGCCTCTTTCTTTCTCTTGAGAGTTTATTGAAGCCGTATCATCAAATGCGTGCCAATCTCTAAGCGCTTGAGTTAAAGCATCTCTTGTTGCTGCAATAATCATGATATCACCGCTTTTAAGCGTGATATCATCAAAGGGCGGTAAAAACCGCTCACTTCCTCTTTGTACCGCTCTTACAGTCATATTAGTAAGTTTTGGGAACATGCCAGCAATCGTATGTTCGCCAATTAATGGGTGTCCATAAGTTAATCTGATTTCGGTAATAAATTGCGTGTTGCGATTGCGCTTAACGATTGTATCGCCAACATTATCTGGCATAATGCGTGGCACAACAAATAAAACATAAAGCCAACCAACCAACGCCATTGCTAAACCCGGAACTGCAAAAGAGAAAAACGTAACACTATCAACACCATATTGGCGTGCCACCCCTGCGGCAAGTAGGTTGGTTGATGAGCCAAGCACCGTAGTCATGCCTCCAAGAATGGTCATAAAGCTAAGCGGCATCATATATTTTGAGGCTGGTAAATTTCGCTTAGCTAATAAAGAAGCTAAAACTGGAATAAACACAATAACAACGGGGGTGTTATTAACGATAGCACTAGCAGCACCAGCAATGATTAGCGCAAGCACTACTACTCGCATTGGGTTATCAGGCCAAAGTCTAACTAGTTTTTCGCTAAGCCCCGCAAGTGCCTCCGTTTGAATTAAACCTTGCCCAACAACCAATAGAGCTAAAATTGTAATAAGAGCAGGATTTGAAAAGCCGCTTAATAATATCTCAGCACCAAACCCAGAATTTGGCAATAAGGTTGCAATAAGCATAAGTGAAACAAGCGCCCCCAAAGAGGTTAATTCAATGCTTGCCCATTCGGTTGCATAGAACAACATAGCCCCAGCAATCACCAAAAAAGTGAGCCACATTGTAATATTATCTTGTGCCATCAAAAAATCTAACATGCCCTATAATGCGTGTTTGATAGAGATAGACCAAGTATTATTTCGTTTTTTGAGAAGAAAACTCTTAAGAACTATTTGCAGTTGTTCGCATTGGCGATCGCCTAATCATCATAGTTGAGGTCAGTAAATCGTGTAATAATTGCCGCCTTGCCGTGAAAAGCCCGATGAATAACAAGGGAGCAAAAACCCAAATTGTTAGCCAAAATACTATCGGGTGAATTAAAACTCTCCAACCATCAAGGGCTAAGCCCTTTGTTGGGGTGAGTACTAAATCAAACATTTGCATTCCAACACTGGCACGCCGATGCGAGCCAAGTGTGCTGGCATAATAAAACAAAATAGAAAATGGCAATACAAGCGGTAAGGTTAGCCAAGTGATACCAAAAGTAGCAATTCCTGCGATAAAAATTATAAGTGTTACAGACAACATAATCACGCCAATGATTATAGAATCAATAATAAACGCTATGATGCGCCGTAACAAAACATTCTCAAATAGTTCTGGATTAGTCTTTGGGTCTGGAAGATAAGAATTCATATTCACTCCTACTATATCTAAAGAGATTGTATGAAATGAAATAAATTTCAAGGGAAAAATATTATTTATTTAGTTTTGTGCTATTTTAAGTGCAAAGTAAGTAGCAATTCCAGAGCCCCAGTTCTATAAAAAGCTCCTATTAAAATTAACATTCATTTATCTCGAATAAATTTCGTAATATTATTATATTGTCGTAGGTTGGTATATCAATTAGCTATATATGTAAGCATTACTCAAATGAGTTAAAGGATAAAAAGTGAGAATTAAGACATTATTGCACAAATATTTAATGCCTCTATTAGCAATTACAGCTCTTTTTCTGGCACTTCATGATGCTTATTCTTTGTTAGGCGTAAATTCTGGCGATATTAACCCAATAGATCAAATAGGGGTGATAAGCTTTATATTAATGGGGGTGTTTACTGTTTTTCGATTATTTAGTGCTGTTGGCATGTGGATTGGAACTGGCTGGGGAGCTCCGCTACTTATTATTGTTACTGTAATTGAGTTAGTTTTATTGGCAGGTGGAAATAGCCATATTAATATACAAGGAATAGGGCTTGGCATAAGAATATTCTTGTTATTGGGAATAATCCTTTGGTTTTTATTGAGCCATCAAAAAACTAAAGAACAAGAGGCTTGATTTTGGTGATAACTCATTAAGGTTACAAAATCCTTATAGCAGGTAAGGTTTTATAAAGCTAAAAACTTGAATCTTTTCAGTAACATACAATTAATCTTATCTCTTAATCTGATCTTATTAGCCTATGTGTAAGTTGACATTCATAGACGCGGCAAAAGATCGTGCAAAAATAACAGTGAGGTATATAAAATGAACATGAAATTTGCAGCAGTTGGTGCTGAACAAAATCAAGAGAAAAGTAGCTTAAAACCGAAATATTTAGAGGCGGTATCACGTGTTGAGCGTTTGCACCGTCGCCTGTTAGATATAATCAAAGACGAATTTGATCGTATGGGTTGGGACGATATTAATTCAACACAAGCGCTTATGATGTTTAACATCGGAAATAAGGAACTTACAGCAGGTGAATTGCGCTCAAGAGGGTATTATTTAGGTTCAAACGTTTCTTACAATCTAAAGAAACTTGTCGACGCTAATTATATTTTTCAGGAGCGCTCCAAAGCTGATAGGCGCTCTGTGCGCATTAAGCTTAGCCCAAAGGGTGAAGAAGTTGCAGAAGTCATTGACGAACTTTATGATCGCCATCTTACATCGCTAGAATCTGTAGGTGGGCTTGGTGATGATGAATTTACGGGACTAAATAGTGCCCTTGATCGCTTAGAGCGCTTTTGGGTAGATCAAATCCTTTATAAATTATAATTATAGCAATAAAATAATTTTACTTTGCGCCACCCTTTTGGGTGGCGTTTTGTTTTTATTTCAATATAATCGCAATTATGGATAATAATGCAAACAATGAAATCTATATAGAGTTTACACAAATTGGCAATCAAATGCGCATTGCAGCCATTGATGCTAAAACAGGTATAGAAGTTATAGCAATAGCTCCAGCCAGCGCCACCCAAGCGCAAATGCAAAAATTAGCGCTCGATAAATTACGCCGCCGCATGGAACAGCTAAAGAAATCATAATTGGTTGGCCGTAATTGGTTGGCATTGCATAAAGCTTGTGTTAAGCGAAAAAAGAATTTTTCAACTCCAATATTTAAGAGATTCTAACATGAGCAAAGCAAGCATTTCAGATTTTTTCGACAATTCTTTAAGTGAAGGCGATGCACAAATCGCAAGCGCAATAAATAAAGAGCTAAAACGCCAACAAAATGAAATTGAACTTATAGCCTCAGAAAATATTGTTTCAAAGGCGGTACTTGAAGCACAAGGCTCGGTTTTAACCAATAAATATGCCGAAGGCTATTCTGGACGGCGCTATTATGGCGGTTGTCAATATGTTGATATTGTTGAGGATCTTGCTATTTCTCGTGCCAAGCAACTTTTTGGCAGCGAATATGTCAATGTGCAGCCAAATTCTGGTAGCCAAGCCAATCAAGGCGTATTTCAAGCGCTAATAAAACCAGGTGATACAATTTTAGGCATGAGCCTTGATGCTGGCGGGCATCTAACGCATGGCGCAAAGCCCAATCAATCTGGCAAATGGTTTAACGCAATTCAATATGGAGTGCGTAAAAGCGATGCTCTAGTTGATATGGACGAATTTCGTGCGCTTGCACTAGAACATAAGCCACAATTAATCATTGCTGGTTTTTCTGCCTATTCACGAGTGCTAGATTGGGCAGCTTTTCGAGCCGTTGCTGATGAAGTTGGCGCATATTTAATGGTTGATATGGCGCATATTGCTGGCCTTGTTGCTGGCGGTGTCTATCCTAATCCAGTCCCTCATGCTCACGTAGTAACTACTACAACCCACAAAACCATGCGTGGCCCTCGTGGTGGAATGATTCTCACCAATGATGAGGTAATAGCTAAAAAAATAAATTCAGCGATTTTCCCTGGAATTCAAGGTGGGCCATTAATGCACGTGATAGCGGCAAAGGCGGTGGCATTTAAGGAAGCGCTTAGCCCTGAATTTGCAACTTATGCAAAAGCATGTGTAAAAAACGCACAGATTTTAGCAAAGACTTTGGTTGCAGGTGGCGCTGATATTGTTACTGGTGGCACTGATAACCACCTCTTATTGGTTGATTTGCGACCAAAAGGCGTAACCGGAAAAGCTGCAGAACATGCGCTTGGTCGTGCTTTTATTACGTGCAATAAAAATGCCGTGCCAGATGACCCGCAAAAGCCATTTGTAACTTCTGGAATTAGGGTAGGAACGCCTGCCGCTACAACTCGTGGTTTTGGTGAAAAAGAATTTGAGACAGTTGGCAAGCTAATGATAGAAGTGCTGAACGGTCTAGCAAATAACGGTGAAGAAAATAATGGCGAAATAGAGAATAATGTTAAAGCTAAGGTTTTAGAGCTAACCTCTAAATTTCCGATTTATTCATAGAGAAAGAATTTTTATGCGTTGTCCATTTTGTCAAATTGATGATACTCAAGTCAAAGATTCTCGTCCCACGGAAGATAGCTCAACTATTAGACGCAGGCGAATTTGTAATGGTTGCGGTGGACGCTTTACGACGTTTGAGCGTGTGCAACTTAGAGACTTAATGGTTATCAAAAAATCTGGTCGTAAAGTTCCCTTTGAGCGAGAGAAATTAACACGCTCAGTGAGGACAGCATTAAGAAAACGAGAAATTGAACCTGAAAGAGCCGAGCGCATGATATCAGGTGTTGTTAGGCAATTAGAGAGTTCTGGCGATATTGAAATAAGCTCAGATATGATCGGTGAATTAGTGATGGAGGGCTTGCGAAATCTTGATGATGTTGCCTTTGTTCGCTTTGCATCAGTTTATAAAAATTTCTCTGCCGCCAATGATTTCAGAGCATTTCTTGAACTATTAGATAAAGAAGATAAGGCATAGTTGATTGACAAAAAAAACAGAAAAACCTTTAGATAAAAAGCAAATCCCAAATCAAAGAACTTTGGCTCGTTTAAGCGCCGTGCAAGCGCTTTATCAAATGGATATCGGGCATGTTAGTTTAGAAACAACGCTAAAAGAATTCACTTCTTTAAGAAAAGGAGCGGAGCTTGAGGGCGAGGAATCTTTGCCAGCAGATCATGATTTTTTTACGCAAATTGTAAAAGGCGTTACAAAAAACCAGTTGCAAATTGATCCCGATATTGATGGTGCGCTCGATGATACTTGGCCAGTAGGGCGCATTGATGCAACCATGCGAGCAATATTGCGCTCAGCAACCTTTGAACTTTCAAGCCGTAAAGACATTGCACCAGCGATTGTTATTAATGAATATGTTGAAATTGCAAAATCATTTTTTGAGAACGATGTTTCAAAAATGGTCAACGGGGTTCTGGATAAGATAGCAAAATCGCATATAAAAGAATAAAGCGTATATTTTCTTTGGTTGACTTAGACCAAATGCAGATCAAGTGCAGTTTTTGAAAAAGAGTTTTTTTTATCAAAATAAGATGTGCTATAGCAAATATAGGTGATAAAATGGTTACAGATATAGCAAGCAAAAATATGAGTCAGAATAAAAATATTGGACTTCTTTCGGTCAGTCAGGCAATTGTAGGTTCTCAACAAGCGCTTATTATGTCGGTTGGGGCGCTGGTCGGCATGACATTAGCCCCAAGCCCAGCTTTTGCCACTGTGCCAATAACGTCTATGATTTTTGGGTTAGCTGTTAGTGCTGGCTCGGCTGCCATTCTTTCGCACCGTTTGGGCAGAAAAAAAGCCTTTATATTTGGCGCTGTTCTTTCTGTATTAGCTGGCATTTTGGCAACAATTGGCATCTTTCTTTCTTCGTTCATAATTTTTTGCGTTGCTCTTTTTATTGGCGGCGCATCCGCTGCCATTGGGCAACAATATCGTTTTGCAGCTGCTGATAGCGTGCCAGAAGAGAAAAAGGGCAAGGCAATTTCTTGGGTTCTCGGTGGCGGCGTGCTTGCTGGTTTTGTTGGCCCAGCCCTTGCTCGATATGGTCGTGAATGGTTTGTAGGAGCAGAATTTGCAGGCTCGTTCATTGCACTTTCAGGACTTGCCTTGCTTGGCATTTTTGTCCTTTCGCTTACAAAACTAGCCCCAGCACAAAGCCATGAGCAAACTGCTAGCGTTACCCCATTAAGAGAAATTGTTAAATCCCCCAGTATTTTTGTTCCAATAATAACTGGCATAGTATCTTATGGCTTAATGACCTTCATTATGGTTGCCGCCCCTTTGGCGATGGTTATGGGTACTAAAATGGGTGCAATGGATTCAATGAGTGCGATGGGTGGTATGGATAATCAAATGGCTGGTATGCACTCAAAGGAAGCCGCCATCATGGCTATTCAGTGGCACATTATTTTCATGTTTGCTCCCAGCTTCTTTGTTGGTGCAATTATTGCCAAGATTGGCTCTCGCACAGTAATTGGTATTGGTCTAGTATTTATTCTTGCCTGCTCGTTTTTAGCACTAAATGGCGTAAGTTTTGGGCATTTTAGCCTAGCCATGATTTTATTAGGCATAGGCTGGAATTTTGGATTTATTGGCTCAACAACCTTACTTGCAAAAGGCTATCTTCCTCAAGATGCTGCAAGAGTACAGGCGCTAAACGAGCAGTTAGTGTTTGGCACAATGGCAGTTGTTTCCATTTCGTCTGGCATATTGCTCAATACAATAGGCTGGCAAGCAATCAACGTAATAGCAATCCCCTTTGCGCTAGGCGCAATTGCTTTGCTTGTTTGGAATAGCTGGCGTTCAAATAGTACCTAAATCTAAGCAATCAGTGATTTAATAAAGGAGCGATCTTCGCCAAAAGATGGTGTGTGGCGCATTTCAAAGGCAATCAATTTGCCGCCCTTTATTTATCATGAATTAAAGCACTATCTTTTGGAACTTGCTTTCGCTCAACCATTGAATAATCACGCAAGGTTTTTGCTACACGTATGCGATAGTTTTTGAATATTTTTGATCGTCCAACGGACTGTGCTTTTCGGTGGGTCTGCAACTTACGCCATCTCTCAACTGCTTCTTCATTCTCAAAAAATGACAAAGACAATATCTTGTTTTTATCCGTTAAACTCTGAAACCTCTCAACGGAAATAAACCCGTCGATATCTTCCAACTCAGAGCGAAGGCTTGCTGCAATTTCTAGATATTGTTGTTTGCAACCCTCATTCGGCTCTACTTCAAAAATAACCGCAATCATGTCCGCACCAGAGTGTTTTGTGAGTGATAATAGCCAATCAAAATCTTAAATCGAAGCAAGCAATGCTTCAATAAATGATGTATCTTCACCAAATGATGGTGTGCGTCTTGTTTCAATAGCAATTACCTTGCCATCTTCAAGGCCATAAACTGCCTTATCGGTTACACGGCGGTTTTTATCAAAATAAATTGCAAGCACTGTGCGGCTCTGAATTGTAGTCAGCCCAAAGGCTGTTTCTTCAATTTTGGTTTCAACATAATAAAAAGCAGTTTCTTTAGCAAAATTGCTTTTAGTTTGTGGTGATCCAAGCACCGCAATAACCAAGTCCTCACTTTGTCCGGGACGAATTTGATCCATTGCGCTTTGCGGGATAGAATAACCTTGAGTTCGTTGATTTACGAAACCGGAACAGCCATAAAGTGTGAGAGAAAAAATTGAGATAATTGCTAATTTTATAAATGAGCTGAAAATCCTGCCATTAATATTTCTTATCGCTAACATGAATTAAAATCTCCAATTTGACTTTTCTAACACAATACATATCTATTATAATAATTGCTAACACTTGTTTAGCCGTCAAACTATCTATATGGCAAGCAGGTAAATGTAACAAGTTAATCACCTAACAAGTTTTATAAGGAAAAGCCAAACATGATATGGCCGTTCAAGAAAAAATCAGTAAATGAAAAGCATGTTTTATCCATCTATAACGCTATTGTGGCACAATCTCGGCAAGTGCCATTTTATAGGGATATGAAAGTTCCTGATAGTGTTACGGGGCGTTTTGATATGATTTCATTACATATGTGCCTTGTGTTGCGCCAATTACGCTCAGATGATAAAAATGTGAAGCAATTCACACAAGATCTATTTGATTTGTTTTTCAAAGATATGGATAGCTCTTTACGTGAAATTGGGGTGAGCGATGTTGCTGTTCCTAAAAAAATCCAAAAAATGGGCTCGCTTTTTTATGGGCTTTTGGGAAAACTTACCAACGCTCTTGATGATGAAGACGAAGCAGCGCTCATTGAAATTCTTAACAATAATATTTATGATGGCTCAAGCCAAGAAAATGCTTTAACTATGGCTAAATATGTAAATAAAACAGTGTCTTATCTAAAGGAACAAAAGCAAGAAGATATTATGTTAGGTCAGATATCATTTGGAGAAAACCTGTGAATATCCCCTTAAATGATAGCGTTGATTTAGATGTAATAATGCGGGTTGATAATTTGCCAAGTAAAGGTCGCAGATTAAAAATACAGGCGAGCGAAGCGCAATGTAGCAAAATAGCAAAACACCTAAAAATTGATGGGCTTGAAAAGTTCTATGCTAAATTATTAGCCAAACCAATTAAATCTGGTTTTATTGTCAGTGGTGAATTAAAGGCTACAATTAGCCAGCAAAGCGTTGTTACATTCAAGCCAGTAATTCAACATATAGAGGAAGATCTAAAACGCCTTTTTTTACAAGGAAATAGAGATGAAACTCACAATGGTGTAGGTTCTGAAAGCTTTATTGATTTAGAGGGCGGTGATTTGCCTGATTATTATAATGAGACAGAAATAGACTTTAGTAATTATTTGCTCGAAGTTTTGGCATTAGCAATAGATCTTTTCCCAAAAAATGCTGGCGAAAAAATTGAATTAGCAAAAAGCGATTATGAAAATGAAAAGCCCTCACCTTTCGCAAAATTAAAAAACCTAAAGCTTAATTAAAACAGTTTTATATTGTTGCAGACAGTTTATAATATTGATTGAGATAAATCCTTCAAAGGTATAGATAGGATATTCGTGCCATAGCGTTTCATTATGATTCGATACCGGCGACCAGCCTTAGCGGTGTGAGCGTAGAAAAGAATAAAGAGGTGGGGGTGTTGGGGACGGGAGCGAAGCGACCAACGGCGACAAGAATAAAGTGAGTTTAATATTTATGAGCGATATAATAACAATATCAGTAGATGCAATGGGTGGCGATAATGGCGCAAAAGTCGTTTTACACGGTGCCTCCTTATTGCTGAGCGATCATAAAAATGTGAAATTCCTTTTTCATGGGCGAGAAGAGATTTTAGCGCCTTTATTAGAAGAGTACCCTAAATTAAAGAGCGTTTCAAAACTTATCCATGCTGAAAAAGTAATAGAAATGCACGAAAAACCAGCAAGAGCCTTGCGTCAAGGTCGCGGCAAATCCTCTATGTGGTCAGCTTTACAAGCGGTTAAAGATGGCGAGGCACAAGTTGCGCTTTCGGGTGGTAATACTGGTGCTTTAATGGCAATGGCAACTTTTTGTTTGCGCCCAATGGAAAATATCTCACGCCCCGCCATAGCAGCAATTTGGCCATCTATGCGAGCAGATATTGTGGTTCTTGATGTTGGCGCAACGGTTGGTGGTGATGCGCGCCAATTAGTTGATTTCACTATTTTAGGTAGCGCTTTAGCTAGAGCGTTGTTTGATTTAGATGAGCCAAGCGTCGGCCTGCTCAACGTTGGTGTTGAAGAAGTAAAAGGGTTAGAGCAGGTAAAAGAAGCTGCTGCTATGTTGGCTCAAGCTAAAGATGCTGGTTTTGCCTATCATGGTTTTGTTGAAGGCGATGATATTGGCAAGGGAACTGTTGATGTGGTGGTAACTGAGGGTTTTACAGGTAATATTGCCCTTAAAACTGCCGAGGGAACGGCTCGCCAAGTCGGATCATACTTACGAAACGCCCTAAAGGCTGATATCTTATCAATGATAGGAGCTTTTTTTGCTTCAAAAGCCCTTAGAGCATTAAAGCAAAAAATGGATCCTCGCACCAATAATGGCGGTGTATTTTTGGGGCTAAACGGCATTGTGATAAAAAGCCACGGCGGCACCGATGAAATAGGTCTTAAAAGTGCTATGGAATTAGCCTATGAAATGGCGCAAGATAATTTATTAGAAAAAATAAATGATGGCGTGCAAAAATTTTCAATAAGTCAACAAGAGCAAAAAGATAAAGAGGAAAATCTGAGTGAGTAAAATAGAAATTAAATCTATTGTTAGATCCGTTGGCTCTTATTTGCCCAAGCGCATTTTAACCAATGATGAATTAGCAAAAACAGTTGATACATCTGATGAGTGGATTTTCCAAAGAACAGGGATACATGAGCGCCGCATTGCCGCAAAAGGCGAATTTACCTCTGATCTTGCATATCATGCAGCAATCGATGCACTAAAAAATGCTAATTTAAGCACCAATGATATAGATTTAATTATTGTCGCAACCACCACTCCCGAT
>Ga0256834_1000260_pt1 | contig 38398 bp, 40 predicted proteins | sample 4281140metaG_FD_190536 | JGI IMG/M metagenome (GOLD analysis project Ga0256834, IMG submission 190536) | Hydrothermal vent microbial communities from East Pacific Rise, Pacific Ocean - 4281-140 | ecosystem: Environmental > Aquatic > Marine > Hydrothermal vents | place: Pacific Ocean: East...
TATGGCGCGCTGGGGAGGATTCGAACCCCCGACCCTCTGGTTCGTAGCCAGATACTCTATCCAACTGAGCTACCAGCGCGTAGGTCTTGTAAAAACAAGGAGGCGTATTTTGCTGATTTCAAACAAGCAAGTCAAGGACTACATTTTGTGTTGAATATACGCTGTAAAATAAATAATGGCGGAGAAGGAGAGATAATCTACCAAAATAGACAAATCCTTCTACACTGTCATTTCTAAGCTTTTATCTATCGTGTAACGATTAATAAAATAGTCATTTTGTAGCCCACCGTGTTACACACTTTGTGCTACATCCTAACGAGGCAGAATTGTACACGTCATCTAAAATAAACTAAACCTATTTTTCCTTATTTGTATCGCAATTTTTGCACCATACATCCAAACCCCACACGCACAAGAATAATACATCCACGTTCTGGAATATTTCCCTTTACGACCCCCAAATTCTAAAACGCATGACAGCCCTTAAAAGTGGGTTTGATGAAGTCTTTGAAAATTGTTCCCATCAGCTTATCCCAGCCGTATTTCCCAGATGACTAAATACATACATAAGAACGATAAAGAAATATGAAAGCTTGGTATCACTCCCACGTTTTCATTAGCCAGTTTATTTACTGGCTTTGCAGGATAGGTTGATTATTAAAGGGTCTGATTAACCCGTAACTCCATCAATCTATCTTGCACCCTATTTAATAACAATGGATATAACAATAATGAAAAATGAAATCCCACAAGAGATTTTAGAAGCTAGAAAACAGGATGCAAAGGATGAACTATTAAATTCTGTCATCACAGAAGAAATTGAAAAGCTAGAAGCACAAATGATCCCAACATCAACACAGCTTGCTGAAAGACATACACGTTCAGCATCTGTATATCAGCTTGTGAACAAACCTATCAAAAGTCTTCTTTCATTACTAGAAAGAAATAGCAAAATGCTCTCATCAAAAGGTCATGGTGATGATCTAAGTTTGATTAATTCTCAAATAATGATTACATCAGCTCTTGTTTTAAAAGCTCAAAAGTCTTCATCAGCTCTATATGAAATAGAAGCATTTAAAGATGAAGATTTAATTCTTGAAAGAAGATCAATCTACAGTAAGCCTAAATTTATCAATGCGTGATAGGTACTCTGAAAAATTGGGAATAAGGATTAGTAAGACCATGATGAATGATCTTGATGAATTTGTTGTAAATCATAACGCATCAAAAAACAGCATTGTAAGGCAAGCTATATCATCATTTTTGAATTCTGTACCAACCACATCCAAACCTATAGCAAAGCCTGTACCAGTAGTTAAGAAGAATGATGATCCATTTTCTGATTCAATCTATAACTGGTAATACTGCATTCTAAGCACGTTATAAGCTAATAAAGTGATGCCAATGTATACCATGAAGTATTAAACCTCATCAGGGAAAGCTTAGGGGGAAATAATGGCACTTTAACCCATGATATTTGTGGAAATTGCCAGAATTCAGCAAATATTAAAAATACATTCCCATCAATAATAAGAACAACACAGGAAGCCCCAATTTATGGATGATTTATTACAAGAGATTTCACAAGCTCAAAAATACGGCAACGATAGAAATAAAGAATTTCAAGCACAAAGAGCAATCAGAAGATTCATAGCTGAATCCAAGCCCTATCTAATGCAGGATTTATTCAGTCTCACAGAAGAACGAATTAAAGAAAATAAATCAGATGATGATATTGCATTGCTGAAAATGATGCTTGTTCTTCTAAAGAAGAGAGGTGAAGTTTGATTAAGATAATTCAATCACTACAAGAGCCAGAAAAATCAGCAATATTAAAACAACTTCAAGAGGATGGTTTAGCATCTAAAAAATTTGGTGAGTATTGCCGTTTTAATTTTGAAGAACTTCAAGATGTTAATTCTACTCTTATGGGTTACGTGGGAAATGATAATGATGGTGTAGATAATTTTCTCAACCAATTTAACCAAGTAGAAACCGATTTTCTAAAAGTTATTAACCGTACCACTGCTAAATCAGAATTGAAGAAAATCCAGTTGAAGGTTCGTAATTCTAATAAACGTACTAGATTACATATTTTAGCGATTCAAGAGCGTTTAAAAGCTGATATTCAAGATAAGCAAACAGTAATGAGTAAACTAAAAAACATATTCAAATAAGGACAATAAGAAATGAATGACAAAATTAACTACGCTCGTGCAAGTGAGACAGAACGATTAATTAACCTCAATGATACTGGTAAAGAGTTCATTACAAAGCTTCGGTATATTGAACCAGATATTACAATTGAGGAAATCTGGAATGATCTATCTAACTTTGAATCAGTGACTATGACTTCTGATAGAGAAAGAAAGATTCTTGCAGATGCTAGGGCAATTTTAAAACACGAATTTCAAACAAGAAAAATGATAGAGAACCTATAAAAGGATAATAACAATGGTAAATATATACTCAATACAACTTAGCTCAATTTTAAAAACTGCCACATCTGCACCTGAAATAATGGAAGCATTACGGAATCTGGATTTAAAGTTTCAGGATGATAGAATTCTTACAGTGCTTTCTAATTTCCATAAAACCAATTCATTGAATGCTGAAGAAGCTGGATTAATATCTGGTTGCCTTGATAGCTTGAAATAGTCTTATAAAGTGTACATTCTGATACACGGTAGTTTTATGTATTAATTTATGTCTTATAATGTAATTCTTATTACATCTTAGGAATTATAAGACTATGGCTATTATCGGTTATGCGCGTGTATCAAGTATTGGGCAAAGTTTAGAAATTCAGGAACAAGCACTTCATAAGTTTGGTTGTGACAAAATTTATAAAGAAAAAAGAAGTGGCACAACCGCAACCAGACCTGAATTAAAAGCCTGTCTTGATTACGTTCGTGATGGTGATACTTTGGTTATAACCAAGCTTGATAGGCTCGCTAGAAGTACCCTACACCTTCACAAGATTATTGATGAACTGAATACTAAAAATGTAGGCTTTAAGGTTCTTGATCAAAGTATCGACACGACTACTAAAGAAGGTAGATTAATGTTCTCTATTCTTGCCAGTATTGCTGAATTTGAAACGGCATTACGTGCTGAACGGCAATCTGAAGGGATTTTGAATGCTAAGGCTAAGGGTGTTAAATTTGGAGCTAAACCTAAACTATCTCCTGAACAAATTGATGAAATGAAATTAAGACGATCTAAGGGTGAAAAAATTAAACACCTGATGATTGACTACGGTATCAGTAAAGCAAGTGTATACCGTTTAATGGGTGACAATTAATAACAATAAAAATAAAGGATTATACAAATATGAAATTTGAAAAATACATTAAAATCTTAACATCTATATCACGCCCTCGTGGTGCTGGTAGCGTTGCAATGACTGGATTAGCATCTAAACGGATTATTGATATAAAACAGTTTTCCACGTCTAAACAAATTAGCGCAATTATCAAAAAGCATTATAAAAAATCTCGTGGAAAATGTGCGCCATTTGGAAATATTACAGGCTACCATTTCATGACTTCCGAAAAAAAATATACGGCTTTTGATGTTGATGGTGAATTAATAGAAAGCTAACTTAGTAAAACATCCAAATCCTTGCGGATTGCCTTTGGCTGGCATGAGTTTTTAATAAAATTTTTGGCACGATTATATGGATATGGGGGGGGAATACCCATCATTCAAATAAAGATAAAATCGCGTAGCATCATGACCTGAAAGGGAATGATTAGATGATTTATTATACTTAATGTGCGTTAAATCCAGATAATCATATAAAGATATACCTTATACAAATATCCGTATTTAACGCAAATATCATATTAAAGTTGCACCCATGTCATCAAGATGAGCTTTTAATTTATCAGCATCTGATACATAGAACTGCCAGTCACATTCGTTACGATGTTTATCTATAAATCTCACTTCAGCAAGTTCAATACCTGCATTAAGAAATTCGTCATGCAACACAGCTCTATTGATCTTTTTAGCTTCTGCTTCAGATAGCCCTAAGTTTTGTAAATATTTGGGCATAATACGACAATATCCAATAGCTTTTAATTTACTAACAGCACTATCAAACTTAGTGAAATTGAACATATCTTTCTTACTTATAAAACCAGCAATATCAACATCTGCACCTAACGATTCTTTACTTAAAAGATATACTGTTTTCTTAGCATTGCCATGTATAGGTCTAATACGCCCAATTGCCTGTAATGTTTCACTATCAGAAAAATGTTGTTTAACCAGTTCTAGCCTATTATCAATATACTTCTTATTCTTAATACACTTAGTTGTACCGTCTTTCATTCTTACAGGGCAATCTAACCATTCTTGTGCATCAGATATACCGTCATCATCAAACACCGCACAAGCTAGATTATTAAACTCATATGGTTTTAAATGTTGCCTACCAATAATATAAAGCTCATCAATATCTTCAAACTTATCTGAACCACGTAAATTCCCAAAATGCTCATATAATTCAATACCTGTTTCAGCACTCAACCACTTATCAAATTTTCCTTCAATACCTTCAATATTCAAATATGTGATTATTCCAATATTGCTATTCTGCTGAACCTTCTTTTTTAACATTTCGACAAGTTGATCAAGATTCTCTTGTGTCTTGAACCACTTCTTGGAACAAGGAAAATCTTCTGCCATATACACCTGAACATGATCATTCTGCTTAACCTTTAAATCAACATACACAACATCAGGCAATAAGGTTTTAATGACCGTCCGATTAGCTGTAGCATCAAGATATAAGATAGGCACATCTTTAAAACGACTATGCACCTCATTCATTTTAAACAAGTGCAATTCTTTCAATTGCTCAACCACTTTAAGCTGATTATGTTCACCCATTTTCAGGGCTTTCAGAATCAGTAATTCATTATTTTGTAAGTGGTAATAATCTTTCCATTTATCTTTGCGATTTTGGATTAATGCATCAATCACATTACGTCTATTATCGGTATTCAACTCTTTATGTATATCGTGCAAGGATGGTGATTTAATGGCTTTAATTTTTTGATAATCTACATTAACACTATCAATATTATCAGTAACGGCTTGCTCAAGTGTTGAACCGTCCAGCACATTAGAAATAATATTACGGATGCTGGAATATTCTGTATTCAGGTTTGATGATACTGGTATACGTTTCCAGCAGTTCTCATCAACAATAATATAATCAGGCTTTCGTTTTCCTTTCCTTGGTGCTGAATAATCACCATTAGAACTACCGTACCAATAATTAGCTTGTTCATTCATCAGTTCTTCATGGGTTAAAACCCTGATACTAGCTGTTGAATTAAACTGATTAATATAGTCCAGTTCATTTTTAAAATGTGCGCGTCCTTTGATATGGATGATACCGCTAATTTTCTTATTAGGATTTGACAGGCTCTCAAAAGTAACCTTGTTTGTACCGTAACTCATCTTTTTAATCTTGGTATATTTATCAATCAGCTCTTCAGCAAATACATGTGTTTGTACCAGAACTAAAACTTGTTTACCGCGTGGTAATTTCTTCAGTAATTTAAGCATCAATGTCGTTTTACCAAACCCAGCAGATGCATTTAAAAACGTACTAACTCTATTATCAAAGAAGTTTTGAATAACATTCTTTAACTTTGTATCGGCTTGTTCAATTGTGAGTAAATCAGGGAATTTATAATTTGATTCTTTTACGCCATGTTTGAACTTGTATCCATACTTACGGGCAATCTTGATCAATGTACCAATATTTCCAAAGGTACAATTTTTAAGCTGTGACTTTAAATCAGATTCAAGTTTAGAGCGGTCTTCTTTAGACCATTGCGCCATTAATAAATTGATTCCAGCTTCCCCCAATTCATGAAGAACAGCATAATTTATTGGCAACCTTTCATCATAATTTAAGTCATGGGGTATCCAACTTAAAAGCTCTTGAATGAATGATTCAGTAACAGTATTACCAGTTGCAAACCGTGAATGATCTTCCACAACATGAAAACAATCATCATTAAGTTTTAACAACAGTGCATCAAGATTTATGTAAGAATCTGGATCATGCGATACAAAACAATCTTGTGATATTGATGCCAGTGAATCATCAAATACGATAGGCTCTATATGACTTTGAATATGGGCTTTAGTGATTGAGTAAGCAGTTTTAAATCGTTGCCTATCGTATGCATCAATACTCTTAAAGTCAGTTTTAACGGCAAGTTTTAAACCACCTCTAGGACTTTTAAAGCAATACGCCAATTCAGGGATATTAATAACATCCAGTTTAAGGTTGATGAAATCTATTGAAGGGTTATCTTTGGTATCAATATCAAAATGTACCAAACCATTAGGCTGATTATCACCATTAATGCATGATTTAAATAGTGGTAAACTTTTCTTTAAATTCTTCTGCTCTTCTGGTTTAGCATTCTGAATATCTTTGACTAAATCCCGATAAATACCCGATTTAATGTTGCTGATTATTGATGATAGTTCTTTATTTTTTGATGGTGCTGAAATATTGGTTTTATAGTTGTTATAAATACTGGTACACATTTGATAAATTCCTGTTTCATGTGTGTTCTTCGTTATGCCTCGTTAGCCTCTGTTTGATTTAGTAGATCATCAGGGGCTTATTTTATTGTTTAAGCTAACCGCCCATTTTCAATATCCTGCACATAGCGATGTAATGCTCGTTCAATAATTTGGGTATTATTCAAGCCTAGTTTTTTAGCTAATAATTCAATATTTCTTTTATCGGTTCGCCATAATTTGAAGCTGGTCAAAATTTTCTTATTCATAGTTTCATATCCTTTGTTTTTTATATGTACCTCTGTATTTATAACGATATGTACCTGAAACTTAAAAATAAATTGAATTAATTTTGATATGAAAAAGCACCCTGATTTAGGATGCTTTAACGGTAACTACTTCCCAAAATACTTATTTACAAGGATATATAAGTCTCGGTCGATATTATCTTTAGCCAATTTTAATTCTTTATTTTTGCTCTTATCTTCATTGTCCTTAATTTTTTCTTTTGCTAGAAAGTATCTAGCTTTCAAATCGAATACTTGCGGATTAAGGCTTTTAATTTTTTCATCCATTCCAACTACATCATATGTAATGTTTTCATATGAACCATTAGGTCGAATGTATGTATCAACATCTATTTTCATTTTAATAGCTACAGCTAAAGTGTAATCTTGCTCTGTTTTCTTACTCATCATTCGTTTTCCTTGTGTATATGTCGTTCCAGATAGTCCAAACCCTTCGATCCAGAGCATATGAAATAGCTAATTTTGATTAAGTTTGATTTTGAAAGTACCCTACAGATAGAGTGCTTTAGACTTGCTTACGCGGCTAAAGCCTGTCTGAAATTCATAGAATTTGATTTAGTTTTAATCGTTGCTGTTAGCCTAACATTCTCAGGAAAGACAACAATTTCTTCTTCCTCATTATCATAGACAGTGATGATGTCTGACTTGTTTACTTTGCCCTTTAGAATCAACGGAGTATTTCTTTCACCCCTTATGCTTTGTACTGCAAACCATTTTGCAACCTTACGATTAAGTGTCCAAGAGAATCCATTAATTCCTTCAGTGGATACTCCTCTATAAACCGTTATTGTTTTGGGTAATTTATTATAAAGTTTTATATCTTGTTCAAATTCTAGTAACTCTCTACCATATTTTTTCAGAATTTTTCCCCATCTTTCGTAGTTTAAGTTATGTCCTCTACCACCTTGAAAAGCAAAATTCACATACCCAATTTTGTCAGTTGTTGATATGCGATTGTCTTCAATAATCCCTTCCAACACATTTAGATAATGAAATTTTCCTACATGGTAAAAGCAAGATATATAATCACCATTGACATAACTATTATAGAAAATTTCATCATCCATATATTCATCAAGGTCGATCTTCTCACGCAATCTATTATCTTGCTCTTCAAGAGTGAGTAATACAGGATCAGGGATTACGTGATCAGGGAATTTTACATTTAGATTAGTTAGATCAAGTAAAAAATTTGATTGGGTCATAATTTTAATCTCAGCCCCAAAGATTAATGTTTATAAGTGAAAACATCGGGGCAAAAGATGTCACACATTGAGCGAGTATTTTTTGCGCCCTGCAATGAGGAAATCGGCACAGTCACTTTCGTAACGGGATCAACTTATAATAAATATGTATAGTGTGTATACCATTCTGCGATGGAAGGTTGAATATTCTGGATATAAGGTATTACTTAACTCTAATCAGCTCATGTATGACGTTATACAAGACCATAACTGTAGATAGCTTATTGCAAAGCATGGCTATAGTTCAGATGATATTGAACGGGAAATGGTTAATCAGGGTAAAAATGAATATTTTTTACAGCTAGTGCCATATAGAACACTACCGTTACCAATAAGCAACAGCAGTGTTTAACTAATAGCTATATTTTAATCATCCTTATATTTCCCCATCATCCCTTCACACATTACACATCCTATAGAGTAGCTATCTTCCATACTACCTGTATTCAAATGACCACAGTAACCACACTGTTCTAAGTCATCAAAAACGCCAAAACAACTAGCACAAACCCATTCATCATTTTCAGTTAATACTACAGTGTCATAGGTTTCACAATTAGAACAGCTTCCAGTTGTATCAGAACCCTCTTTTCCAGCAATGTATGCAGCATTATCATCAATAATTACACGAGCAACATCATCTGGTTCATAGACTTTTTTACATGATTCACAAGTAGCAAACCCTTCCCCTGCAAAAGAAACAACCTCACCACAATCATCACATTCTATATCAAGACATTTTTCTTTTAGTTTACAAACTAGGCACTTTGAATCATATACAATATTCTTTAATCCAGAGTATTCTTGAGATTCAAAACCACATGATGCGCATTCACAGAAGAAATGACCGTCTTTTTTTAATTGCTCAATTTTAGGTTTTAAATTAGCAAATACAACCTGTAGGGATTCAGGGAGCAGATTAACTATAGCTGTATAGTGTTTAAAGCCAAGCTCTTGTGCCGCTAAATCTAACAGCTTAGAATGTTTTAAAGAGGGGTAGTTTTTTTGAAGATCGTATGATTTTTGCTTACAGAGAGTAATATATTCGTTCTTATTCATTTCAAAGTTCCTTTAAAAGATTAGAACCGTTTTATCCACTCAATAAAGGCTCTAATAGAATTAAAGTCAAATTGAAATAACAAAATTGTAAAGCATATTAGGGTTTCGCAGTGGACGCAGGACTGTATCCAGCCCCTATAAGGAACATGCTATATTATTTTTATAGAATTGTCTAACTATCCGAATGATAGAATAATCTTAATGGGTGGTAACAGGAGTTTAAAGTTGTATATTATTACCGTGTTTGACTAATTTAACTTATCAATCATTATTAACAAATCATCAATTGAAAGCTGATTATATTCATTGTAATTATGCTTGGTTTCTTTTGATGCATTAGAGCTTTTATTATATCCAGCTACTGATTTATAGTTGCTAACCTTTGCACTAATATTGCCAGTCTCTAACCCCGTCTTTTTCATCATTTCCCTACAGTATTCTGCTTGTTTTCCTCGTGGAAAATTATCAATTTCTAGCCTTTTAAAAATTAGAAATGCCATCAATTCAGTTCTCTCATTCCATAATGAATTATCTCTAAATGGCATTTTCTAGACCTTCAATCTTTTAAGATGTTTTGATAATTTTTCTTCTATCTGCATCATTCGCAATACAGGTGATTTTAATTCTTTAGTTTCCTTTGATGCGTATGCCCTAAGTTTATCAAGACAGTGTTGATATTCGTGGTTAATAACTGCCTCAATTTCCACATCATATTCAGCTTTCATTTGAACTTGAATATCTTTTAAATCTCGTAGCTGATTATTCTTAGCACCTTCACGTGAATTTTTTACTATGGGAGTCCACAGCATGAAATGCTTTTCATAATCTTCAAAATACTTGTTTGCATATTCAATATTTTTACGGAATTTACTTATAAAACGATTAACATTATCAGGCTGTTTATTCTTAACATATTGAAGCCCTGTTATTAGGTGCGTTGCTACCTCACACACATAAACAATATTCTTTTTTGCATTGATACCAACAACATCAATTTCACCCTGAACATCAGGTGTGTATAGGTTATATTCGACAAAATCACAACCTAGAATAACTTTTAGATATTCCCCTACAATTTCTTCACCTAAATTTTGCATTTATTTAGATTTAACTTTTTTATTAAAAGCACCATCTAGCTTTTTATTTGCAATTTCTTGGCGTTCTTGCTCTTCACTATGATCTGGATTAAATCTACCTTTATCATCAATATGAGCTGGATTTTCTTCTGGGAAATCTTCAAAATAATCTGACCATTCACCCATAATAAGTTACCTCTATGAAAATATAAGTTAGTAATTATATTAATCGATAAGAACCATTAATAATAGAGATGATAGGTGGTATTATCTATTGATAATTTAGCTAGTAGATTTAATAAAGGTTGATAAAATGGGACAATTTAAAGATATATCAATAAAAAATGTTGTTGAAGAACTTAATTCCAGCTATTTTTTACCTGATATTCAAAGAGAGTATGTTTGGCTAAATAAGGAAAAAGAAAGAAAAATAGAAAAGCTCTTTGATTCAATTCTACGTGGCTACCCGATAGGTTCTTTTTTATTTTGGAAGTTGAAAAAAGATGATATTGAAACAAATAGAAATGCAAAGGAAGACTCTACAAAACTAAATTTTCAACTCTATAAATTTATTGAAAACTATGATGAACGTAAAAGTCATAATGAAAAAATAAATATAGAGCAAATAAATTCTGATGACTTATCTATTGTTCTTGATGGGCAACAAAGGCTGAGTTCTTTATATATCGGTCTAAAAGGAACTAGAATACTAAAAAAGCCAAATGCTTGGTGGGGTAATCCAAACGCATTTGTAGAAAAAAGTCTTTTTATTAACTTATGTTATGAACCACTTGATGAAGACCCTGATGACAATTATAAGTTTTTGTTTTTAAATGCTAATAAAATTCCAGAGAATGACGATAATAATTATTGGTTTAGGGTTGGTGATATTCTAAATTTCAAGATTGAAGAAATTCTTGAGTTTAAAAGTGAAAAACAATTAAGCAATTCAGCAACGAAAATTTTATTAAAACTGAAAAGCTCTTTTTGCCAAGATTTATTAATTTCATACTTTGAAGAAGCCGAAAAAAGCCTTGATAAGGTGTTAAAGATATTCATTAGGGTTAATAGTGGTGGTACACAGCTTTCTTATTCAGACCTTTTGATGTCAATTCTTACCGCAAATTTTTCATCTGATATACGGGACTTAATGAACACCTTCGTTGATTCTGTAAAAGATGAAGGTTTTGGGGTTATGGGAAGAGATCAAATACTTAAAACTTGCTTGTTAATAACAGAAAGTAACCATATTTTTAAACTAAAGAACTTTAGTAAGACTAACATCAATAAAATTGAGGATAGGTGGGAAGAAATTACAAAATACATCTATTCAGCAATAAAATTATTAAAAGAATTTGGATATACAAAAAGGCTTTCATCAGCTTACATTCTTTCTGTTGTTGCTTATTACCTATCAATCAAACAGACAATAACACCAGAGGACAAGCAAGAAATTTTAAAGTTTGTAAGAAATGCTCAAATCACAAGCTACTTTACTACTTCATTAGATGGGAAGTTAGAGGTTGTCGCAAAAATACTACGGGAATCTTATGATTTTAAGGAAGTTAATTCCAAGCTAGAAGAGAGTAAAATACAACCATTAAAAATATCTAGTGATGATGTAGAAAGGATGGTTGATTTTCAATATGGTAATCCTGCTGTTTTACCAGTCTTACAATTACTTTATCCAAACTTGGATTATAAGAACTCAATCTTTCATATTGATCATATATACCCAAAATCTAAATTTAAGAAAAGTAATTCCAAATTAAATGAGTCTTATTATAAAAAGGCTAACTTCTTATTTAATCTGCAACTCTTGGAAGGTGAGGAAAATATGCAGAAAAAAGCTAAGAATCCTGAAGATTGGTTAATTGAAAGCTTTAAAGATGAAGAGAATATTTCCTCATATAAGAAACGAAATTATATTAATGTAGATTTTTCTCTAGAATGGGAAAATATAGAAAAATTTGATGATATGAGGACGCGTAGATTGAAAGCCAAACTACAGAATATATTTTTGATTACAAACTAAAGTATCACCCATTTGATTATTATAAGCTGTATTATATTAATTAGGTATTCTTACGATATTGATTAGAGGGGAGTTGTGTTGAATGCTTGTTTATTCCCATTTCTTAATCCCATCAATATCAAGAAAATCAAAAGTAAGCTTCTCAATTTCTGTAACCTTCAAATCAAGATTATAATCATCTTCATATACTTCACCCCTTACAGTCTTCTTCTTTTCACCATCTGAATGATGTGTGATTTCACACCAGACACTATATTTCCAGTCTAATTCTTGTTTTGAACGATTAGCAATATAGTGTCTGAATGAACGAGTTGTAATTAATCGGTCGTCACTACTATAAAGCTCTTTATTCTCTTTGTATGTTTGCTCATGTACATCAGTAAATACCCCACATTTTTCAGCGTACCCCGTGTTATAAACATCTTTCTTGGTAAACTCACCATTGAACCAAACCGAAGTAGTACCACCCCAATTCTTTTGTAAAACATCGAATACTTGCTTCTCACTTTTTGATTTTCTTTCTTGGTAATAATTGAGAAAGCCAAGTTTTATTAAATCTGGATGAATAGGAACGAGACTACTAAAGTTTGGCTTTTGCTTTTTAACTTTCTGTCCAGCTCCTTTATTAGTAAAATTGAATACCCAGACTTTTGAACCATCAGAATACTTTTCATCAGTTTCAAAAATATCATCTATGTAAAATTGACAAGCTTCACCAAGCCGACAACCTGTATACAGCATGATTAATAAAGACCAATGCCATACTGGTTTATAGAACAACAAACCATCACGGTATTCATCCGTTTCAAACAGAGCTTTAAGCTCTTCTTCATTAAAGTATTTTCTTCTGGGGTCATCTTCTGCTAAATCTTGTAATAGCTCTAATACAACTGCAATATCACGGGCTATGTATTTGTGTTTACCTGCCCAACGAACAAAAATACCAACTTGAGTGGCATACTTCTCTATTGTCTTATCACTAATTCGCTCAAGGTCGTTTTCTTCGGCTATTTCAAAACACTCTTCAAGAGGTAGTCTATTACCGTTTTCATCCTTAAAGTCCCTGCTATTTGATAATCTCATGGGTAACAGTGTTACTTTTGATACAAACTTATCTCGTAACATTACCTCATTAAATTCATGGGCTAACGGATTACCAACGAGTTCTACCATGAGTTTAACAATCGGCAAGTATGACTTTTTGGTTGCCTCACTCCATCGTTTACCTTTTGATTTGAGCATATTGAAATCTACCCACTTATCCATTACATCCCTAAGACGTAAATCACTGGGTTCTACAGTGTTAGAAGATTGAATAGGTGGTTGTGCCACCACTGGGGTAGCTTGAGGTGCTGGTACTGGAATATTTGGCTTGTTATCTAGGCTCTTAACCTTCTTAATAGCTTTCTTGTAGTCTTTTGCTAAGTGGTAGCACTCTAAGCACTTACCACCTTCAAAATAGCTATCAAAAGACAATCTATCATCTTCATCAATACCAAGATTTTTCATTTCCTTGATAATAGATAAACCTATTTTAATTTTCCTATCATTCTCAATATCAGCTCTTTCAAACTCTGCTAATGCTGGATAGGTTTCTTCAAAGAAATCATCATTCATAAGTGATAGCCACCATTGACGAGATATAGTCAATGCTTCTCTTAGATTCCCAGTTTTTGTGCTTCTTCTAATTATTCGGTTTCTGGGTATATTTTTATTTTGAATATGAGATGGTACACGCATCTGAAAATAATAGATATTTCTACGCGATGTGAGGTATGACGGGGTAAATGTAGCCATTATGTAGCCCACTTTGTGCTACGCGACAGATAAGCTCTTAGATAAAAGAGGCTTAATATCTCCACCACCCCTTATTAGATAAGGGTTTAGTATGGTAGAGAAGATAATATGGCGGAGAAGGAGAGATTCGAACTCTCGACACGGGATAAACCATGTACTCCCTTAGCAGGGGAGCGCCTTCGGCCACTCGGCCACTTCTCCATTTATTTATTCTCTCAATTTCAGAATCTGAAATTTCAAGAGGCGCAAGGATACATCTGCATTGCGCTTAGGTAAAGAGCGAATGATAAAAAATAAGGGATTTTTGAGTTATGGTTAGAAGTTTGTATAGTGTACAGCACTTTAAACACATGGAAATTTAAACAAATGCCACACCGATCAAACCCTGTAGTTGCAAAAAAAGGCCCTTATGTTGTCGATCTCGAAGTCGGTAAAACTTATTATTGGTGCTCGTGTGGCCGTTCTGAAAGTCAGCCTTTTTGTGATGGCTCTCATAAAGGTACTAACTTTGAGCCTGTAAGGCTTGAGGTTAGCGAAACTAAAAAAGCTGGTTTGTGCGGGTGTAAGCATACGAAAGCCGCACCATTTTGTGATAGAGGGCATAGTAAGCTTTAGTGCTGTACTGGTAAGGTTTTAGAACTTTTTGAGTAGATTTTCTTTATCGAAGTTTCTTTTATAGAAGACTGCAACATTGCCAATCTTTTGTACTAGCTCGGCTCTGTGTGTTTTGACTAGTTCTGCAACGAGTGCATCTCTCACGTCGCGATCACCTACGCTGATTTTAACTTTTACAAGCTGATGAAAATCAATGGCAATGGCGAGTTCGTCATTTATGCTATCTTTCATGCCATGTTGCCCAACGGTAACAATCGGCTTGAGTTTATGTGCTAATGCTTTAAGCTGTTTTATTTGTGATTTATCCATTGTCGGAATGATAATGCGGGTTGAGGGAAATGGCGAGAAGTAAAAGCAGTGGAAATTGGTTAAAAGAGCATTTTGATGATGAATACGTCAAATTATCTCAAAAAGAGGGCTATCGCTCTCGTGCTATCTACAAACTCAAGGAAATTCAGCAAAAAGATAACTTAATCCGTCCAAATATGCAGGTTGTCGATTTAGGTGCGGCTCCAGGTGGTTGGAGTCAGTATGCTACGGAGCTTGTCGGTGAGGGTGGTCGAGTGGTAGCAAGTGATATTTTGCCAATTGATCCTTTGCCTTTTGTGGAGTTTATTCAGGGTGACTTCACAGAAGAAAGCGTCTTGAATGAAATTTTAGACGTATTGTATAAAGATGAGAAAAATTACAAGGCAGATGTTGTAATTTCAGATATGGCTCCCAATATAACTGGGGTAGAGGCGATTGATCAGCCAAAATCAATTTATCTTTGTGAACTTTCATTGGATATGGCTCGTCAGATATTAAAATCTGGTGGCTCGTATGCGGTAAAAGTGTTTCAAGGTGATGGTTCTGATGCTTTTTTGAAAGATATTAGAAGTAGTTTTAAGCAGGTTAAGATACGCAAACCTGCCGCATCGAGGCCACGTAGTCGCGAAGTTTTCATGGTTGGCTTAGGCTTTAAGGGTAATCCTTGAGCTTTGATTAAATGATATAAGGTAATTATTCTGCACTTATTTTGGTGTAGACTGTTACATTAAGAGTATAAAAATAGTTAGGAATGAAGTTTTATTTCTATATTAAAAAGCAAGGGCAGAGGGATTTTTCTTGAACGATTTAAATAAAAACATTGTTATGTGGGTAGTGATTGCCCTTGTGTTGGTTGCAGTCTTCAGTAAGTTTAATGTGCCTACAGCGCAATCGACGGGGTTGTCTTATTCCGACTTTGTTAAAAAAGTTGAAAATAAAAGCGTTAAAGAAGTTGTAATTAGTGGGCAGGTTGTCACAGGTGTTAGTTCTTCTGGTGAGAAATTTCAAACATACGCTCCTTACAATGACCCAAAGATGATTGATGAACTTCTTGTTAATAATGTAAAAATTAATGTGAAGGAACCTGAAGGTCGTTCTGTTCTTGTTGATATTTTGGTTAATACAATTCCTTTCTTGTTAATTATAGGGTTATGGATTTACATCATGCGCCAAATGCAAGGTGGTGGTGGTAAAGGCGGGCCGATGTCATTCGGTAAATCTAAAGCGCGAATGATGACTGAAGATCAGGTTAAAGTAACGTTTAACGATGTTGCGGGCTGTGAAGAGGCAAAAGAAGAGGTTTTTGAAGTCGTTGAGTTTTTGCGTGACCCTAGTAAGTTTCAAAAGCTTGGCGGAAAGATTCCACGTGGTGTTTTGTTGGCTGGTTCTCCTGGTACGGGTAAAACATTGTTAGCTAAAGCCATTGCTGGTGAGGCAAAAGTGCCTTTCTTTAGTATTTCTGGTTCTGATTTTGTCGAGATGTTTGTAGGTGTTGGTGCTTCACGTGTACGTGATATGTTTGAGCAAGCTAAAAAACACGCACCATGTATTATCTTTATCGATGAAATTGATGCCGTTGGTCGCCAGCGTGGTGCTGGTTTGGGTGGTGGTAATGATGAGCGTGAGCAAACGTTGAACCAACTTCTTGTTGAAATGGATGGTTTTGAAGGTAATGAAGGCGTAATCGTTGTTGCCGCAACTAACCGCCCTGATGTTCTTGATCCAGCGTTACTGCGTCCTGGTCGTTTTGATCGTCAGGTTGTTGTGCCATTGCCTGATGTTCGTGGTCGTGAGCAAATCTTAAAAGTACATATGCGTAAAGTGCCATTAGGTGATGATGTTAAGCCTTCAATACTTGCGCGTGGAACCCCTGGGTTTTCTGGTGCTGATTTAGCAAACCTTGTAAACGAAGCAGCATTGTTTGCGGCACGTGCAGATAAGCGCACGGTGAGTATGGAAGAGTTTGAGCAAGCAAAAGATAAAATCATGATGGGCGCTGAGCGTAAGTCTATGGTGATGAGCGAAAAAGAAAAAGAGAATACGGCCTATCATGAGGCGGGTCATGCAATTGTTGGTTTAACAGTTCCTGATCACGATCCTGTTTATAAGGTGACTATAATTCCTCGTGGACGTGCTTTGGGTGTAACGATGTTCTTGCCAGAAGAAGATAAGTATAGCGCTAGTAAGCAGAGTTTAGAGAGTCAAATTTCTACCCTGTTTGGTGGCCGAATAGCAGAAGAAATGATTCTTGGTAAAGATGGTGTTACTACAGGTGCATCAAATGATATAGAACGCGCAACTAGCATTGCTCGTAATATGGTGACGAAGTGGGGTTTATCAGAGAAACTAGGGCCGCTATCTTACAGTGAAGAAGAGGGTGAGGTATTTTTAGGTCGTTCTGTAACACAAACTAAGCACGTTTCTGATGATACCGCTCATGAAATTGACGATGAAATTCGTCAAATTATTGATTCGAACTATCAGCGTGCAGAAGTAATTCTGAAAGAAAAAGTTAGTATTCTTCACGCGATGACTAAGGCGTTGATGAAGTATGAAACGATTGACCAAGTGCAAATTAAAGCATTAATGAAGGGTGAAGTACCACCACCGCCAGATGGCTGGAGTGATGATGATTCATCTTCTAATGTTGATGGTGATGATAGTGGTTCTGCTGTTGTAGCTGATGCTGAAAGTAAAGACTCAGATGGAAAAGATTCCATCGGTGGTGCAGCTGGATCTACGAGCTAGGTATTGCTTTGAAGTTTGTAAAAAAGGACGCTTAAAGCGTCCTTTTTTACGCTTGAAATGATCCCACCTCCCCTGTTTTTCGATGTTTTATAAGTTAAGAAAGGCTTTAAAAGCGTGCAAAACATCAAGAAATAGAAGGAGCAAGTAAAATTTATCTCCTTGGTCGTAAAGTGGCTTAAAACCCTGAGCAAGAATGTTATTATTCACAAAAAATTCAATAAGAGGTCTTTGCGCGAAAGATATGGTGGGTTAAAAATACTTGATTTCTCCTAAAAATTAGCTCAATAGTTCTACTGCTAAGCTCATTCTTGAGAGGAATAGGGGAAATTACGCTATTTTTACTCTCGCTATAGTCTCATGTGAATACCTCAAGAAATTAAGACATAACTGGTAAAGAAATAATAATTATGAGTAGAAAATATTTTGGTACAGATGGGATTCGCGGTGAAATAGGCAAAGCGCCAATGACGCCAGATTTTGTTCTTAAATTGGGGTGGGCGGCAGGTAAAGTCTTGGCAGATCAGGGGTCATCTTTAGTAGTTATTGGTAAGGATACTCGAATTTCAGGATATATGCTTGAGACTGCGTTGCAAGCAGGATTAGTGGCAGCAGGTGTAAATGTTCGGTTGCTTGGTCCAATGCCAACTCCTGCGGTTGCTTATCTTACGCGAACTTTTAGAGCCTCAGCAGGTGTGGTGATCAGTGCTTCACATAATCCCTTTCAAGATAATGGTGTTAAATTTTTCTCTAGTGATGGAACAAAGCTAACCGATAAAATGGAGTTGGCGATTGAAGATTACTTAGATCGTGATATTGAGACAGTTAGTTCAGAGAAACTGGGCAAGGTAGAGCGTGTTGATGATGCGGCGGGTCGTTATATTGAATTTTGTAAGCGCGCTATTCCTACGGAAGTAACGCTGGAAGGATTACGCATCGTCGTGGATTGCGCTAATGGCGCCACTTATCATGTTAGCCCTGATGTGTTTAGAGAGCTTGGTGCTGATGTGGTGGAGGTTGCGACGAGCCCAGATGGCATTAATATCAATGAAAACTGCGGTGCGACCTCTTTGGGTTTGTTGCAAAAAAGTGTTACAGAATATCGTGCGGATTTGGGTGTGGCATTAGATGGTGATGGTGATCGTTTAATGATGGTTGATCATGAGGGTGATGTGATCGATGGTGATGAAATTTTAGCAATTATTGCAGCTCATAAACAAAAAGAAGGTACTTTGGGTGATCATGTTGTTGGTACATTGATGAGTAACTTGGGTCTCGAAAAGGCTATTGTGGGTATGGGTTTAAATTTTCATCGTGCTGATGTGGGTGACCGTTATGTGATGGATATTTTGCGTAAAACGGGTGGTTTGCTTGGAGGGGAGTCATCGGGTCATATTATTGTGCGTGATCGAATTTCAACAGGTGATGGTACGATTGCCGCGTTGCAGGTACTACATGCCGTTATTGAGAGTGGAAAAACGTTACGTGAGTTAAAGGGGATTATGACAAAGTATCCTCAAACCTTGATCAATGTGCGTATCAAAGAAAAAATTGATCTAGATTCGAGTGAATTAATTAAGCGAGCAGTGAAAGATGCGGAAGCACAAATGGGTGTGCGTGGGCGTGTACTGTTACGCGCATCGGGTACAGAGCCGTTAATTCGTGTAATGGTTGAGGCGCAAGATAAATTGGAAACGGAGCAGTTGGCGGGGATGATTGCAGAGGTGGTCAAGCAAGCAGCGGTGTAGTTTTAGTTCTTTTATTGAGTATTGATGTGGATCGTTAAATTACAGGGGGTTAACTGCATTGTTTATTTTCTGGTAGTAAAATAAGGTGAATATTTTTATTGTCGGTGAAAAGAGATAAAAACCTCCAAATAATTTGCTTTATTAAGTCTGTGGGGTTACTCTTCCGCGATTCGAAAAAGATACTGGGAATAATTGTAATGCGTCAGATATTAGTAGCAGGTAACTGGAAATTAAACGGCTCTAAAGAGAGTGTCAAAGAGTTGTTAGGCGGTATATTGACTGGGATGTCAGAAGTTAAAACGGCTGTTGCGGTTTGTGTGCCTTATATTTATATTCCTATGGTGCAAGAGATGCTGGAAGGTACTGCCGTAGGTTACGGTTCGGAAAGTATTTCTGAGCATGATTCTGGTGCATTTACGGGTGAGATTTCAGGCCCAATGCTCAATGACTTCGTTTGTCAGTATGCAATCGTTGGCCATTCGGAGCGACGCACTCTTTTTGGCGAGCAGGATGCAGATACGGCCAATAAGTTTGCGGCAGCGCGTAAATATGGGCTAACGCCAATTCTTTGTGTGGGTGAGTTGCTAGAGGAGCGTGAAGCAGGTACAACTGAAGAGGTCGTTGCTCGCCAATTAGATGCGGTAATTGATTTGGAAGGTGTGGGTGCTTTAGCTGATGCAGTAATTGCTTATGAGCCGGTTTGGGCGATAGGTACAGGCATGACAGCGTCGCCTCAACAGGCACAGGATGTGCATGCATTTATTCGTGAGAAAATCGCTAAGCTTGATAAGGGCGTGGCGGAGAAGGTGCAAATTTTATATGGTGGTAGTGTGAATGGTGGAAATGCAGATGAGCTATTTGCCATGCAGGATATCGATGGTGGCTTGATAGGTGGGGCATCATTAAAGGCAGACGATTTTCTCGCAATTTGTCGTGCTGGCTAAGCGACTTAAAGTACTATTTATTAAGATATTTAGGTAAAAGTAATGTTATACAATGTAATGTTAATCATTCAGATTTTAGTGGCACTTGGTATTATCGGCTTAGTGCTTGTTCAGCATGGTAAAGGAGCTGATGCGGGAGCGGCGTTTGGTGGTGGTGCGTCCGGCACAGTTTTTGGCTCAAAGGGCTCAGGTAGCTTTTTAACAAGGCTGACAGCAATATTAGCAGCCGTGTTTTTTGCAAATTCTTTAATGTTGGCTTGGTTGGTTGCTCATCCTGATAATACAAATGGTCAATCAATTATTCCAACAGCGGTTAGTGAGCCTGCATCAACCTCAGGAGCTGCTACATCAGAAACTTCTGTCGAGGCTATAGTACCTGTGGTAGATGAAAAGCCGCAGCCTGATATTCCAAAATAAATCCCCTCTGTTTAGACGTCTTGCCGACGTGGTGAAATTGGTAGACACGCACGCTTGAGGGGCGTGTTGCGCAAGTAGTGCCGGTTCGACTCCGGCCGTCGGCACCAAATTTACGAGCTATTATTTTTTGGTGTGAATAGCTCGGATTATATCGCCTATTTTTGGTGGTATATGTTTTGAAATTAAGCTAAGTACTTTAAGGTCTGCTATATGCAGGCTTTTTTGTTTTCTCTGCTTATATTTAAGTTGGGGTCAAAGGGGGGGGGATTAATTGTATTGAAATGCACATATTAGTTTAGTTGATGGCATGTGATTGGGTAAAATTTATAAAAATAAACCATGAGTTTTATTGTGAACAGGGTTGAAATGAGTGTATATTCCTCACTCTAACAAAAAGCCTTGTTGTGTTTAGCTAGTGTGGATCTCAAATAAAAGGCAGTGTTTTAACGCTTAAGGAGAAAGTATGCTTGCAGAGTATCTGCCAGTTTTAGTATTTTTAGCTGTAGGATTTGGAATGGCAATTGTCATGTTGATCCTCGGCTCTCTATTGTCGCCACGTCGTCCTGATGAGGCGAAAGACTCTCCATTTGAGTGTGGGTTTGAAGCTTTCGGTGATGCGCGTATGCAGTTCGATGTGCGTTACTATCTTGTTGCTATTCTATTTATTATCTTTGATTTGGAAATTGCTTTTTTGTTTCCGTGGGCTATCTCACTTGATAAAATTGGGTTGTTTGGCCTAATGTCGATGGGTGTCTTTTTAGTTATCCTCATTATTGGTTTTATTTACGAGTGGAAAAAAGGGGCCTTAGAGTGGGAATAGAGGGTGTTTTAAAAGAAGGATTTGTTACTACCTCGGCTGATAAGTTGATCAACTGGGCGCGCACGGGTTCTATGTGGCCATTGACTTTTGGTTTGGCGTGTTGTGCGGTTGAGATGATGCAAGCGGGTGCATCACGTTATGATATGGATCGATTTGGTATTTTATTTCGTCCTAGCCCTCGTCAATCAGATGTATTGATTGTTGCAGGTACACTTACCAATAAAATGGCGCCAGCATTACGAAAAGTATACGATCAAATGGCAGAGCCACGCTGGGTTATTTCAATGGGTTCTTGTGCAAATGGTGGAGGTTATTATCATTATTCATATGCGGTAGTACGTGGTTGTGATCGCATTCTTCCTGTTGATGTTTATATCCCAGGTTGTCCGCCAACAGCAGAGGCGTTGTTGTACGGTATTATTCAGTTACAAAATAAAATCAAAAATACAAATACAATTGCTCGACAGGATGTTGTATAGGATGTGTAGGTCGATATGAGTAGGTTATTACAGATATTGAAGTCTCATATCGAGGATGCTTTGGCTGAAAAAATTCAGCAAAGTGTTATTGCATTAAATGAGTTGACCATCGAAGTTTCTCCTGATGATTTGTTGTCAGTTTCATTGTTTCTTCGCGATGATGATGCCTGCTGTTTTGAACAGTTAATTGATGTTTGCGGTGTTGATTATCTTACTTATGGAAGAACAGAGTGGGATACTAGTGGTAGTAGTTTCAGCCGCGGAGTAAAGCGTGAGTTTTCTTTTGAGGGTGGTGAGCAAGATGATGTAAGTGAGTTTGATGGTAAGCGTTTTGCCGTTGTAGTGCACTTGTTATCTGTTGAGCATAATCAGCGTATTCGTTTGAAGTGTTATTGTGATGATAATGATTTTCCAATAGTTGATTCAGTGCAAGGTATATGGAATTCGGCCAACTGGTTCGAGAGAGAAGTTTTCGACATGTTTGGTATTTTATTTAATGGACACCCTGATTTGCGTCGAATTCTTACGGATTATGGTTTTATTGGTCACCCCTTTAGGAAAGATTTCCCACTTATTGGTCATGTTGATATGCGCTATGATGAAGAGCAAAAGCGTGTTGTCTATGAGCCCGTTTCCATTGAGGAGCGTACTTTAGTGCCTCGGATTATTCGTAAGGATCAGCGTTTCGCTTCAGCTATTGAAGGTGATGAGTAATGGCTGAAATAAAGAACTTCACGTTGAATTTCGGTCCAGCTCACCCTGCTGCACATGGTGTGTTACGTCTTGTTCTGGAAATGGATGGTGAAGTAATTCAGCGTGCGGATCCGCATATAGGTTTGCTGCATCGTGGTACGGAAAAATTAGCTGAGAGTAAGCCATATAATCAGAGTATTGGTTATATGGATCGCCTTGATTATGTATCGATGATGTGTAACGAGCATGGCTACGTGTTGGCATTAGAAAAAATGTTAGGTATTGAGGCGCCAGTACGTGCTCAGTATATCCGAACTATGTTCGATGAGATTACTCGAATTCTAAATCACCTCTTATGGATTGGTGCTCATGCATTAGATGTTGGTGCAATGACCATGTTCTTATATGCTTTTCGTGAGCGTGAAGATTTAATGGATGTTTACGAGGCTGTTTCAGGTGCTCGTCTTCATGCGACTTATTATCGCCCAGGAGGAGTATATCGTGATCTGCCTGATACTATGCCATTACATGAAACATCACGCTGGACGGATGATGCGGAAGTTAAGCGTTTAAATAAAAATCGTGGTGGCTCAGTTTTAGATTTTATTGAAGATTTTACAAATCGTTTTCCAACTTATGTTGATGAATATGAAACACTATTGACCGATAATCGTATTTGGAAGCAACGCTTAGTTGATATAGGTATTGTTTCACCAGAGCGTGCTTTGCAACTGGGCTTGACGGGGGCAATGCTGCGTGGTTCTGGGATTGAGTGGGATTTAAGAAAGAAGCAGCCTTATGCAATGTATGATCAAGTCGACTTTGATATTCCTGTTGGTGTAAATGGTGATAGTTATGATCGCTATTTAGTTCGTATAGAAGAAATGCGCCAATCGAATATAATCATTAAGCAGTGTGTGGATTGGTTGCGTAAAAACCCTGGTTCAGTGATGCATGAGGATCATAAAATTACTCCTCCACCTAGGGAGGAGATGAAAGGTGATATGGAGGCTTTGATTCATCACTTTAAACTCGCAACTGAAGGTTATTGTTTGCCAGAGGGTGAGGCTTATGCGGCCATCGAACACCCTAAAGGTGAATTTGGTTGTTATATAGTTTCAGATGGGGCAAATAAGCCTTATCGTTTAAAAGTTCGTGCTCCAGGTTTTGCTCATATGTCGGCAATGGATGAGTTGACGAAAGGACATATGTTGGCAGATGTGGTGACAATAATAGGGACAATGGATATTGTATTTGGAGAGGTAGATAGATAATGGCTACTATCCTCAGTAAGCATGAGCAAAAAGAAATTAATAGTTGGTTAAAGCGTTATCCAGAAGATCGTTCTCAGTCTGCTTTATTGGCTGCACTACGTGCTGTAATGCACGAGGATCACTATCTTTCAACTGAGAAAATGGATGCGGTAGCTGCTTATTTAGAATTGCCTAGAATTGCGGTTTACGAGGTGGCTAGCTTTTATTCTATGTTTGAAATGAATGAAAAGGCTGCGGGCAAAAATACAATCGCTGTATGTACGAACGTTTCTTGTATGTTAAATGGTTCGGATAAAATTGTTGAGCATATTGAAGAAAGGCTCGGTATTAAATTGGGTGAAACTACCCCGGATGGTGAGTTCTTCTTTAAAATGGAAGAAGAGTGTTTGGCGGCCTGTTGTGGTGCACCAATGATGCAGCTTAATCATGTGTATCATGAGAATTTAACGCCAGAGAAAGTTGATGAATTGTTAGATAATGTGATTAGTGAAACTAAAAAAATGAGTGGGAAGGAGGCAAACAATGGTTGATCAAGTTTGCTTTACAACAAAGCAATATGGTGATGATGCTCATACGTTAGAAAGCTATTTAAAAACAGGTGGTTATAAGGCTTGGGGTAAAATATTAAAAGAAGGCACTGAGATTGACGATATTATTGATGAAGTCAAAGACTCAGGTTTGCGCGGCCGGGGCGGTGCAGGTTTTCCTACTGGCCTAAAGTGGAGCTTTATGCCGCGTAATATGCCTGGGCAGAAATATATTGTTTGTAACTCGGATGAGTCAGAGCCAGGTACATGTAAAGATCGTGATATTTTACGTTTTAATCCTCATGCCTTGGTCGAAGGTATGGCAATTGCAGGTTATTGTATCGGTGCAACGGTAGGTTATAACTACATGCGTGGGGAGTTTATGGATGAGCCATTCATTCGTTTCGAACAGGCAGTTAAAGAGGCTTATGAAGCTGGATATTTAGGTAGAGATATTAAAGGTAGTGGTGTCGATTTTGATCTGCATGGATCACTAGGCGCTGGTGCTTATATTTGTGGTGAAGAAACAGCATTGCTTGAATCACTGGAAGGTAAGAAAGGTCAGCCACGTTTTAAGCCTCCATTTCCAGCGAGTTTCGGGTTGTATGGTCGCCCTACCACCATTAATAATACTGAAAGCCTCTCTTCTATCCCCGCAATTTTGCGTGGTGGCGGTGAGTGGTTTAAGAATATGGGTGTTGAAGGTTCGGGTGGAGAAAAGTTATTTTCCGTGTCTGGTCATTTAAATAATCCTGGTAATTTTGAAGTTCCAATGGGTCTACCGTTTAAAGATTTACTAGAAATGGCAGGTGGTGTCCGTAATGGTAATAAATTAAAAGCAGTAATTCCGGGTGGTTCATCAGTCCCAGTTTTAACAGGCGATGCCATGATGGAATTGACTATGGACTACGATACCATAGCAAAGGCAGGCTCATATTTGGGTTCTGGTGCAGTGATAGTAATGGATGAAACGACTGATATGGTGAAGGTCTTGCACCGTATATCTCGTTTTTACTTTTCAGAATCATGTGGTCAGTGCACACCTTGTCGTGAAGGAACGGGTTGGTTGTATCGCATGTTGACACGTATTGTAGAAGGCAATGGTCGCTTAGAAGATATTGATTTACTGGATGAAGTTGCTCATAAAATAGAAGGTAGAACAATTTGTGCTTTAGGTGAAGCTGCAGCGATGCCAGTTTGGAGCTTTATTCAAAACTTTCGTGAAGAATTTGTGTATTACGTCGAAAATGGTTGCTCAATGGTGAACGAAAAATGAGTGATAAAATAAAAATCACCATTAATGATCAGGAGCTAGAAGTTACTGCGGGAAAAATGCTCATTGAGGTGACGGACGAGGTGGGCATTCATATCCCACGTTTTTGTTATCATAAGAAGCTCTCTGTGGCGGCTAATTGTCGTATGTGTTTGGTTGAGGTTGAAAAAGCACCTAAACCAATGCCAGCCTGTGCTACTCCTGTGAATGAAGGGATGAAAGTATGGACGCGCTCAGAAAAAGCACTTTCAGCACAGAAAGACACAATGGAGTTTCTGCTAATCAATCATCCTTTAGATTGTCCAATTTGTGATCAAGGCGGTGAGTGTGAGTTGCAAGATTTGTCGATGGGCTTCGGTGGCTCGTCATCAAGTTATCAAGAAATAAAACGTGTTGTAGTTGATAAAGATATTGGTGAGCTAGTCGCTACCGAAATGACGCGCTGTATTCAATGTACGCGCTGTGTGCGTTTTGGTGAAGAAGTTGCTGGTATGCGTGAAATGGGCGCTACAGGCCGTGGCGATAGAATGGAAATTGGTACTTTTGTAGAGAAAAGCCTCTCTTCAGAGTTATCGGGCAATATTATTGATATATGTCCTGTAGGGGCGTTAACGGCTAAACCATCTCGCTACAATTCTCGCGCGTGGGAAATGATACAGAGTCCAAGCATTGCACCACATGATTGCGTGGGTTCGCATGTTAATCTTCATACTTTCAAAAATAAATTAGTCCGTGTTGTTGCGGGTGATAATGAATCAATTAATGAATGCTGGATATCAGACCGTGACCGTTTTAGCTATCAAGGTGTAAATGCAGTAGATCGTGTTAAATCACCGATGATCAAGCAGAATGGAATATGGAAAAAAGTTGACTGGAATGAGGCTTTAGATACTGTCGCCGATAAGCTTAAAACAGCCAGAAAAGATGATGTGAGCGTCTTGGCTTCGTCGCAAGCTACTTTGGAAGAATTATACTTACTACAAAAAACATTACGCGGAATAGGTGTTAATAATATTGATCATCGCTTGCGCCAAACTGATTTTAATGATCAAGAAAGTATGGGTTTATTTCCTTGGCTGGGAATGACTATCCCAGAAATCGAACAACAAGATGCAATATTGTTAGTTGGTTCAAATGTGCGAAAAGAACAACCGATGATTAATCATCGAATTCGTAATGCTGTAATTAAAAATGATGCAAAAGTGATGTGTATAAACCCTTTTGAAATTGACTTTAACTACGATGTGGAGTCTCAGAGTGTTAGTAGCCCAGCAGATATGCTTACAACTTTGGCGATTATAGCTAAGGCTAGTATTAGTTTAAGCAAAGCAAAACCTCCAGTAGGCTTAGCTGATTTATTAAAATCAGTCCGAGCAAATAGTGATGGCAAGGCAATAGCCGAAAACTTAAAGAATGCATCCAATGCAGTTGTATTTTTAGGTGGTTTGTCAGTACAAAATCCTAGTTATTCGACACTACGTGCTTTGGCAGCGGTGATTTCGGAAAATACGGGTGCTGCTTTAGGGTATTTAGCAGAGTCCGCTAATACTGTAGGTGCATGGTTGGCAGGTGTTGTTCCTCATCGTCTGGAGGCTGGGAATGTTTCAGAAGTGATTGGCAAGAATACGGCAGAAATGTTGTCAGTATCATCAAAAGTTTATTTGTTGTTTGATATTGAGCCTGGGCTTGCTTGTGATGATCCTCAGCAAGCCCAGAGAGCTATGGATGGAGCAGATTGTGTTATTTCAATCAGTCCTTTTGCCAGTGATAAAATGCTATCTAATGCGGATATTATTTTACCGAGTGCATGTTATTCAGAAACATCAGGGACTTACGTGAATGCAGAGGGTAAATGGCAGAGTTTTCGGGCTGCGGCTAAATCATTTGAGGACGCTAGACCAGCATGGAAAATTCTACGTGTGCTGGGTAATAAGCTAGGTGTTAAAGGTTTTGATTATGTCAGCTCATTAGATGTTCGTGATGAGTTAAAAATAGCATGTGATGCAGTGAGTGGTGCGAATAACGCTTTTGAAGTTGTTGGAAGTTACTCTGTATCTAAGTTAGTTGATGATGTGGTTGATGTTGATAAAAATAGCCTGCATCGTATAGGGGAAGTTGCTGAGTTTTGTGGTGATTCTTTGCAACGTCGTGCAACAGCACTACAGCAAAGCGCTCCAGAGCAAGAGCATATACAATTAAATAGCGCTGAGATTCAACGTCTTTCATTGCCGCAAATTGACGATGATTCAGTGAGTATTAGTGTAGAGCAAGGTGGTGAAAATATATCATTGCCGTTGCTTGTGAATAATTTAATTCCAGATGGTTGTGCATATATTGCATCAGGTACACAAGCAAGTAGTATGCTTGGCTCCGCATTTGGCAATATCACCATCAATAGCGAGAAGACAGTTTAATGGAAGCTTTAGCCACATTCTTAAATGGATATTTGCCAGAAGGGTTAACGACTCTGATTGTAATTATGCTGAAGATTGTTGCTATTCTCTTGCCTTTGATTTTAGCAGTTGCATATACGACTTTTGCCGAGCGAAAAATTATTGGTTATATGCAAGTACGTATGGGGCCAAATAGAGTTGGTCCTAAAGGTTGGTTACAGCCAATTGCTGATACGGTTAAATTGATGTTTAAGGAGATTATCTCTCCAACTAAAGCGAGTACGGTTGTGTTTTTTGTTGCACCAATGCTGGCATTAGCTCCTGCTTTGGCTGTATGGGCAGTGATTCCATTCTGGGATGGCGGAGTACTTGCCGATGTGAATGCAGGTTTGTTGTTGGTATTGGCTATCACTTCATTAGATGTGTTTGGAATTATTTTGGCAGGTTGGGCGTCAAATTCGAAATATGCAATTTTGAGTTCTTTACGTGTTGGTGCGCAAGTTGTCTCCTATGAAATTGCAATGGGTTTTGCACTGGTAGGTGTATTAATGGCAGCAGGCAGTATGAATTTGAGCGATATTGTTAGAGCACAAGATGGTGGAATTCAAAACTGGTTTGCTTGGCCTCTATTTGGTTTGTTAGCTGTTTTCTTTATATCGGGTGTGGCAGAAACAAACCGTGCACCATTTGATGTAGCAGAGGGTGAATCAGAGATTGTTGCGGGTTTCCATGTGGAATATTCAGGCATGGCATTTGCGCTGTTTTTCCTTGCAGAATACGCTAGCATGATACTGGTTTCTACATTAACGGCCCTATTATTCTTGGGTGGTTGGTTGTCGCCCTTTGGTGATTTACTTAATGATATTCCCGTTATAGGGTTTATATTAGGTGATGGTTTTCATTGGTTGTTTATTAAAGCATTCTTTTTCTTATTTTGTTATTTATGGTTTAGAGCAACATTCCCACGTTATCGCTATGATCAAATTATGCGCTTAGGGTGGAAGATACTAATTCCTGTAACTTTGGTTTGGATATTTGGAGAAGGAATTGCTATCGCATTAGGGTGGAAACCATGGTTATAAGTAAAAAAAGTATGTTTTTTGTGGCTTTTAATAGACCACCCCCCCTCTTTTTCGCTGTTTTGTATATGAAAAATAGCATAAATGATGCTGTAAGGATGTGTGAAAGTGATTAGATACATCAAGCACATTATCAAGTCATTTACTTTATTTGAGCTTTTTCAGGGCTTGGGTGTAACAGGTAAATATCTTTTTAAACGAAAGATTACGATTCAATACCCTGAGCAAAAGACACCGATGTCGCCACGTTTCCGAGGGCATCACGCATTGCGACGCTACCCTAATGGGCAAGAACGTTGCATTGCTTGTAAGTTATGTGAAGCAGTTTGCCCTGCACTCGCTATTGATATCGAAATGGAAGAGCGTGCCGATGGCACACGTCGTACTACAAAATATGATATTGATTTTTTTAAGTGTATTTACTGTGGTTTCTGTGAAGAAGCTTGTCCAGTAGATGCGATAGTCGAAACTCATATTTTTGAGTACCACTTTGAGAGTCGTGAAGGCACAACCATCACAAAAGAAGAATTATTAGCTTTTGGTGATAAGCACGAAACAGAAATTGCCAAACGAAAAGCGGCCGATGCGCCGTATAAATAATTAGTTAGGAATATTAAATGACATTCGAACTGTTCATCTTTTACCTTTTTTCAGCAGTTACTCTGTTTTCTGCTGTTGCGGTAGTGACTGTGCGCAATCCAATATATTCTGCTTTATTCTTGATATTAGCTTTCTTTAGTAGTGCGGCAACTTGGGTGTTGCTGGAGGCAGAATTCTTAGGTGTTGTATTAGTTCTTGTTTATGTAGGTGCTGTAATGGTGCTATTTCTCTTTGTTATTATGATGTTGGATATACAGATAGACACCCTAAAAGAAGGCTTTATTCGTTATCTTCCCGTTGGTGTTTTAGTTGCAGTTGCAGTTGCGGCAGAAATGATACTAGTGGTTAATTCAGATGTATTTAAAGTTGATATACCAGCTCCCACCCCGTTAAGTGTTGATAATACTAAAGCTTTAGGGGAGGTTTTATACACAGAATATGTTTTTCCTTTTGAGGTTGCGGCTGTAATATTGGTTGTTGCTATTATTGCTGCGATTGTATTAACCATGCGTCGTCGTAAAGGTGTTAAAAAGCAAGACCCATCGAAGCAAGTTCGCACAAGACGGGAAGATCGTATTCGAATGGTGAAGATGAAAGCGGAGAAGAGACTATGATCCCTTTATCTCACTTTTTAATTGTTAGTGCATTGCTATTTTCAATCAGTGTGGCTGGTATTTTTCTTAATCGAAAGAATATGATTATTTTACTGATGTGTATAGAATTGATGTTGCTATCAGTAAATTTAAACTTCATCGCATTCTCGCATTACTCCGGTGATATTGCAGGACAGATATTTGTATTCTTTATATTAACAGTTGCAGCAGCAGAAGCAGCAATAGGGTTGGCTATTTTGATTACCGTTTTTCGTAATCGTCGAACCATTAATGTTGAAGAACTTGATGAGATGAAGGGCTAGCGATTATGGAAAGTATTTATTTAGCTATCCCGTTATCTGCATTGATTGGCTCAATCATTGCAGGTTTGTTTGGTAGTATTATCGGGCGCAAAGGTGCCCATACTATAACTCTTCTTGGAGTGGGGGTTTCTTGTGTGCTCTCATTCATCGTTCTCAAGCATGTAGCGATTGATGGTAATACTTTCTACGGCGATGTTTATACATGGGCACAGGTAGCTGATACTAAGTTTGCAATTGGCTTTATGGTTGATCGCTTAACATCAATGATGATGGTCGTTGTTACTTTTGTTTCCTTAATGGTGCATATCTATACCATTGGTTATATGAAAGATGATAAGCATAATTGGCCAAAAGAAAGTCGTGGTGGTGACAATAGTTACCAACGTTTCTTCTCGTATATTTCATTGTTTACTTTTTCTATGCTCATGTTGGTTATGTCGAATAACTTTATGCAGTTATTTTTTGGCTGGGAAGCAGTTGGTTTAGTTTCATACTTATTGATTGGTTTTTGGTCGAATAGAGATACGGCTATCTTCGCTAATATGAAAGCATTTCTCGTAAATCGTGTAGGTGACTTTGGCTTTTTACTTGGTATTGCGGCAATTTGGACGTATACAGGATCAGTTGATTACAAAGAAGTGTTTGAACGCCTGCCCTCAATCCAGCATATCACGATGGAAATTTTGCCAAACCAAGAATGGTTGTTGGTGTCAGTTATTGCAATTTCATTGTTCATTGGTGCGATGGGTAAATCAGCACAAGTACCATTACATGTGTGGCTACCAGATTCGATGGAAGGCCCAACACCTATTTCAGCTTTGATTCATGCGGCAACAATGGTAACGGCAGGCATATTCATGGTGTCACGTATGTCACCTATTTTTGAAATGTCGGATACCGCGTTAAATTTGGTGTTGATTATAGGTGCGACTACAGCCTTCTTTATGGGTTTAATTGGTATCGTTCAAAATGATATTAAACGAGTAGTTGCTTATTCAACATTATCGCAATTAGGTTATATGACCGTTGCACTTGGTGCTTCTGCTTATAGTGCAGGTGTATTTCACTTAATGACACATGCATTTTTTAAAGCATTGTTGTTCTTGGCGGCTGGTTCGGTAATTATCGCGATGCACCATGAACAAGATATTCGTAAAATGGGTGGTTTGAAAAAGTATTTGCCAATAACGTACTGGACTTCTTTGATTGGTTCATTGGCTCTTATTGGTTTTCCTTTCTTTTCAGGATTCTTCTCAAAAGACCTCATTATTGAAGCGGTTCACGCATCAACTTTACCTGGTGCGCAATACGCCTACTGGATGGTTCTGCTTGGTGTCTTTGTTACCGCTTTTTATAGCTTCAGAATGTTCTTCTTGGTGTTTCATGGCGAAGAACGCATGGATGCGGAGACAAAATCACACCTACATGAACCATCGAAGGTGGTTGTCTATCCGCTCATAGCTTTGGCTATTCCGGCAGTACTTTCAGGTTACCTTGTTAATCCGATGGTTTTGGGTGACTTCTTCGAGGGGGTGATTCATGTTGATGAAGTACACCCCGCGATGGAAACGCTTAAACACCACTATAATGGGGCGTGGGATTTATTAACTCATGCAGTATTTACCCCAGCATTCTGGTTGGCAATGTCAGGTTTATTTAGTGCTTGGTTTATTTATATGAAGAAGCCATCAATTGCGCAATTTGCTTATGATAAATTCCGTTTTATTCATACAATTTTAGACAAAAAATATTTTGCTGATGAGTTCAACATGGTTGTGTTTGCAGGAGGTGCGTTAGCACTAGGTAAAGGTTTGTGGGCAGCAGGTGATCGTTTCTTAATTGATGGATTGATGGTGAATGGGACGGCTAAAGTGACTGGCTGGTTTGCATCTGTTTCACGCCGTATCCAGACTGGTTATTTATATCATTACGCATTCTCAATCATACTCGGTGTATTAGCTATTATGACTTGGTTATTATTTGGAGCTAAGTATGTTTGATGGTTATTTACTGAGCGTCTTAGTATGGCTTCCTATTTTAGGAGGCATATTGACACTATTGATTGGTGATCGATTTGCTACACGCCCCGTTGCATTAATTATAAGTATTGCAACATTTGCGATTAGTTTATTGCTTTGGACTGGCTTTAATACAAAAGGTTACCAGCTACAATTTGTTGAGCTGATTCCGTGGATTGAAAATTTCAAAATTAATTATCACTTAGGTGTCGATGGTATATCGATGCCGCTGATCCTATTAAATACATTTACAACAGTATTAATTGTATTAGCAGGTTGGGAAGTTATAAAGCATAAGCCATCACAGTACATGGCAGCCTTTTTGATTATGGAAGGTATTATTAATGGTGTGTTTGCTGCCCAAGATGCCATTCTATTTTATGTATTCTTTGAAGCGATGCTAATTCCAATGTTTCTTGTAATTGGTATTTGGGGCGGTGATAACCGTATATACGCGACTATCAAATTCTTCCTTTATACCTTTTTTGGTTCAGTCTTCATGTTGGTAAGCCTGATTTATATGTATTCACAGGCAGATAGTTTTGCTATTGCTGACTTACATACTGTAAAGCTGGGAATGACACCACAAATTCTTATATTCTTATCCTTTTTAATTGCTTTTGGTGTAAAGGTTCCAATGTGGCCTGTACACACATGGCTCCCAGATGCTCACGTTCAAGCACCTACAGGCGGTTCAGTAATACTGGCAGCAGTCATGCTTAAAATTGGTGGCTATGGCTTCTTACGTTTCTCTTTGCCAATGGTGCCTGATGCTTCTAATGAGCTTGCATGGTTGGTGATCTTTATGTCATTAACAGCAATCGTTTATATCGGCTTTATAGCGCTTGTGCAAAGTGATATGAAAAAGCTAGTGGCATACTCATCCATTGCACACATGGGTTTCGTTACTCTGGGGTTTTTCTTGTTATTCCCCATTTTAAAAGCAACAGGCAGTAGTGAAGGTGCATTGCTAGGAATGCAAGGTGGAATGGTTCAAATGATTTCGCACGGCTTTATATCAGGTGCGATGTTCCTTTGTATTGGTGTGTTGTACGATAGAATGCACACACGTGATATCAATGCTTATGGTGGTGTTGCAAACCGCATGCCTTGGTTTGCTGCTTTCTTTGTTTTATTTGCAATGGCTAATACAGGATTACCAGGTACATCAGGTTTCGTTGGTGAGTTCATGGTTATTCTTGCTAGTTTCAAAGCAAATTTTTGGATTGCATTTTTAGGTGCTACCACCTTGATTGTAGGTGCTGCGTATACATTGTGGTTGGTTAAACGTGTGATATTTGGAGCGGTTGCTAATGACCAAGTTGCTAAATTAAATGATATTAATAAAAGGGAAACATTGATACTTTCTATTTTAGCAATATTTGTACTGGCGGTAGGTTTATGGCCAGAGCCACTAATCAATGTAATGAATGATTCTTTAGTGCATGTTATAGAGCAAGCAACAACCAGTAAGTTGGTAAACTAAGATGTTACTTTTCTCATTAATCCCCATGCAGTTTCAAACGCCAAATATACTATTGGCAACGCCAGAAATATTCTTGTTGGTTGGTACTTGTTTTGTTCTTTTGGCCGATTTGTTTGTTAAAGATTCACAACGTTTTCTTACATATTTGCTAGCACAGATTGTACTGTTAGTAACGGCCGGCTTGGTTTTGTTTGGTACAACTGAAATGAATCTTATTCTGGCTGAGTCATATCAAGCCACAGGGCAGTCCGGTGCAACTGCCTTTAGTGATATGTTTGTGCTAGACCCTATGGCTCAAATATTAAAGATCTCTATCTTGCTGATTACGGTAGGGGTATTTGTATATTCACGAGAATACTTACGTACGCGTGATATGTACAAGGGTGAATACTTTACACTAGGTTTGTTTGCAGTCTTAGGCATGATGATAATGGTTTCAGCAAAAACCATGTTATTGATCTATCTTGGTCTTGAGTTGCTGTCATTAGCGATGTATGCAATGGTAGCATTTAAACGAGATGATGGCCGTGCATCAGAAGCTGCAATGAAATACTTTGTGTTGGGTGCTATAGCATCAGGTATGTTGCTTTACGGGATGTCTATTATTTATGGTGTAAGCGGAAGCTTGCATCTTGATCATATTGCAAGCTATCTGTCGGCTCAGTCCTCTATGGGGAATATAGGCTTATTATTAGGGCTGTCATTTATCATTGTAGGCTTAGGCTTTAAATTAGGTGTAGCACCTTTCCATATGTGGGTGCCTGACGTTTATGATGGCTCGCCAACAGCGGTTACATTATTTTTAGGTACTGCTCCTAAAATTGCGGCATTCGCAATGGTTATTCGTTTGTTGGTTGAAGGCATGGGGGACATGGTTCAGGGTTGGCAGCAAATCTTGTCTTTGTTAGCTGCTCTATCATTACTAGCAGGAAATATAATTGCTATTGCTCAAACGAATATTAAGCGAATGCTTGCATATTCAACAATTTCCCATATGGGGTTTGTTCTGATGGGAGTATTAGCAGGTAGCCATGCAGGCTATGCTGCTTCAATGTTCTATATTATTACTTACGCTATTATTGCAATGGGTGGTTTTGGGGTAGTCCTTCTATTGAGTCGAAAGGGCTATGAGGCAGACCAACTTAATGATCTTAAAGGTTTAAGTTCGCGTCATCCTTGGTACGCCTTTATGATGATGTTGTTTTTATTCTCCATGGCAGGTGTTCCACCGACTGTTGGTTTTTATGCTAAATTATCCGTGATAACAGCGGTTGTTGATGCAAACATAATTTGGTTAGCTGTTTTTGGCGTGGTGATGTCAGTTATTGGTGCTTATTATTACCTTCGAGCTATTAAACTGATGTATTTTGATAGGCCTGAAGAGAGTACAAGTTCTGAGCTTGCAGCAGTAAAATGGGATTTTAAAGTTTTATTAAGCCTTAATGGGTTAGGGGTATTGGCATTAGGTATCTTTCCTGGGGCATTGATGACGCTTTGTTTAACGGCTATTCAAGCAAGTTTATAGGCCATTTACTAGATAATTAAGTTATTCCATATTAGCGATAGACGGTTGCTCATTTAGAGCGAATGGATTATCCTTCGAGGATAATTTCAAAATGCTCATTTTGTGAGCAATTGTGTCCAGAAAATTTAATATAAAATATTTCCAGATCTTTAGTTGTTTTAAAGATGAAAAATTCAAGGAGAATAAAATGTTCACTAAAAGTTTTGCTTCAGCAGCCGTATTGGCTCTTTTGCTTCCAGCTTCTCAAGCGATGGCAGCATCTCACGCAGAAAAAAAAGATAGAATTGATGCAACTAATACATTGCCAGATGCAAAACCAGGAGAGTGTTTTGCTAAAGTTATTGTTCCAGCTGAATATGAAACAAGGACAGAGGAAGTTTTAGTTAAGCCAGAATCAGAAGAGGTTGAAATTAAACCAGCAGTATTTGATGTAGCAGAAAAATCTATTGTTGAAAAAGAAGGTTACACAAAAATCAAAGCAATTCCTGCAAAATTCCGTGAAGAAACCATAGAGGTTGAAATTTCACCTGCAGGTACTACTTGGGTAACAAGTTTGGGTGAAAAAAGTATTCCTGCAAGTCCAGCATTATTAGCAGGCGCAAAAACAAATGGGATTGATATTTCAAGTGCAATTGTTGGGGCTTGTTATCAAGAATACTTTATTCCTGCTAAGTTTGAAGAGACCTCAAAAGATGTTCTTGTAAAAGAAGAGTCAGAGGAAATCAAAATTGCAGATGCTCAATTTGAAGAAGCACAAGAAACTGTTGTGGTAAAACAGGCTAGTAAAAAGAAGGTTTATAAAGCAGCGGAATATGAAGTTGTAGAAGAAAAAATAGAGATTGAACCTGCTAAAGCTGTATGGAAAAAAGGTACTGGTCTAATTACCAAAATAGATAGCACCACAGGTGAGATTATGTGTTTAGTTCAGGTTCCTGCTAAATATAAAATTATCAAGAAGACAGTATTAAAAGCACCTTCAACAATAGATCTTGTAGAAGTTCCAGAAGAAGCAAAAGCAATCAAAGTTAGTAAACTAGTTAGTGATGCAACGATTGATAAAGTGAAGATACCTGCTGAGTACGAGAAGGTAACATTAACAAATAAAGTTTCTGATGCCGCATTTACTTGGAGAACTTCAGGTGTCGAAGGCGATGGCAAATACACAGGAAACCAAATATGTTTAAAAGAGATACCTGCAGAGTTTGCTAAAATCAAAAAGCTGGTTGTGGATACACCAGCAGCAATAGAAGAAGAAAAAGTTGAGGCAGTTGCTAAACTAATCAAGGTGAGTAACGTAGCAACACCAGCGGAAGAAATTCGTACAATGATTCCTGCAGAATACAAAACAGTTGAAAAGCGTTCTAAAGTTTCGAGTGAACGTTTAGAGTGGCGCAGAGTCTTGTGTGAGACTAATATGGGAGAAGGTATTAATAAACGTATTCAACAGGCGTTAAAAGATGCTGGTGTTTACAATGGTCCAATTGATGGAGCAATTGGCAAAGGTTCTATGAGTGCGGTTGAACGTTTTCAGAAAGAAAATGGTATGGCAACAGGTGGTTTAACTATCGATGTTCTAGAGAAGCTTGGTGTAATGTAAGTTAAAGCTTAAACACATAAAAAAAGTCGCAAAAGCGGCTTTTTTTATGTGTTTTTTTAACCACCTCCCCTCTTTTTCGATGCTTTATGTTTTAAAAAAACGTACAAAACATCGAAAAATAAGGGGGGTGGTAGTTTTAAATGAGACAAATATTAGTCTGTTGAGTTTCTTAATTCGTAAAATTCAGCTACAAAATCATTAAATCGATTGTTCTCAATAGATTCTCGAATTCCACGCATCAATTCCTGATAATAATATAAATTGTGAATGGTATTTAAGTGCGCTCCAAGCATTTCTTTGCATTTATCAAGGTGGCGTAGATACGAGCGAGAATAGTTCTGGCAGGTGTAGCAACCACATCTTGAATCAATTGGCTGAGTATCATATTGATGAATGCTATTTCTTATATTGAGTTTGCCATAGCGGGTAAAAATAAAGCCATTGCGGGCATTGCGCGTTGGAATAACACAATCAAACATATCCACCCCTCGTTTAACTGACTCCACAATATCTTCAGGCTTGCCTACACCCATTAGATACCGTGGTTTGTCTTTAGGTAGTATGGGGGTGGTAATTTCTAGCACATGGTCGCGTTCATCCTTTGGTTCGCCAACAGACAATCCACCAATTGCATAACCATCAAACCCAATATCAATGAGATGATTGGCAGAATGCTTGCGTAGTTCTTCATGCATGCCTCCTTGTACGATACCAAATAGTGCTGCATCATTTCCTTCATGAGCTTTCTTGCTACGTTTTGCCCAGCGTAATGATAATTCCATTGATTCGCGTGCTTCTGTCAAGCTTGCAGGGTAGGGGGTACACTCATCAAAAATCATCACAATATCAGAACCTAGCTCACG
>Ga0256834_1000261_pt1 | contig 38396 bp, 37 predicted proteins | sample 4281140metaG_FD_190536 | JGI IMG/M metagenome (GOLD analysis project Ga0256834, IMG submission 190536) | Hydrothermal vent microbial communities from East Pacific Rise, Pacific Ocean - 4281-140 | ecosystem: Environmental > Aquatic > Marine > Hydrothermal vents | place: Pacific Ocean: East...
AGGGTTTCACTGACAGGAAGGAATTCACCTTTTTATCGACAGCAAACCTACATTCGTGAATCCATTAACGGAATGCTTGTACCGCTACAAAAGCATTTTTCGGATAAAAAAATTCCGAAGAAATATTCGGTGCGAAACTTGTCTGTTGCTTTTACATACCAATAGGTTCGCATATACCTTGTCAAAAGCCCGCCCGAACCGAAAAGCAAATGCCCGCCGGCAAAATAGAAAGCCGTAGCGAGGCAAAGCGACTAACCGTCCCTTGGGAGGCGGAATACAACCGGACACGCCGAGCGCGTGGAAATGCAATAACCGCTCATCGAAGCGGAAATTTACTCAAAGCCGCCCGGAGAGGCGGGGTAGCAAGTATCGGAGAATTTGTTTAATTTTAAAAATTCAAGTTTAAGATGAAACAGTTAAAAAAACTTTCGATTTTGGCAATTTTTCTTATTTTAGGGATCTATGGTTGTAAACAAGAACCCGGTATTCATCAAATCAACACATTAAAAGAAGCTATTGAGGCTTTAAATGGTAACAATGTTATTAAAATTCAACAAGAAGGAAATCAATTAGTATTTGAAGTGTCGGAAAAATCATTGGACTCTCAATGGAAAGCACATAAAGAACAGCATAACTGCGTTTCAAAGGATAAAGCGGAGTTTTATGATTGTGTAGGAACATTATTAGATGCAGGCTATTGTGTAAAAATTTATAAAGATGGTGATACATATTATGGCGATATCATAGATTGCTAGGATTACAATCTTTATTTATTCGGGGCACGTCCAACTGCCCCGGATTTTTTTTTAACTTTGATATTACAAATGCCCTCTAACAATGAAATGGTTGAGCCTAATTTTTTTGTTATTCCTTTCTTTTCAACCGGAAGGGGATTGCTATTCCGTTTTTGAAATCAAATACCGTTATACGGACAAACGTGTGGATAAATTGCTTTTGACTTTGGCCGATAATAAAGCTTTCAACAAGGAAGCTTTGTTAAAAAAGCGCGATAAGGACTTTGTTTTGCTAACCAATGATACATGTTCGCTTTTTCAAGGCCCTGACATAGCCTACTATCGTAACCTAAAACTTCAAGAGTTTTTATACACTACCACTTGGCATGATCGTAATACCGGCGAGAACTTGCGGTTGATAATCCGAAAGGATGTTCCGGAAGCCGAATGGACAATCGTCTCCGGATCAAAGGAAACTAATGGTTACAAGGTTTATAAAGCGCTATACCGGGACGGAAAAACCCGGGCTTGGTTTACGCCCGATATTCCTTTGGATGCAGGTCCCGAGTTTTATTCCGGATTGCCCGGTTTGATTGTGAAGTTGGTTAAGCCCAACGGCATTGAATATTCATTGGTATCCATTACGAAAAAACGTTTGCCTATTAAACAACCCGAAGGTGACCGGTCTATGACGGAAGCGGAATACAAAAGGTTTTTGCAGTCAAATGGCGTTTTCGGATTGCATTGATTGTTATGATCAGATTCGTCTTTTTGGGATTATTGTTTTTGGGGGTATCCCGGTATGGATTCGGGCAATCGCTTTTGGACGGGTCGGTAAAGGATGAAAACGGTACGTCCTTGCCGGGTGTTCAAGTGGTGGTGTATGATTCATTGATGCGGATAAAAGCATTTACCAAGACGGGAAATCAGGGCCATTTCAAAATACAACTTCGAAGCGGAAAATATCTTGTCAATTTTCGAAAAATCGGATATAAACCGCAGGACACAACGGTGGTTTTGCAACATAAGTTTTCCTTGCATATTGCCTTAAAATCCTCGAATACATCATTTGAACACTTGAAAACCGTAGTGATTAAAATAGAAAACGATCCGGTGAAGGCCTATTCGGATACGATACGGTACAATCCGGCACAATACAGGGATGGAACCGAAGTGTCTTTGGAGGATTTATTGAGAAAACTTCCGGGCATGGAGATCCGTAACGGGCAATTGTACCGGAATGGCGAACGTATCACCGAACTCCTTTTCAATGGCAAAAACGTCTTCGGACACAATCAGAAATTAGCCTTAAAAACACTTTCCTCCGACATAGTCGATTCGGTGGAGTATTACGAAAACTATAAGGATGCTTTGGATCCGCTTCCCGGTGGTTTTTTTACGGGGAAAACTGCACTGAATATTTTGTTGAAGGAAAAAGCAAACAATCGATGGATGGGACGTTTGGAAGCGGGAGCAGGTTTGCCTTCAAAAGCGGCAACGGAAAATCATTTATTTCGCTTCGGGCAAAGAACCCATTGGTTTTTATTGGCCAATTATAACAATATAAACAAAAATGTGATGGATATCAATGATTTATATACACTTACGAATTCCATACCCGAGGGGGCAATAGAGTTTTATGCGCAAGATCGGAGAGGGCGAATCAAGAACGACCGTTTTTTGACAGCCATTCATTTTTTTGATGAGAATAAAAGAAAATACAGGATTGGCGGATTTGGTATTTACATGGGTTTTTCGGCCTTCAACGAGTTGATTAAACAACGATATTATTCCGGCTTGGCGGTGCCCGAAACTTATCGTATTTCGCAGGAATCCGCTTCCAGAGCTTTATTTAGCGGTTGGCGATACAAAAATAAAATAAGTCCGCATTTGACTTGGGAAAACGAGGGCTATTTGATGCATACAACGACTTCTTACTTGAAGCGAGAGCGGAGAGATGACATATCTTCCGACCTGCAACAAAAAAACAACGATATTTCGGGGCGTATCCGAACAAGCATTCATCTGCAAAACGGTCCCTTTCTTTGGGATTTTCATATACAGTGGCAAGGAAGCGATAATCACCGGCGCGATTTTTACCCGGCACAAATGTCCTACCCCGTCCCTTTACGGATTAATAGAAATTCGGTAAATCAAACTTGGGAGGGAGGAATTGGTTTTAAGCGTCGTATTGGCAAACGAATTTTTGTTTTCGGTCAAGCTTTATTGCGTCAAAAAAACGTCAAAAGGTCAGGTTATTATGAAGGGCTTTATGAAGACATCAACCGGATGAAAAGACGCGTGTTTTTTCGTTCCGTTCGCACCGGAGGTTTGTATTTCAGGGGAAAATGGATGACCGAATCGACTTTAGAATTGCAGTCGGTCGGCATTTTTGATGATTTCAGACCGAGAAAGGATTATACCTTTTTGTTACCGGCATGGAGCTTATCCTTCCGTCCCGACAACGACCTGTCGATTAAATATTCAATTAAACGTAACGTGGAGATTACGGGCTTGTCGTATTTCTATCCCAATCGCTTGGTGGTAAACCTTTATGACCTCTCATACGGCAATACGTTATTACGGGACCTTTCCGGCGAATGGGTTCAAAAAATCCGTTTGGATTATGACAAATCCACACCCCTTTCGGACGAACTGAGTATCGGTGCGTATTATATTTCCGGACGACAAGCCGCGGTTACGGGCATTCGCAGGGATTCATTACACTGGCTCCATTACGCACTGGAAGGTAAACCTTATGAACGCTTGCAGTTTAATGTAAATTGGAGAAGAAAAATCGGTAAGTGGCATTTTCGTTATGATTATTCTCGAATCAACCACAAATTTTATCGACCGTATTTTGATCAAAACGCATGGATTTACGAAGCGGTGAGGGAACGAATCGACAGGCACAAACTGGACATAATATGGATACTACGCCCCGGCCTTAGGATTGTTACGAAAATTTCCTTTGGCATTTCATCCGATGAATTGTCCGTTCATCGTCTTTGGATAAAAACCTTGCAAGGTGAAACGGGCCTGGATTATCGCGGAAAACATTCGGGATTGAAGATTATATGGAAACACACGGAATTTCGGACTTTGGCCGGCCGGAATAGCTTCAACAGACCCGTGTTATTGTTATACTTGAAACGAAACAAGAAATATTTTTTCGTGGAAATGAAAGACGTTTTGAATCTCTATCCGGATGTGGTCGAAGAAACCGGTTATTATGAAAATTATTTCGAAACGCTTCGTTATCCTTTGTTCAAAGGTTATGTGATGGCCGGATTACGTATTCTATGGTAAATTAACCCGGTTTCAATTTGGACGAAGGAACCGGTTCGCCGGAAAAATGTAGATTTTTTGTGACCTCCTTACACAAAGAACAATTTACCATTATCCCACGGTGAAGCTATTTGTTTTGTTAAACCGTTGAATCGCGGGGTAAAGCCCCGTCCCGCCCGGGATTTTCTTTGAAGTGCGAAGAATGAAACCGGAAAATCCGGTGCGGGATTGAACCGTGGAATCGTTAAATCGAATATTGGATTCGCCGCGCTTTAACCTTTCTTCTTTTCCTTTAATATTAAGAGCGTTGAATCGCTCAACGAATATTTAACGAATAACCTCTTCTATTCCACTCTTCCGGGATTTTTCTTAATAAAAGCCTTCCAATCCGAATATTTTCCCGCAATTCCCGGCCTACTACGATTAAGCTGATGGCATATGGCCACGGCCAACGCATCCGTAGCATCAAAAAAATCCGGCAACGAACCGATATGCATCAATTGTTTAATCATTCCCGCCACTTGCTCTTTGGAAGCATTGCCGTTTCCCGTAATCGCCATTTTCACCTTCTTGGGACTGTATTCCACCACGGGAATATCGCGCGACAATGCTGCCGCCATCACCACACCTTGTGCACGTCCCAATTTCAGCATAGATTGCACGTTCTTTCCGTAAAACGGTGCTTCCAAAGCGATTTCGTCGGGCAAAAATTGTTCGATGAGCGCAATACTTCTTTCAAAAATCTTTTTCAACCTCAAGGCATGAGAATCATATTTATTCAAAAGCAACCTATCCATCATCAACAATTCGGTCTTTTTTTCGCGAACACGAATAATACCGAAACCCGTCACAACCGTTCCCGGATCAACGCCCATAATAATCAAATCGTCCACACTTTTTTTGTTATTTTGCGCCATAATTCCGGAACATGAACAAATTTCGTGTAAATATAATCAAAATAATTCCCTTTTTATCAAAAGCAGGACGAACTCTCCTTCCGTTTATCAGCATTTTGTGGTTAATATTTTATTTTCAAAAACATATTCATCAAATCCCGCATATTTTTCATCAATTTGTTTTTCATCCCGGCATTTGGATTATAAGTATTCTATCCATGACCGGCAATTGGTATTTTCGCGTGTTCAAATGGCAAACCGCTTTAAAACCGGTTTATCGCATTTCCTTTAAAACCGCTTTTTGTCAGCAATTAAAAACATTTGCGCTATCGCTTTGGACCCCCGTCAATAGCGGTGAATTTATCGGCAAACCCATGTTTTTCCAACACAATAAACGTTTCGTAGCAAACGCCGTAGCATGGGAACAATTTTCCCAAATGAGCTCCACAACACTATGGGGAATTTTCGGCGTTATCTTCATTTTTCATCAAAACGCTATCGTTTGGTTTTTACCGGCTATCCCTGTATTCGTTTTTTACAATAATTACGCCCGGTTAGGAAAATTTGCTTCGCTTTTGCTTTTATCGTCCCTACGTTATTTGTTTTTCGGCGGAGCTTTTGCCTGGTTATTGCATTTATTTTCATCAGTCGATATTTCTCACTTGATATCCGCAATCACGGTTTATTACTTCGGTATTTCGATATTTCCACTTCTGTCTTCATCCGGTTTGGCCGCTAGACTTATCACCGGAATATGGATTTTTGAACGACTCGGAATTTCAAGTGAATTGACTGCATCCATTATCTTTTGGTTATGGATCTGGAATAGCCTTATTCCGGCTGTTGCCGGTTTGATCTTACACTTCAAAAAACCCGCCTGTGGAAATCATTGAACGGTTTGGAATTTTTTGGATTACTTCAATAGGCTTGTATTCAATTTGGCTTTATGCATTAAGCCGTTGCAAAAAAACTTTTCGTCCCTCCGAGACTGTGAAAAAATTCGACGGAATTTCACTGGTCGTCCCTTTCAAAAACGAAGCCAAACGAATCTCCGATTTACTGCAAAGCCTAAACCGCACATGGCCCCACCGCTTCCCCGGCGAAGTCATTTTTATCGACGATTATTCCACCGATAATTCCGCAAAAATCATCAAAAAAACAAAAAAAAAATTCCCTTTTCAACTGCTTGAAATTAAATCAACCGAACCGGTAGCCAAACGAACCGCTTTGGAAACCGCAATACGGCATGCCAATTTTCCTTGGATTTTAACCTTGGATGCCGACGTCTCGATTCCCGGCGGATATTTTGAAGCGCTAAACGATTTGCTTTCATCGGCACACGACATCGTTATGATACTCGGTCCCGTAAAGTTATACGGACAAAATAATTTTCTTTTCCGCCTGCAACAATTGGAAAACCGTTTTCTTCAGGCCCTGACCCGTTTTTCTGCCGATTGCGATTCGCCTTGGTTAGCCAATGGCGCTCATTTGATCTTCCGGAAAAAAAATTTCTTCAGAGTAAACGGTTATGATAATTTGCCCGATCTTCCGGGTGGCGACGATATTTTCCTGCTCGAAAAATTTAATCGTAATTTCCCCGGGAAAATCCGTTACTGGGCACGACCAAAATTCGCCGTAAGAGTCCAAGCAGCCGAAAATGTAAATGAATTTATCCGGCAACATACCCGCTGGGCTGTCAAAACAAAAAAATTAAAAAACCGGAAATTGCTGGCCTTCAGCCTCCTACAGTCAGCAATCTTCTTAGGTTTTTGGATTTTGATTGCGCATCCCGGATTTTGGATAACGGGAAATATCATTTGGTTCGCCGGCCAATATTATTTTATCAAACAATACGAACAAAATTCGCCGAAATTAATACCGGCCGTTTTCATTCATTTGGTTTATCCGTTTTTTTACGTCTGGATTTTAATCCAAAGCTTATTCTTCAGCTCAACTCGTTGGCGTTGATTCGGCTCCCGTTTTCCCGTCTTTGCTATTCAAATAACGAATAATTCCGTCGGCCAAACCTATGCTGGGCACATATATTTTTCGACCTCCCGACCATTTCATCGCGCGCGTGTAAATTTTTGCCGCAGGAACAATCACATCGGCACGATCGGGATTGAGCCCCAATTCCTTCACCCGTTGCTTGTATGACATGGATTTGAGCATCTTATACAATGCTTTCAAATGCGCTTCGCTCAACGGACTGCCTTCGGCTTTGCCGGACATTTTATACAATTTATTGATATTTCCTCCAGAACCTATCAATAAAATTTCATCCATATCCCCGGTTTGTTTTTTGACCCATTCTTCGGCACGCTTCCATTCGCCGGACGGAATGGTTTTTTTCAACGACCTAACCGTCCCCAATTTAAAAGATTTCGAAGCCTTCTTGCGTCCTTTCTCCAAAACGGTAAATTCCGTGCTTCCGCCTCCCACATCCACAAACAAATAATTTTTATTCTCGCTGATCAAATCGTCCAAATTCGTATGCGCTATAAATTCCGCTTCACGCGCTCCGTCGATGATCTCGATTTTTATGCCGGTTTCGCGCTCAATTCTTTCTACCACTTCCCGTGCATTCTCGGCTTCGCGCATTGCTGATGTGGCCACAGCCAAATAAGCCTTCACGTCAAACACCTCCATTAAAAGCTTAAACGCCTCTATCGCCTTGATTAATTTCCTTATTTTACGCTCCTTTATTTTTCCGTCCTTAAAAACATCCTCTCCAAGACGAACCGGTACCCGCACCAGTGTATTCTTTTTGATTTTGGTACGTTCGTTTCCGTCCTTTATCACATTGGCTATCAATAGCCTGATGGCATTGGAACCGATATCAATGGCCCCATATTTTTTGATTTTCATCCCCTATTGATTTAATCCCAACACTTCAAGCCCTTGTTTAAATCGAATATCCACGGGAATTCCCGCATTATTTACCCGTTCCAAATCGGCTTGCAATTGCGCATCCGTTTTTCCGTATTGATCCACCAATTGCTTAACGCCTTCATAATCGCCGTTGCCTTGCAAAGTCAAAATTAAACGGGACAAATCGTTTATAGCCGCTTCCATTTTATCGTAATGAACGGTATAGGTGCCGTCGGAATTACGCGAAAAAGCACCCTTTTCCTTAAAATAATTAAACCGAATCAAATTGGCCAAGCCGTGCGCTTCGTGTGCGCCGAAACGAATACTTCGGAATATACTCGCCATAAAGGTCGTCATATAATCCTTGATATCGCCTTCCAAAACATTCCTTTTCAACAATTCCGTAACCATAAACAATCCCAAAATATCGGCTTTACCTTCTTCAATAGCACTATAATGTTCCTTCAACGCCGTTCTCACCGGTCCTCTTCCGTTAATCGTATTTTTGATTCCCAACCCGTGTGCCACCTCATGAAACATCGTATTGGTGAAAAATGCATCGAACCGGATATGATCTCTTTGTTTAGAATCGATTAACAAACGGGAGATAGGCACCAAAATTTTCTCGAATTTGGCTTGCATCACGTTTTTCAACTGCAATCGACGAGAACCGTAATGCAATTGAACATATTCGTCATTGGGCAAATTAATGGCAATGGTCTTGCCTCCCGTATTGGCCTCACCGGCATAATAAATGGCATCATATGCATTCAAATCGGAACGAGCTCCCGGTTTCTCACGCTTGTATTTATCCGGAACCGGCAATGCCGATTGCAATGCGGGCAAATAACTCAAATATTTTTTCAAGCGCTCGCTCCATTCCAAATCCTTCACCAAAACATAAGCTTCATGAGCCGCTTTATAACCGAATAATTTATCTTCATAAGTTTCGACAGGACCGATAACGATATCCAAATGATTGTCCTTCATTTGCATCCACTTGATATCACTCTGGCGATACTCATCGGATAAAATCGCCGTAGCCCGCGAAACCAAATATTGAAACAAGCCCGGCGTCTCCACCAAATCCGCCGCCTCCAACAACAACTCCGATACCTTATCATTATAATACCGAAACGCATCGCGATAAGGAACCGTTATTAATTTTCCCGCACTGTCGCGCCTGATTAACGTATATAAATCCGCCTTGTCCTTCAACGGTGCCTTTTCAAATTCTTCCTTGGTCATATCGTGCGGATAAAAATTAGCACCCAAAGGCTTGGGTCCGAAGCCCGCAACAAAAGGCTTGTCCTCGTCCATCCTGTCCCACGGACCGTAATTCATCTCGGCATAAATCCTTGCATATGGCGATTGGATGCGCTGCATCAATTCATTCCGGTCACCGTAACTTTCCAACCAAAATATACTGTCCATATATTGCGCCGCCTTGATTAGCAAAGGAATCATTTGCTTTTCCTTGGCGCTCAACTTCGACAAATCGGTTTTCAATTCAAACTCCGCAAAAGCTTCTATTTTTTTCTTCACCGGATCTTCCGCCGGTTTTTCCGTTTTTTTCATATCACCCGATCCTGTATACTCCGAATTCCCTTCCTCTGAAGAACCGGAACCGCATGACCAAATCAACGGTAATAACAAAAAAAACGTAATCTTGAATCTTTTCATGATTTTTTTGACTGCAATTTAAAGAATATTTCCATATCTTCACCCCCGTTAATAAATCTATCTCATTGAAAATTAATTTATTAAAGAAAACTAAATAAAATTTTGTTTTTTCCAAAATTTTTTTTACCTTTACTACATTAAAAAGTCATAAAAATATAATTTACTTTTAATGATTTATAATCAATCGGAAAATAATAACCAAAAAAAATACGAAATCCTAACCAGGATATTCATGTTCATTTTCTTCTTTACATTTTTTTCCCTGTTATTCTTATACTTTAAACATACCAACTTTTTAACAGACAGTAAAGGTTTTGATTATATTATATTTGGTTTAATAGCCGCTTCGGTTACCCTGCTTTTACCCCTTGTCAGAAAAATCATGCGAAAAATTATCGAACGCGAATTGGGCGAATAGCAAAATATGCTTCCTTGTTGCACGATAATTGCTTATTTTTGGCTTAAATTTGCGACATGCTTTCGAAAAACAAAACCCTGAATGCCGCCCGGCAAACCCTTCGCACCGAAGCGGAAGCATTGCTGTCCATGAGCGAACAACTGAACGAAAACTTCGAATTAGTGGTTCGCTTAATTCTCAACAACTCCGGAAGATTGATTATTTCCGGAATTGGCAAAAGCGCCAATGTAGCCGTCAAAATCGTAGCCACGCTTAACAGTACGGGAACACCGGCCGTATTTATGCACGCCGCCGACGCAACCCACGGCGATTTGGGCATCGTGCAAGAAAACGACATCGTTATGATTCTCTCCAAAAGCGGAAACACTCCCGAAATCAAACTTTTGGCTACGCTGGTCAAAGACCTCGACGTCCCGCTCATTGCCATCACGACAAACCCGGATTCCACCTTGGCCAAGCTCGCCGACTACATACTAATTACCCCCGTGGAAAAAGAAGCCGACCCGTTTAATCTGGTGCCCACCGTAAGCACTACACTCCAAATGGCACTGGGCGACGCTATTGCCATAGCCATACTCGAACAAAGACGATTCACCCAAAACGATTTCGCCAAAAATCACCCCGGCGGAACCATCGGCAAACAGCTACTCCTCAAAGTGAAAGACATTGCCGACCGAAACCTTAAACCTGCCGTCCGGCCCGATACGCCACTCAAAGAAATCATCGCCGAAATCACCGCCAAACGCGTTGGCGCCACCGCCGTTTTAAACGGACCGCAACTGACCGGAATCATCACCGACGGCGACATCCGCCGAATGCTCCAAAAAACCGACCGAATCGGCGGTATCGTTGCCGCCGACATCATGACCCGAAACCCCAAAACAGTCAAAGAAAACGTCTTGGCGGCCGAAGCACTTAAAATCATGAAAAAAAACAACATCAATCAACTAATCGTCCTTAATGACCAAAACCAATATACCGGCATCATTCACCTGCACGAAATCCTTAAAGAAGGCATCCTATGAACGAGACTTTCAAGGAAATGAGCCTGCTCGATCATCTTCATGATTTGCGCAAATTTATTCAACGATCCTTTATGGCCATACTTCTTGGCGGAATCGTTGTTTTCAGCGCCCGCTCCCTCGTATTCGACCGTATCTTATTCGCTCCAATCGACCCGCAATTCGTCTCCTACAAATATTTCTGTAAATTTTTCGGCATTTTCTGTAATACCGATATCCCCATTCAACTCATCTCACGGCAATTACAAGGGCAATTCTCCGTTCACATTTGGACTTCCGTTTATCTGGGTATCGTAATCGCATTTCCTTATATTATATATGAATTCTGGAAATTCATTTCCCCGGGATTATACGAAAATGAAAAAAAAACCGGCAAACGATTTGTTTTCATCACCACCTTTTTGTTCTTTACGGGCGTTTTGTTCGGCTACTATGTCATCACACCGCTTGTCGTTCAATTTCTGACCAATTATTCCATCAGCGATAAAGTCAGTAATTTTGTCGATATCAAATCCTATATTACGAATGTCCGCACTACGATTTTAGCCGTCGGAGTGGTATTTGAATTGCCCGTGATTATTTATTTTATGGCCAAATTGGGATTAATAACCTCCCGGTTTATGAAAGAAAACCGAAAATATGCCGTCGTAATTATTTTAACCGTTTCAGCCGTCATCACCCCGCCCGACGTTTTCAGCCAAATTATGGTGAGTATTCCCTTAATCATTTTATACGAAATTAGCATTTATATCACTCGAATGATAGAAAAGAAACAACCGCAACACTTAAAACCCCAAGAATGAAATTACGTGCAGAAAACCTACACAAACGCTACGGAAACAAAGAAGTGGTTAACGGCGTCAGCCTCGAAGTAAACCAAGGCGAAATCATCGGATTGCTGGGCCCCAACGGCGCCGGAAAAACCACCACTTTTTACATGATCGTAGGGCTCATCAAACCCAACGAAGGACATATTTATCTCGACAATACCGAAATCACTTTCCTTCCCATGCACAAACGAGCCCAAATGGGCATTGCCTACCTGGCACAAGAAAATTCGGTGTTTAGAAATTTGAGTGTCGAAAAAAACATCATGTCGATCCTGGAAATTAACGAACCCGACAAACAAAAACGAAAAGAACGACTGGAAGAACTACTCGTCGAGTTCGGATTGGCCGAAAAACGAAAAAGACTCGGCAAACTCCTATCGGGCGGTGAACGACGTAGAACGGAAATCGCTCGCGCACTTGCCACCAATCCGAAATTTATCTTACTGGACGAACCCTTCGCCGGCGTCGACCCTATTGCCGTGGAAGATATCCAACGCATCGTATCCCAACTGAAAACCAAAAATATCGGCATTCTGATCACCGATCATAACGTGCAAGAAACCCTCGCGATCACCGATAAAACCTATCTCATGTACGAAGGAAAAATCCTCAAACACGGCACGCCGCACGAATTGGCTAACGACGAGTTGGTTCGAAAAGTTTATCTCGGCCAAAATTTCGAATTACGCACCAAAAACATCTGAAAAACATGAAAAACAATCAGCCGCATAAAGCCGGATTCATCAATATCATCGGAAATCCCAATACCGGTAAATCCACTTTCCTCAATTCCATGCTCAATTATCAACTCGCCATCACCACACCCAAAGCCCAAACCACCCGACACCGAATCCTGGGGATCCTCAACGGCGAAAATTATCAAATCGTTTTCTCCGACACCCCCGGCATCATCAATCCCGCCTACGAAATGCAAACACTCATGCTTAATAATGTCAAGGAAGCTCTGGAAGACGCCGATATTTTACTCTATATGACCCAACCCGGCGATAAAAAACCCAAAAATCCCGAATTATTCGAACAACTACGCAAAACCCCCGTCCCCACAGCCGTTTTAATCAACAAAATCGACATTAGCAACCAAAATTCCGTCGAACAAGCCGTCGGTTATTGGAAAACAATCCTTCCCCAAGCAAAAATTCTCCCCATCTCGGCTTTGCTCGGATTCGGACTCGACCAAGTCAAAAAATTCATCCTCGATAACCTGCCGGAAGCACCACCCTATTTCGACAAAGACCAACTCACCGACCGCCCCGAACGTTTTCTGGTCAGTGAAAAAATCCGCGAAAAAATCCTGCTTTTCTACAAAAAAGAAATTCCCTATGCCGTGGAAGTGGTCGTGGACAGTTTCAAGGAAACGGACGATAAAATCCACATCAATGCCACCATATATGTTGAACGCGATACCCAAAAAGGCATCCTCATCGGACACAAAGGCGAAGCCATCAAACGAACCGGCATGGCCGCACGAAAAGACTTGGAAGCATTATTCGGAAAAAAAATACGCTTGGACCTATTCGTTAAAGTCAGAAAAAATTGGCGCAAAAGCGACCTTTGGCTCAAAAATTTCGGTTATAAACAATAAAAATATTTCGCCCGGGAAAAATACACCCCTGGCTTAACCGACTCGATCGGATAATATCCTTATCTTTGCCAAAATAATCCGTTTACATGAAAGCCGGAATCGTAGGACTGCCCAACGTGGGAAAATCAACCGTTTTCAATTGCCTCTCCGACGCCAAAGCTCAATCGGCCAATTACCCTTTCTGCACCATTGAACCCAACATCGGAATGGTCAACGTCCCGGACCCACGCCTGGAAAAACTCGCCGAATTGGTGAATCCCCGGCGCGTCGTTCCCGCCACCGTTGAAATCGTAGACATCGCGGGATTGGTAAAAGGCGCTAGCAAAGGCGAAGGATTAGGCAATAAATTTTTAGCCAATATTCGCGAAACCGACGCCATTTTGCACGTACTACGCTGCTTCGACAACGAAAACATCACCCATAACATGGGCAATGTCGATCCTATCCGCGACAAGGAAATCATCGACACCGAATTACAACTCAAAGATTTGGAAACCATCGAAAAACGCATCGAACGCATAGCCAAACAAGCCAAAGCCGGAGGAAAAGAAGCCAAAGAAGAATTGGAAATCCTTCAATATCTCAAACAACAATTGGAAAAAGGCATCTCCATACGCCACATGAATTTGGAGCCCGAAAAATTCGACAAATACATCAAAACCTTAAAACCGCTCACCGCCAAACCGGTCTTATATGTCTGCAACGTAGATGAAAAAAGCCTGCGCCAAGGCGGCAATGATTATACACAACAAGTGAAGATTATGGCGCAAAAAGAAGGCGCCGAAGTTCTGATTTTGGATGCCAAAACCGAAGCCGACATCATGGAATTGGAAACCTATGAAGAACGACAAATGTTTTTGGACGACTTGGGGCTAGACGAACCCGGCATCAATAAACTCATCCGAAAAGCATACAAATTGCTGAATTTACAAACTTTCTTCACTGCAGGCGAAAAAGAAGTGAGGGCTTGGACCATCCCCATAGGCGCTACCGCACCGCAAGCCGCCGGCGTCATCCACAGCGATTTCGAAAAAGGATTCATCCGCGCCGAAGTCATTTCCTATGACGACTATATACGTTACGGCTCCGAAGCCAAAGTACGCGAAGCCGGACGCTTGCGAATCGAAGGAAAGGATTATAAAGTGCAAGACGGCGACATAATGCATTTCAGATTTAATGTATAGCAGTTATGAAAATAAAAACACCGTCCGGTTCCGAATATCCCGAATATCTGACAGTGCTTGGAATCATGAGCGGAACTTCCCTCGACGGCCTCGATATGGCTTATGTCCGCTTCAAATCCATCGAACCGGAACAATATGAAATAGTGCACGCCGAAACCCTTCCATACCCCGCCGAATGGGAAAATAAACTCCGCAATGCCTACCATTACACCGGCCAACAACTGGCACATCTCCATGCGGAATACGGCATCTACCTGAGCAAACAAATCTTGTCTTTTCTGAACAAAAACCGATTAACCGCACCCGACCTAATCGCTTCACACGGTCAAACCGTTTTCCACGAACCGGATAAACATTACACACTCCAAATCGGAAGCGGCGCACACATTGCCGCCAACACACAAATCACTACCGTCAGCGATTTCAGAACCCAGGACGTGGCACTGGGCGGACAAGGAGCGCCCTTGGTTCCCATAGGCGATAAAATCCTCTTTTCGGATTACGAATATTGCCTGAATATCGGCGGTTTTGCCAATATCTCCTTCGATGACGAACTAGGAAACCGAATCGCATTCGATACGGGACCTGCCAATATCGTCCTGAATTATTTGGCCAGAAAAAAAGGATTTTCCCATGACCCGGATGGCGAGTTGGCCCGAAGCGGAAAACTTATCCGTTCGCTATTGAACAAACTCAACAACTTGCCTTATTTCCATGAAACCAAACCCAAATCTCTAGGTTGGGAATTCGTGGAAAGTCAAATCATACCCCTACTCGAAGAAACAAAACACGACATAACGGACCTGCTCCATACGTTTACGGTGCATATTGCCATGCAAATCGGAAAAAAAATCACTCGGAAAGGTCGTATCCTCATCACCGGCGGCGGCGCTTATAACCGCTTTTTGGTCGAACAAATCGAAAACTACGGCGGCGTACCAATCATTATTCCGGACAAAATATTGATCGACTTTAAAGAAGCATTGATTTTTGCCTTACTGGGGTTGCTTCGCTTTCAAAACAAAATCAATGTGCTCAAAACAGTAACCGGTGCCCGAAAAGATCATAGCACCGGAATTATTCACTACGCTCCGTAAAAAAAATTACAAACCTTGAACGGGAAGAATAAATTTCACGGACACTTTGTCTCTTGTGCAAACGTCGCTAAAAGAAAAATTTCCGTATGTAAAATCCACAAAATTTTGCTGATCGGGATTCAAATCAAATAATATACTATTTTTAAACTCGATACTTTGAATGTCTTGAATACCTCCGATTTGCAAAATCAATACGGTTTGATTTCCGAAAGGATAAGAACCCTTCAGCGAAAAATTATGCTTTTGTCCGTTGATCAACACTTCAAAATGATCGGACAAATACTTCCCGAAAACCAAACGCTGCTCTTTCACGTCAAGATCAAAAACATTGGTCGTTCCGGTTAAAACTTCAATCAATTGATCCAAATGCTCATTGTAGATCGCTAATTCCAATTCCAATTTTTGCGCTCCGGGAACATACTCGGCTTTCGTATAAGTAAAATTACCCGGCACTTTGAATCCGGCAAACAATATTAATACAAAAATGACGAAAAAAATTTTTTGAGGCTTCATAGCATTGCGTTTTTTAAATTTTATTTGGTTACAAATATAACACAAAATCTTTCCCAAAACAAGTCATAATAAATATAAATTATTGATTTTCAAAATGTTATAAAACAATCCGGCTTGATTATTTTATCCGTATTTATTTGAAAATTTAAGAATCGAGACGTTAAAACATTAAAAATAGTACAATTTTTTAGGAATCAAAAACGACATATTTTTTTGCATTTTCGATAAATAAAACGGCGAATTCGGTTGATATAAAGCTAGAATCTTTCCGGAAACCGCTTAAAATCATCAATAAAAACCCCCGTTTCTTTACATTTCGATTTCAAGAAAGATAAATCGGTTCGCCAAAGATTTCCGTCGAAATATTCAATTCCTTTGAAATCGCGAATTTTATACATCGGTTTAGTGCCATAGCAAGTGCCCAAATAAACATACCGGAAACCGTTCGTTTGAGCATATGAAATAACTTGCTCCATCATCCACTTTCCTATTCCCGCATGCATCAGTTCCGTATCGAAAAATGCAAACCAATAATGTAAAATTTCATCGTTTGACGGCGACCAAACATAACCTAAAATCCGGTTGCCCGAAGAAAATTTGAATATCCGGTTCAGGATTTCCCGCTCAAAAATATACCTCAATCGTGCCGGAGGCATCTCTTCGCCGATTCTCTTTGCGGCATAATCTTCACAAAAAGACCAAAAGTCGGCGTCATGGATTAAATCTTCTTTAGCGAGAATCTCCATCGTCGGATTCAGCACATCCATTTTCCTACGCACGCGCCGGTTTTCCGAAGTCAAGGAAAAATGCGACAGATTAACCCGGACGCTTCTTGCCAAATAGTAATAAATTCCTTCTTTACTCACTAAAACTTGCGGATCGCTATAGGGTAAAAATCCCCGTTCATAGATAGCGGACATTTCGTTTTGATTTTCTTGCAAGCAATAAACGGCATAAGGAAAAGTATAAGAAGAATAATCCGGTGACGCTTCCGAAAAAAAGATTTTCATAAAGCCTTAATGTATACTTACAAAGGTATAAATTCAAATCTACAAAACATTCGAATCAATAAAAAAAATTGTATCTTTGCATCGGGCAAGTCCCGCACAACCAGCTCCCTCCTAATCCCCCAGGGCAGGAATGCAGCAAGGGCGTGGAGGTTGTAGCGGTGTGATGCGGATCGCTTGCCTTTTTTTATTTCCTTGCATTTTGCCTTATTTTTGAAAGCGAAACTAACGATATGAAAGGCATTCACCCAAAGGTTTTGGAAGATTTGGAATTTGACCGAATCAAAAACTTGGCCGCCGAAAGAACTATCACCCGTGAAGCGGCGCAAAAAATCCGGGCTATGCTTCCCGCAACGGAAAAATCAATCGTCATCGACGAACTCCGCCTGACCGACGAATGGTTGCGTAGCATCCAAACCGTCAATCCCGTTCCGCTCTCCGAATTTGAAACCTATGGAAATGCATTGGAAAAAATCCGTGTTGAAAATTATTTCCTCGAACCGTCCACTCTCTTAGCCATCGCACATGCTTTGGAAATATTGAATACCTTGGAAAAATTTTTCAAGCAATTCAAAACCGACTTTCCCCTTCTGAATGATTATTTTCAAGCCTTAAACCGGCATAAGGAAATCGAACCCGCCATAAGGAAAATTGTCGGGCAAGACGGGCAAGTCAAAGATAATGCATCAGGGCTTCTAGCGGAAATTCGTTCACGCATTAAAGATTTAAAACAAAAACGCCTAACCATATTCAACCGCATCAAAGAAAAAGCCACCCGGGCCGGTTGGCTGGACGATATCGGCGAAAGTGTGACAGGCGACCGACCCGTGCTTGCCGTAAAATCCGCATACCGCAAAAAAATAAAAGGTCACTTTGCCGGCAGTTCACGATCGGGCAACACCGTTTTCATCGAACCGGCCGAGAGTGTTCGCATTACCGAAGAAATTCAATCCGCCCGGGCGGACGAACAATCCGAGATCATCCGTATTCTCAAGGAAATAACCGTTTTCCTGCAACCTTACCAAGCGGATTTGTCGGCATACGAAGCGTATTTGATTCACATGGACACAGTGCGTGCCAAAGCATTGCTTGCCGCCGAAATGAACGCCGTGCTTCCCGAAATTCCCAATGAGATGAATTGGCGGATCAAACAGGCTTATCACCCTTTATTGCTTCTGGAAAACCGAAAAAAAAACCTGCCCGTCATTCCGCAAGACATTCATTTGAATCATAAACAACGCATTATGGTTATTTCCGGGCCCAATGCCGGCGGAAAAAGCATTACGCTCAAAACCGCCGGATTGCTACAAATTATGCTGCAATCAGGCTTTCTTGTCCCCGTTCGACCCGAAAGTTCCATGCCTTTTTTCAGTAAAATCCTCACCGACATCGGCGACAATCAATCCATCGAAAACCAACTTTCGACCTACAGCTACCGCCTCAAAAACATGCGCTTATTCTTGCGTCTGGCCGACCGGCAAACCTTCTTTCTAATTGACGAATTCGGCACCGGATCCGATCCTGAATTGGGCGGAAACCTCGCCGAAGTTTTTTTAGAAGAATTTCAAAAATCCGGAGCTTTCGGCATCATTACCACTCATTACAATAATCTAAAATTGCTTGCCGAAAAACTTCCCGGCGTATTGAATGCACACATGGAATTCGACCTCAAAACCATGTCGCCCACTTTTCATTTGATTACCGGGCAACCCGGAAGTTCATACACCTTTGAAGTAGCCGCCAAAATGGGAATTCCTCGGTCGTTAATCAACCGGGCCAAGCAAAAAACCGGCCGGCAAAAAGTTAAATTCGACCGCACCCTTGCCGAAATGCAACACTATCAAGCTAAACTCCGAAAAGCATTGAAAGAAAATGAAAACCTCAAACAACAATGGATCGAATTGCAAGAAAAATTGAAGGAAAAAGAATTCGATTTGTTAAAAAAATTGGATGCTTTTCGGCAACTTTATGAAACGGATAAACATATCGGCGAAGCCGGAAAACGAATCTTGAATATTTTTGAAGAATACAAGAAAAACCGAAACAAAAAGAAATTATGGCGGCAAATCGACAAATGGCTCGATAAAGAAATCATCAAAGAACCCGCCGAAAAAATCAAATCGAAAAACCAAATCGAGCAATTACGTGAAGAAGTTCGCAAAACACTGAAAGAAGAAAACGTCATGGAACAATTGGAGCAAATGGAAATCCGGCGCATGCCGTATGTCCCCAAACCGGGTGATCGCGTAAGGGTTTCCGGGTCAAGCGCTACGGCAACTTTGGAATCCATTCAAGGCAACAAAGCCGTTTTAAACTACGGAAAATTCAAAGCCACCGTTCCGGTCAAAAATTTGGAAACAGTCGTCAGGAAATAAGTATTTTCGCTAACTTGCAAAAACAATCGAAAATCAATGGAAACCCGTTTACAAAACCAAGGAAAAGATCGCTTGGAAAATGTTTATCCCATTCCTAAACCCATTCTGTGGGGAGCTAAATTCTTACAAAGCATCTCCGATAAATGGGCGGCGGCATATTCGCGCTATTTCTTTAAAAAACCCGTTGAGCCTCCCGTAAAAGATTATGAAAAAGAATGGCGAAATAAAGCGGAAATTTCCCGCTTGAAAATACCTGTCTTCGGAAAAATACTAACCGTTTACCGTTGGGGTAAAGGAACAAAAAAAGTATTGATTCTGCACGGTTGGTCGGGACGAGCCACACAATTGACACATCTTATTGAAACTTTCTTGAAACATCATTACACGGTATATGCTTTTGACGCTCCTTCGCACGGATTGTCTCCCGGACAAACCACCAACATGGTGGAATATATCGAAAGCATCGTGGCAATCGACCAATCCTACGGTCCTTTCGATATTATCGTAGGGCACAGCATGGGCGGCATATCGGCGCTGAACGCCATAGCACGTAAAAATGTCAAAACCAAAAAACTGGTCACCGTCGGCATACCCGATTCCATCGAAAAAATATTCTATCAATTCGCCCAAGTCATGGGATTGAAACCCGCCATTGCCGAATTGAACATCCGGTATATGAAAGAAAAACTCCACACCGATATCAAACATTTGGCCGGGAGCTACAATGCCGAAAAAATCCGTATCCCCGTGCTGCAAATTCATGATAAAACAGACAAAGAAGTACCTTTTTCCGAAGCCGAAAACCTCTCGAAACACTGGCGCAAAGGAGAATTTTACGTTACCGAAGGATGGGGACACAGGCGTATTTTGCGCAACCCCGAAGTCCTTCAAAAAATTATCGATTTTGCCGAAGAAAACAACTGACTCATGGGACGAAAAAACAAGCTGCAACGATTTGCCGAAAACGCTACTTTTCCTCATTTCTTTCAACCCGGACGAAACGAACTCATTCAAAATAAATTCCCGCTCAAAGGTCGCTGGAACCGGGATTTCTTCCAAAATGAAAACCCCATCGTGCTGGAACTCGGTTGTGGCAAAGGCGATTACACCGTTGCCTTAGCCGAACATTTTCCGGATAAAAACTTCATCGGTATCGACATCAAAGGTGCAAGAATGTGGCGGGGCGCCAAAACCGCATTGGAAAAAAAATTATCAAACGTAGCCTTCCTCCGCATGCAAATCGAATTAATTAACCATGCCTTCGCCCCGAACGAAGTAAGCGAAATCTGGATTACTTTCCCCGATCCGCAAACCAAATTCAAACGCACCAAACATCGATTGACCAATCCCAAATTCCTCGAACTATACCGGCAAATCATCAAACCGAAAAGTATTATTCACCTCAAAACCGACAGCGAATTTCTCTACGGATACACACTGGGCATACTCGAAGCTTCCAATGAAGAAATCCTATATGCGCATCACGATATTTATCGCAATCCTCATAGCCCCGAATGGGCACGAAAAATCCAAACCTTCTATGAAAAAATGTGGATCGCCCAAGGAAAAGCCATCACTTATTTACAATTTCGTCTGACGCCGCTTTCCTGACATAAACGAACCAAAGTAATACCGCCAACGCATAAATGGAAGCCGGAAACAACACCCTGTGCGCAAAATCAAACCATCCGGAATGTGAAATATAAATCAAACCCAAAATATAAATCCTCAATAAATTCGCCAGAAATATAACCACAGACGAAAACAAAGCAAAAGCAAGCCTCCTTCTCCAACGCACCGGAACCGATAAAACAAAAGCCAAACTCAATATAATCACACTCATCCCGTTACACCCTTCAACCACTTTCACCACCCACCGGTTGCCCGACATAAAAATTCCTATCGAACGTCCGTCTTCCATTACTTGACTATAAGTTTCATAACCCGACCAATGATATAATAAATCCACCCCGGCCGCAACACTTTTCGTAATAAAATCGGGACTCCCTTGCTTCATCAAAAATTCATAAATCAAAAAAAATATAAGATAAAAAATAAAAAATTTCAGCACAATTCCCGTAGCTATTTTAATTTTATCGCCTTTTATAACATTTTCATATTCATCTTGCGGCATAATATTTGTATCTTTGTAAATTAAAAAATCGACCCTAAAGTTATGCAAAAACATTTAATCTTTTTTGCCGGATTTTTATTATTTATTTCCTGCTCCGATAAATTGGATTTCAAGCAAGCCGAAGATTTTCGTGCCGAACCCGTCCTCAGCGTAGATTTGTTCTATACTCGGTTGAACGGCAATGATTTTTATATCAACGACACTATTCCCATCATGGAAATCAGAGATACGGTTCCCTTTACCGTTTTCAAAGAAAAACCCGTGAAAGACGGACTGCAAAAAATCATGCTATACGTCCAAGTGCACAACGAATTACCCGCCGCATTTCAAGGAAAAATAAAATTTCTGAAAAACGGTCAACCCATCGATTCCGTTTATGCCGATATTCAAAGCGCAACAACGAATCAAGCTTTCGACCGTGAATATGTCTTTACCATCATCAAAGACAGCGTCCCCGAAATCGTGCTCACTACCGACTTGGCCATTCATTTTCAACGAACGGACAGCATCGACATCAGCCATGACAATCGCATGCTGAAAGCACAAAGCCGCGGTGATTTTTATGTTGTTATTCAATAACCGAAAAATCTCCCAATGAAAAAGATATCCCCGCTTATTATTATTTTGTTTTATGCTCAATCCGCATTAGCGCAATTCAATCCTCTGCTCTACGACTGGACTTCACATCCGTCATCGGCGTTATACGCACCTCAAACCTACACTCATCATCGTTTTTATTTAGGCATTCCCGCATTATCGCACTTCCAAATTTCCTTTCAAAACAATGGATTTACAGCTTATGATTTATTCGGTGCGAATAATGAAAATTTCAATAAAAAGTGGCAAAATGTGCTTTACAACTTAAAATCGTCTCATGGATTTTTATTGCATATCGGCGAACAAATTTTGGATTTCGGCTGGAAAAATGACTTTTCGGCAACAACCTATCACGCGGGATTACGCTTCGACGCCGAAGCATTTGGATTTCATCCGGTTTCGTTTTATCGGTTTGCGCTATACGGAAACCCGGGCGGACAAGGTGTTTTGGAATTAAATGACATAAATTTCAACGCCGAAGCCTTTTATACACTCTACTTCGGGTTTAGCCGGTCAAATAACCCGTCATTTCATTACGGCATGAATTTCAAGATTTACAATAGCGCAGGGAATATCTCAAGCGCCTACAATAACGGAAAAATTTATTCGATCGAAGGACAGAACAATTATTACACCCATGTTTTTGAAAACATTCGCTTCGACATGCGTAGCTCGGGAGTCAGCATGCTGGTGGAAAAAGATAAAATCGGAACGAAAAAAGTCAATAAAAACCAAGTGCAAGCCGATTTGATTTCCCGTTTTCTAGGCACATCCGATTTCGGAGCCGGAATGGATTTCGGATTTGAAAAAATATTCAATGCCCGTTTGTCCTACACCTTCTCCATACTGGATCTAGGCTTTATCTATTACAATTCCGACGTTTTTCGTATTCACTCCGAAGGATCCTATCGCTATGAAGGCGTTCATGTAGAATATCCCGACACACCTAAAGATTATTGGGAAGAAATCAGAACGGATTTCAAACAATCGGTCAAAACCGACACCACTCGAAACGGGTATATTCATTTACGACCCACCCGAATTTACACTTCAATGAAATGGACTTTCATTCCCGATAAAGAGCATGAAACAACAGCCTGTCGCGATATATCCGCCCCCGAATCAAAACCCAAATTGCCGCCTTCCTTGTCTTTTGTGGGATTTTACCAAAATCTCCAAGGACATGCCTACCTAGGCACCGGCATCGTGTGGGAATGGCATCCAACCGCATGGCTCGACACCCGATTAAGCTATACATTCGATAATTATATCCAAAACAACATTTCCGTCGCCATTCAATGGCGAATCGGCCATTGGTATTGGTTTTTAACGGCTGAAAATATAATGGGACTAACCGACCTCGGTCGCTCCAACGGTCAAAGAATTCAAATCGGGACATATTTGGCATTCTAATCGTCGTCACTATACCGTTCCTTCCACCGTCGCATTAAAAATTCTTTCATTTTTTGCTCGTGACGGTTATTTTGCGGCGTATAAAAACGAATAAATTCCATTTCGTCGGGAAAATAATTTTGTTTCACGAAATGCCCCGGATAAAGGTGAGCGTAATGGTAATTTTTTCCGTAACCCAAGGATTTCACAAAACGGTTGGATGCGTTGCGCAGATGCATCGGCACCGGCCATTGTTCGTGTTGCTTGACATATTGCATTGCTTCGTTAATCGATTTATAAGCGGAATTACTCTTTGGTGAAGCGGCCAAATAAATCGTCGCTTCCGATAAAATGATTCGCGCTTCCGGCATCCCGATTTTATTAACGGCATCAAACGCCGTATTAGCCATCAATAACGCATTGGGATTGGCCAATCCGATATCTTCCGCCGCCAAAATCACCAGCCGGCGTGCAATATACACGGGATCCTCACCCGCTTCCAACATGCGCGCCAACCAATAAAGCGCCGCATCCGGATCGCTTCCGCGAACGGATTTAATAAATGCGGAAATGGTTTCATAATGTCCATCGCCTTTCTTGTCATAAACCGGCGGTGCTTCTTTCAACCATTTTTTAATTTCTTCCGCATCCAATTCCTCCTTGCCCGACGATAACACCACCGTTTCCAAAGCATTCAACAAACGGCGCACATCACCGCCCGCATAAGCAATCAAATAATCTTCATCGACGGACCGAACGTTTTTTTCGCGCAACAGTTTATCTTCCTTCAATGCCCGGCGAATGATTTTTTTCATATTTTCGGCATTCACCGGATGAAGAATAAAAGTATGCATGCGCGAAAGCAAAGCATTATTGACTTCAAAACCCGGATTTTCCGTTGTAGCGCCAATCAAAACCAGCTTACCTTTTTCGACGGCTTCAAGCAATGCATCTTGTTGTGCTTTATTGAAGCGGTGAATTTCGTCTAAAAACAGCACGGGAGCAGCGGAAAACAAAGCCGCTTCGTGTTTTTTCAAAATAGCCTTGACATCCTTAACTCCCGCCTGAACAGCGCTTAATGCATAAAACGGTCTGCCGGTTTCTTTGGCGATAATATGCGCCAAGGTGGTTTTACCGGTTCCCGGCGGTCCCCAAAACAACATGGACGGAATAAATTTTTCCTGAAGCATCCGACGAATGATACCGTCTTTTCCGGTCAAATGTTCTTGCCCGGCCACTTCGTCCAAAGTTTGAGGACGCATTCGTTCGGCCAAAGGAACGAATTGATTCATTACCGCTTTTGTTTTGGTTTTCCTTCCACCACGATTACTAATTCGCCCTTTGGCGGATGAGTATCGAAATAATTTGCCAATTCACGCAAAGTTCCGCGTTTGGTTTCCTCGAATTTCTTGGTCATTTCCCGTGCAACCGCTGCCCGCCTTTCTTCACCGAAAACCTCTTCGAACTGCCGCAAGGTTTTCACCAAACGGTGCGGTGCTTCATAAAAAATCATGGTACGCGTTTCATCCGCCAATTGCTCCAAGCGTGTCTTCCGCCCTTTTTTGACAGGCAAAAAACCTTCAAAGACAAAGCGGCCGGCAGGTAATCCCGAATTAATCAAAGCCGGCACGAATGCCGTAGCGCCCGGCAAAGTTTCCACTTCCATCCCATGAGCCAAAGCTTCACGAACCAACAAAAAACCCGGATCGGAAATGGCCGGTGTTCCCGCATCGGAAATCAAAGCCAAATTTTTCCCGCTTTTCAACCATTCGATTATTTGCGGTAAGATTTTATGTTCATTGAATTGGTGATAGGAACGCATTCCCGTTTCGATTTCATAATGTTTGAGCAATTTGGACGAAACCCGCGTATCCTCGGCCAAAATCAAATCCGCATTGCTTAAAACCTCCAAAGCACGCAATGTGATATCCTTCAAATTTCCTATCGGCGTAGGTACGATATATAATTTTCCGCTCATATCAAGCAAAACGCGCTTGAATCAATTGAAGCAACCGGAATTCGTATTCGTCTTTTCCCGTCCAATCGAAGCGATTTTTTACGGCATGCACTACCATAAGCGCCTGATCATAAGATTGTGCTTCATTTACTTGGCGAATAAAAATATCAAACGCCCCTTCATCGCCTTCAAACAAATTTTTGAGCAGGGCGATTTTGTCGGCCAAACCCAATTGCACGGGCGGCAAGCCGGTTGAACCGGCAAACTCCTTTTGTCGCTTCGGCCTGAAAACGGTTTCACTTGCCCGCCGGAAAATTTCCCTGTCGTCTTTCTTTTTCGGTTCCACCGGTTTTTCAGGAATTTTATCCCTTACCGGCTCATGATTTGCTTCGGCGTTAATTTCGGTTTCCGCTTCTTTTAATTTTTGCTCCTTGTCATTTTTTTTCATCAGTTGTACCATAAAATCGAAATCTCCCGTAGTAGTCAAATAACGATAAGCCGACACTTTTTCACACAAACGATCGAATGCTATCAATGCATCGGAAAATTGTTCCGAACCGGCGGCTTGAATTAAGGCCCTCGCCTCCATAATCATTTCCGCCTTTAATAAGTTTTGAACCTCTTTTAATTTGTTCATTTTCAAATGTTTATATTTTTTTTCAACAAACAAAATTTATACTTTCGGTAGCTTTTTAAAATAATTAATTTTGTAAGAACGAAGTTACGAAAAACTAACGCAATTAAACGAAAAAAATTTTAAGAGATATGTTTTTGGAAATTCCCGTCAATCACAAAGACAATTTAGGCTGGATTGAAGTAATTACCGGTTCCATGTTCTCCGGCAAAACCGAAGAATTAATCCGGCGTTTGCGACGTGCGCAAATCGCACGTCAAAATGTGGAAATTTTCAAACCCGCCATCGACAATCGCTATGCCGAAAATCACGTGGTTTCGCACGATGCCAATCAAATTCCTTCCATTGTGGTGGAAAAGGCGGAAGACATTCTTCGTCATGTAGATTTGGAAACGGTGCAAGTGGTAGGAATCGACGAAGCCCAATTTTTTGACAACAATATCATAGATGTTGCCAACGAATTGGCCAACAACGGATTGCGTGTAATTATCGCCGGTTTGGACATGGATTATCGCGGAAAACCTTTCGGCCCCATGCCCTTCCTCATGGCCATAGCCGAATACGTTACCAAAGTACATGCCGTTTGTATGGAAACCGGAAATTTGGCGCACTACAGCTATCGTAAAACCGACGATGACGATCTGATTTTGGTTGGTGAAAAGCAAGTATATGTGCCCTTAAGCCGTGCCGCATTCGTCAAAGCTATGTCCCGCAAGAAAAAAGTCTGATTGAAATCAATAATGGAAAGGGAAACCGTCCTTTGGCTTAGCCCGGAAGCACTTGATCACAATTTCCGATTTTTCAAATCGCGTGCCGGAAAAACCATTCGCATTCTGGTTAACCTCAAAGCCGACGCCTACGGTCATGGCGCCGTTTTAATCGGAAAATTTTTACAGCACAAAACCGATTATTTTTCAGTAGCATATGCCAACGAGGGATTTCAATTACGAAATGCCGGTATTTCCATCCCCGTTTTGGTCTTTAATCCTCCGACCGATCCGTGCCGGTCGTTTTTTGAACATCGATTGGAACCGGTTTTTTATCATACGGAACAAATTCGTATTTACAAACAAATTCTGGTGCAACTTGGAATAAACGCCTATCCCGTTCATCTGAAATTGGATAGCGGCATGCACCGAAGCGGTTTGCCTGCCGCGCAACTGGATATGGCTATAAAGGAATTAAAAAATCCGGTTTTTAAGCTTGTTTCGGTTTATTCCCATTTGGCCGCCGCCGACGATCCCGCCGAAGATTCGTTCACACGCAAGCAAATAAGCTTATTCGACCGGCTTTCCGCTAGGGTTAAACAAGATTTTCCCCGTGTCATCCGGCATCTGGCCAACAGTGCCGCCGCCATCCGCTTTCCCGAAGCGATATACGACATGATTCGCCCCGGCATTGGAATCTACGGATACACCACCTATGAAAAAGCGAAAAACCTACTGAAACCCGTAGCAAGCCTTCAATCCGCAATCACGCAAATTCGCGAAGTGGACGCCGGCGAAAGCGTTGGATATAACCGGCGTTTTGTAGCTACCCGTAAAACACGCATCGCCCTGATTCCCACCGGATACGGCGACGGTTATTTCCGCCTTTTCGGAAATGGCAAAGCCTATGTTACAATCGAAGGAAAACCCGCCCCCACAATTGGTACGGTTAGTATGGACATGCTCACCGTGGACATTACACATATTCCCCAAGCCCGAATAGGTTCCTTAGTATGCATTTTCGGAGAAAAACCGTCCGTATACGATCTGGCACAAATCGCCCGAACCATCCCTTATGAAATCACCACCGCACTGCATGAAAGAGTTTTAAGAAAATGGAACGATAATTTTCCTTAATTTTGTTTGGTTTTGGCATAAACTTTGAACATTGCTATTGAAATAAAAAAATATCCTATGAAAAATTTCTACGTATTGTTTTTATCCTTGATATTCTTAGCCTCCTGCGGAACAAAAAAACAAATCGCTCAATCCATAGCATCGGGAAATTTCAATAAAGCCATCGATCTGGCTATCAAAAAGTTAAGCAAAAAGAAGAACACCAAATCCAGCGACGATTATGTACTTTTGCTCGAAGAAGCTTATGCCAAAGCCAACGAAAAGGATTTGCGTGAAATCGAACGTTTGAAAAAAGAACCCTACCCCGAAAAATGGGAAAAAATCTACCGTTTATATGCCGGCATAATGGACAGGCAAGACAAAGTGCGACCATTGTTGCCCCTGCGTATTACTTCCCAAAACCGCAATGCGCATTTTGACATGACCGATTACATGAAACCCCTGCGCGAAGCCCGCAACCGCATGGTGGAAGTCAAATACAATCAAGCCCTAGCGGAAATGCGCAAAAGAACTCGCACAGGATACCGGACCGCCTACGATTTATTAGAAGAAATCGACCGATACTATCCCGATTATAAAGACGTTCGTCAACGCATGGAAACCTGCCGGCAAAACGGCATCGCGTATGTGGGTGTGAAAATCGAAAACAAAACCGACAAGATAATTCCCAAGAAATTACAGAACGAATTATTGGATTTTGAAGGAAACCGCGCAAATAATTTCTGGACGGTTTATGAACCTGCAGGAAAGGATAGCTTGCAATATGACTATTTAATCAAATTGACTTTTACGGACATTCAAGTAAGCCCGGAAAAAGAACAAGAAAAAATCATCGATCAGGAACGCCAAATCCAAGACGGCTGGAATTACGTTCGCGACCAAAACGGCAATATCGTTCGTGATTCCACGGGCAAAGCCATTCGTACACCGCGCTATATAACCGTACGTGCTCGCGTTCATCAATACCGTCAATTCAAAGAAGCCGTAGTGAAGGCGAAAATGGACCTCTACGGGCTGCCCGGGTTGAAAAAATTAGCCTCGGAACCACTGCAAGCTCACTATGTTTTTGAAAACATTTACCTGAAAGTGCAAGGCGACAAACGGGCCCTTTCCGATGAATTGGGGCAAATCATCAACAATATCAAAAAGCCTTTTCCTTCCAATGAACAAATGATTTATGATGCCGGACAAGATATTAAAGCACAATTCAAAAAAATCCTCAATCAATCCGAATTTCCTTAAAATTAAATTCGATCTAACACTTCGCGAAACATACGATAATATTGAGGCAAATCACGTGTTTTAATCATTCTTTTGCGAAGCAAAAAAAATAATACCTTCAAAAAATAAGGATAAACCCAAACACCGTGAAACATCTTAAATACAGCCATTCTCGCTTTGAAATTTCCGGGATTTTTCAAGTCATGACTGGATGTAAGCGTCGCATGCTCCACAATGGCTTCCCCACCGGCGTATAAAGGTTTAATGCCGCGGCGAATAAGCGATTGCAACAAAACATAATTCTCGGCATCCGAAAATTCCGAACCCAAACCGAAACGTTCGTCATAACGCAATTTTTGCATTCGAACAAAATTCCGCTTCATGGAAATTTGCGGTGAATACACATGACGAACATCATTCATTTTGTATGGCTTCATCCGGTGTTTTCCGAAATATAAACCTTCGGGATTTTTCATGGGAAAAATGATAATACCATCGGAACGGGTCGAATGCACGTCCAAAATCCTGCGAACAAATCCGGGAAAATAGCGAATGTCGTCATCCGCCAAAAGCAAAACATCACCCTCGGCATGTTCCAAAGCCAAATTACGGCTCCGAGATAAACCTTTCTCCTCAACGTTAATCACCCGAATATACGACGGTAAACCCTCCAATGGAATTCGCTTCCCCTCCGTCGATTGATTCACCACCAACAAACGATAACTCACTTCACCCGCCGGAAATATTTTCTCCAAAAAAGAAAGGTCTTCGCGCTCGGTGGTCGAAAGCAAAATCTCCAAACTCATGCCCGAATTCATCCGACGATATTCAATTCTCATTCAAAATTAACGAAAATCATTAATAATTGTATGTCACATAATACCGAAAACAATTCTACGTTCATCATTTAAATGTAATTTTGCAAAAAATATAGCATGAAAATCCTCCTTGCCGGTGAATACAGCAGATTGCACAACAGTCTCAAGGAAGGGCTTATCCGGTTAGGTCATACGGTGCATTTGGTCTCCTCCGGCGATTTTTTTAAAAATTTCCCTTCGGATTTTTCCGTTAAACCCGTCTTCTCCGAAAAAAAAATCGTCTTACCTTTTCGTAAAACCCTTTTCAGACTTACCCGTTTCGATTTCGCGCGTCTCGAAACCGCTTGGCGACTCCAAAAAATCTTGCCCTCGTTAAAAGATTATGACATCCTCCAACTCATTAATATTTATCCGTTTGAAACACCCGTCAAAACCGAGCAAAAAATACTCGAAAAATTATTCCGACAAAATCGAAAAGCTTTTCTCCTTGCTTGCGGCGACGACTTTCATACCAATCAATTTTATTGGAAAGGGAAAATGCGTTATTCCGCCCTAACGCCGCTCTTGGAAAAACCGGCCTTAAAAAAACAATATCAATATTCGCTAAAATACCTCGAGCCACCCTTTCAAAAATTACAATCATTCGTAGAACATCATGTGAGCGGAATCATCCCCACGGATTTGGATTACGCCATTCCTTATGCCGAACATCCTTTGAAATTGGCCATGATACCCAACCCCGTCAATACGGATAAAATCATCTACTCTTTTCCGCCAATCAAAGAAAAAATCGTTATTTTCCATGGCATCAATTCTTGGAACATTTTAAAAAAAGGAAATGAATATTTTAGCAAAGCCTTGGAAATCATCAAAAAAAAATATGCTAAACGTGTGGAAATCAAAGAAATAAAAGACTTGCCATATAACGATTACATCCGCGAGCGCAATAATGCCCACATCGTTTTGGACATGGTTTGGTCTTATGATCAAGGTTACAACGCCTTGGAAGCCATGGCCGAAGGAAAAGTGGTGTTTACCGGCGCCGAAAAAGAATTTACGGATTATTATCGATTACAAGAATCCGTGTGTATCAATGCTTTACCGGATGTCGACTATCTCGTGGATAAATTATCGGAATTAATCGAAAATCCCCGTTTGCTTGAACGTATTTCGGAAAACGCCCGAAAATTCATCGAAAAAGAACATCATTACATCCAAATCGCCAAACGCTACATGGAAACATGGAAAAACGCATGATTACACCGGTTGAATTCAAATATTTAACTTTCGAAAAAAAAACCGAAATTTCGGCCGATTATCAACTCATTTGCCAATACGAAACGACCGGCTCCACACAAGACGAAATGAAAAAAGCCCTGCGTCGATTCCACTTTCCGGATTTTGCCGTCATTGCCGCCCAAAACCAAACGTACGGACGCGGACGCCAAGGAAGACACTGGCATTCGCTACCCGGAAAAAACGCATTGTTTTCCGTATACATACCCGGAATTTTCGATACCGTAAACATGGAAATGCTCTATCAATCCGTAGCCTTGGCGGTCGTCAAAAGTCTGCTGCGGAACCATTGCCGAAAAGCTGTCATCAAATATCCTAACGACGTATTGGTAGACGGAAAAAAAATTGCAGGAATTTTAATCGAGACAAATATTCGACAAAACCGCATTCATGACGTGATCGCAGGCATTGGGATCAATGTCAATCAACAAAACTTTCCGCCTTCGTTAAACGCCACTTCGATCATCCGGGAAACCGGTAGAAAAACAGACATCAATCGAATTATTATCGACACGGTAAAGGAAATCAAAAACCTTATTCAATCGAATCAAAGCGAAATTTTGGAAGCTTTTACGTATTTTTGGCACCGGCAAGGAAAGAAAAAAGGAATTACCGTTTACGGAAAACCCGTCGAAGGAAGAATCAAGCATCTCAAAAACGGCTTGATTTATTTGGAAACCGGCAACGGAATGAAAACATTTCTCGCAGAAGCTTGCGAACCTTGGCTATGAAATGGAAAATCAAAAAATATAAAGCCGGCGAATATGAACTTTGGAATCGCGTCGTGAGCCTTTCCGAAACCGGCATTTTTCAATTCCACCGCGATTATATGGATTATCATGCCGATCGGTTTACGGATTTCTCCCTAATGTTTTACTACGGCGAAGAGTTGTTCGGGATCTTACCGGCCCATATCCGGGATAACACTTTATTCAGTCATAACGGATTGAGTTTCGGCGGAATCATTCGAAAACGAACTTTCAATCCGGAAAAAAACTTGAGTTTTTTGCATGCACTCTTGAACTTTTTAGCCCGAAACCATATCCGGAAATTCATCGTCAAATCGCCCCCCGCATTCCTTTATCCATGGTTAAACACATACAATGACTGGCTGTATCTACAGGCAGGCCGAATAGAACGGATTCAATTCCATTGGCTGATCGACACCCGAAAGCCCCCTTCGATTTTACTCAACGCCGACCGAAAAAAACAATTCAAGAAAAAACCCGTTCCACAAACCGGATTGTCGGAAGATTGGTATACATTCTGGCAAATACTGGAACAAAACCTACAAGAGCGACACCACACACAACCCGTCCACCGCGTAGACGAAATCATTAAACTAGCCGAAAGTTTTCCGGATCAAATCCGCTTGATAACCGCAAAGATCGATGGGAAAACAGTAGCAGGAGCCGTTTTATACGATTACCGGCACGTGCTTCATTTTCAATATTTGGCCGCCTTACCCGAAAAAAAATACCGTCATGCCGTGGATTTTTTGACAGCAAAAATCATTCGAGACAATTATGAAAAATACGCCTATATTAACCTGGGAACCGCCCGGATTCCCGGACAAAACAACGAAGATCCGGGATTGATTTATTGGAAATTCAGTCATGGCGCCGAACCTTTCCCCCAATATACTTTCGTGATAGACACAGAAAAATCGAATACCAAAACATGATTAAATTTCTCGATCTCAACCGGCTGAACAAAACCTATTCCGACCGATTCCTTGAATTAACCAAGGATTTCATCGAACATCATTCCTATATCCTCGGCGAACTCGTCGAAACATTCGAACAAAAATGGTCGGAATATTGCGGGGTTCCGTATGCCGTAGGCGTATCCTCGGGAAGTGATGCCCTACTGCTAATCCTGGAAGCCTATAAAACATTGGGAAAACTACACGCCGGCGACGAAGTAATCGTCCCTTCCAATACCTATATCGCCACCGTTTTAGCCGTTTTACATGCGGGATTGAAACCCGTTCTCGTTCCGCCGGGAAAAAATTTCAATTTGGATGAAAACTTTACCATCGGGCCCCGAACCAAAGCCGTTATTGCCGTGCATCTCTACGGAAACATACATCCCGTCGATCGCCTCGCCCGCCGTGCCGAAGCGGAAAACCTAATCCTAATCGAAGACGCAGCACAAGCACACGGTGCCGTACTCAACGGCATCAAAGCCGGCGCTTGGGCACATGCCGCCGCATTCAGTTTCTATCCGACCAAAAACCTTGGCGCATTAGGCGACGCCGGCGCCGTAGTAACCCATGATAAAGTTTTGGCACAAACCATTCGACAATTGCGCAATTACGGACAAAAAGAAAAATACATAAGTGAACTTCCCGGCCATAACGCCCGCCTCGACCCCATTCAAGCCGGTTTCTTGCTCATCAAACTGAAAGACTTGGACTTTTATAATCGAAAACGCATCGAAATAGCACGTTTTTACGAAGAAAACATCCGCCACCCCGCTATCATAAAACCGGCTTTTTATCCGGACGGAACACACGTATACCATCAATACGTGATCCGATCCACGGAACGCGACCGGCTACAATCCCACCTGAAAAAACACGGCATCGAAACGCTGGTGCATTATCCGGTTCCGCCTCATCGTCAAAACGCACTCAAATCGTTAAACATCACCGAACCGGTGAGCGAAAAAATCGGCAGACAAGTATTAAGCTTACCCGTCGACCCGGTGCTCCGTGGAGAAGAATTGGAATATATTGTCGATATTATCAACCGCTTTTGATCGGTATGAACGGATTGATAAAAAAAATATTCAACCGAAAACTCACCCCTCATGCATTGTGGAACGCCGCATCCGTAGCCATTCGCCTGATTGCATCTTATTTTTCGAACAAAATCGTCGTTTGGTACCTCGGGCCCGCCGGAACCGCCATCACCGAGCAAGCCCGCAATTTCCTCGACAGCATACGAGGACTTGTAACCCTAGGCATCAACGAAGGCGTAATCAATTATAGCTCCGTTTACAGCGATCGACCCAAGCGCTTGGTTAATTTTTTGGCATCGGTTTACAGGCTGATTATGTATAGCGCTTTTATTATTATGTTTTTAATGCTGATTCTCGCACCTCAAATCACCGATTATCTTTTCCAAAACCCGAAATATACCTTTATAATATACATCATCGCTTTCTTCGTCCCTCTTTATGCCTATCAAATTATCCTGCTTGCCGTCTTAAACGGACTTCAACAATACCGCCAAATCTCCGTTTTCAATGCACTCATCCACATTACAGGTATGATCTTAACCGCCCTGCTGGTGATTAATCTAAAATATACAGGCGCTTTACTCGGTATTACACTCACTCCTGTGGTAGTTATGGGAATTTTGATTTTCCAAGTGGGAAAAGACAAAAAATTCCTGCTTTGGGAACCCTTTCAATACATCACCAATAACAATCATAAAAACAACTTCAAACGCTTGTTTCCATACATCATCATGGCATTCGTTGCCGCCGTAATCATTCCCGTCGGGAATATCCTGATACGTAACCTGATCATCGATTTCTACGGACCCGCCGGAAAAATTCAGGCCGGATATTGGGACGCCATTCGCAAAATTTCCTCATTTGCCATGATGTTCATTTCACCGCTTTTCGGTATGTTTTATTTGCCTCAATTGGCCAATATCAAAACAGGACAACAATGGCGCAAGCTCATCTCGGAAATGATCAAATATATATACTTGCCCTTCACTTTTTTGCTTTTAACCGTTTTTATTTTTCGACATTATTTCACACTTTTTATTTTCTCCCGGGAATATGAACCGATTAATCAATTATATCTCTGGCAATTCTCCGGCGACATTTTAAAAATTTTAGCCTTGTTAATCGCTTATAAAATGTGGACCGACAGAACCGTTAACCTTTTTGTTTTCTCCGAATTAAGTTTTTGGATTATCTATTATATTTTTTCATATTATCTAATTGATATTAAAGGAGTTAAAGGAGTAATTCAAGCCAACATCATCGCCGGTTTTTATTATTTGATTATCATGATAACGGCTTTCCGAAAAACTTTATTTCGATAGACCCCGGCCATAAAAATTTTAAATAAAAAATCAAGTCCGTTTTGCCTGATAAAAAATTTTTTATAAAGCAAACCGAATAAAACCAAAAGCGTTGCGAATTACTAACAAACATTGTCAAAAAAAAAATGAGCTAAGGTCTTGACAACCGGTTTTTTTGACCTAATTTTGACGTTGTGTTTTAACTAAAAATCTTTCGATTATGAAGACCTCCGTCAATGAAAAGAAAATTTATAGCTATGAGGAAGTATCGAATGCCACCAAAGAATACTTTAATGGTGACGAACTGGCCGCCAATATTTGGATTTCCAAATATGCCCTACGCAATAAACAAGGTGATTTCTTGGAACTCACGCCCGAGGATATGCACAAACGAATGGCCAAAGAATTTGCACGAATCGAAGACAAATACCACACCGAAGAAAAACCCGAAGGATTATCCGAATACGGAAAACTTCGTAAAAAATTGACGGAAAGAAAAATATTCCAGTATTTCGACCGCTTTAAATACGTCATACCCCAAGGAAGCATCATGTTCGGGCTTGGCAATCGCGAAGTGATTTCTTCGCTCTCCAACTGCGTGGTTGTTCCTTCGGTATATGATTCATACGGCGGCATAATGTATACCGACCAACAATTGGTACAACTGTTCAAACGCCGTTGCGGCGTGGGATTCGACCTGTCGAAACTGCGTCCCAAAGACACCGCCGTAGCCAATGCCGCACGCACAACCACCGGAGCGGTCTCCTTCATGCACCGCTTTTCATTCACCACACGCGAGGTGGCCCAAAACGGACGACGCGGCGCCTTAATGCTCACCATGGATATCGCTCATCCCGATATCGAAGACTTTATCACCGTAAAACAAGACCTAACCGCCGTCACGGGCGCCAATATCTCGGTGCGCCTCTCGGACGAATTCATGAAAGCCGTCGTCGAAAACAAAAACTATACCTTACGTTGGCCCATCGATAGCCCCAATCCCAAAATAACCAAAGAAATCAATGCCCGGGAATTGTGGAACAAAATTATCGCCTCCGCCCATCGATCCGCAGAACCCGGACTTATTTTCTGGGACAGACAACATTACTATTCCACCTCAAGCATATACCCGGGATTTGAAAACGAAAGCACCAACCCTTGTAGTGAAATTGCCATGCAAGGAGGCGATTCGTGCCGCTTGATAGCCATAAACTTATATAATTTCGTAAAAAATCCCTTCACCCCAAAAGCCAAATTCGACTACGAAAAATTCTATAAAACCGTCTATGAAACCCAACGACTGATGGACGATTTGGTGGATTTGGAACTGGAACATATAGAACGAATTCTAGCCAAAATCGATTCCGATCCCGAGCCCGATCATATCAAACGTATTGAACGGGAAACTTGGGAATTACTCTACGAAACAGGTAAACGTGCCCGCAGAACCGGGTTAGGATTTACCGCATTAGCCGACGCCATTGCCGCACTCGGATTAAAATTCGACAGCGACGAAGCCCTCGAACAAGTGGAAAATATCATGCGCATGAAGCTCCGCGCCGAATTTGACAGCAGCATCGACATGGCCATCGAACGCGGAACCTTCCGGGATTTCGACCCCGAAATCGAACAAAAATCCGAATTTGTCAGAATGCTTAAAACGGAATTCCCCGAAATCCATGACCGCATGATGAAATACGGACGGCGTAATATTTCCATTAGCACCGTAGCACCCACCGGAAGCTTGAGTATTTTAGCCCAAACTTCCTCCGGAATCGAACCCGTATTTATGCTTTCCTATAAACGCCGGCGAAAAGTTAATCCCAATGATCCCAATGCCAAAGTGGATTTTATTGACGATACCGGCGATGCATTCGAAGAATTTACCGTTTACCACCATCGCCTGAAAGATTGGATGAATGCCTCCGGTGAAACCGATATCAAAAAATCCCCCTATCACGGCGCCACCGCCCCGGAAATCGACTGGCGAAAACGCATAAAAATACAAGCCGTAGTTCAAAAATATACCACACATTCCATCAGCTCCACCATCAACCTACCCGAAGATACAACCGTGGATCTGGTTGGAAAAATATACGTGGAAGCCTGGAAACAAGGATTGAAAGGCATAACCGTTTATCGCGAAGGTTCAAGAAGCGGAATCCTGATCAAAGACGATAAAAAGAAAAAGAAAAAAACCCCCAAAATCAAAACCGAAACCGTCGATTTTCAAGTCTTTCCTTCAAAACGCCCCAAAAAATTGGAAGCAGACGTCATCCGCTTTTTCAATAAAAAAGAAGAATGGATTGCCGTGGTGGGAAAAATCGATAACCGCCCTTATGAAATTTTCACGGGAAAAGCCGAAGATGTCTTCAGCCTACCCGACTACGTTACCCAAGCATGGGTCATCAAAAACAAAGATGAAAACGGAAAATCCCGTTACGACCTACAATTCGTAGACAAACAAGGCTACAAAATCACCATCGAAGGACTTTCTCGCTCCTTTGACCCCGAATATTGGAATTATGCCAAACTAATATCCGGCGTTTTGCGACGCGGAATGCCCATCGACGAAGTGGTAAAACTGGTCGAAGGCCTTAATTTAAGCGATGACTTCATCAATACTTGGAAAAACGGAGTGGCACGCGCTTTAAAAAAATACATTCCCAACGGAACCGCTCCCAAAGACAAAAAATGCCCCCAATGCGGCGACCCCGAGGGCCTGATTTATGAAGAAGGTTGTCTCGTATGCAAAAGTTGCGGATACAGCAAGTGCGGATAAAAATCGATTTATCCCGTAAAAAAATGGGGCTGTCCATTAAGTTTTGGACAGCCCTTTTTATTTTGATGGATTTTATTAAATTTTCTTGTTTATTTGGTTGATTTTCTTTATCTTAGCTTAAATAAAAGACAGAGATGGCCAAATTAAGTTTTAA
>Ga0256834_1000262_pt1 | contig 38370 bp, 35 predicted proteins | sample 4281140metaG_FD_190536 | JGI IMG/M metagenome (GOLD analysis project Ga0256834, IMG submission 190536) | Hydrothermal vent microbial communities from East Pacific Rise, Pacific Ocean - 4281-140 | ecosystem: Environmental > Aquatic > Marine > Hydrothermal vents | place: Pacific Ocean: East...
AACCTGCTACAGGGAGTACCTACCTGAAGTTCGGCTTGCGAAAATCAGGCGCTCTGGCAGTGGTCGGTGTGGCGGTAGCGGTCACGGTAGAAGAGGGTGTTCTGGTTGATGCTCGTATTGTCATGGGAGCGGTTGCACCTATCCCCTTGCGGGCAAAAAAAGCTGAAGAGCTCCTCAGGGGCCAGACAATTACCGATGATCTGTTGGAAGAGGCGGCAAATATGGCTTGCTCCGAATGTACCCCGATAACGGATATCAGAGGTTCGGCGGAATATCGTCGCGACCTGGTCAGGGTGCTGACGAGACGCGCTCTTCGTAAAGCTATCGATGAAGGTCATGTATAAAGGGAGAATGACATGCTTAATCAGACTATTACTGATAATGAAGGGGTGAAACGCTACCTGATCACCCTCAATGTAAATGGCGATACTCACACCGTGCTGGTGAAGGGCAATGCAATTCTGGCCAATGTCCTGCGTGACGAACTTAATCTCACCGGCACCAAAAAGGGCTGTGAGCTTGGTGACTGCGGCTCTTGCACCGTACTCCTGGAAGGCAAACCGGTGGACTCCTGCATGGTGCTCGCCATGGAAGCAGACGGTCGCGAGATCACCACGATAGAGGGTGTGGCGGTCAACAGTAAACTCGACGCAGTCCAGGAAGCAATGCTCAACTACACGGCGGTACAGTGTGGCTACTGCACCCCCGGTATGGTGCTCTCTGCCAAGGCCCTTCTGACCCGCAATCCACATCCAACCGAGCCAGAAGTCCGGGAAGCGATTTCCGGTAATCTCTGTCGCTGTACTGGGTATGTCCATATCGTCGAAGCAGTTATGGCTGCTTCCGAGGGACGTCTGGTTCCAGAAGACTACAAAAGCAGTAAGGCAGAAGGAGAATCCGCATGAGCAGCGAACGTAAAGACGAATATAAAGTCATAGGCCACAGTGTCCCCCGCATCGACGGCCCGGAAAAAGTCACCGGAGCGGCCAAGTACACCCTCGACCTGAAATTTCCCAACATGCTTTACGGTAAAATCCTGACCAGCCCCCACGCTCATGCGCGGATCATTTCCATTGATACTTCCGAGGCCGAGGCGCTACCGGGAGTCAAGGCGGTCATCACCCACGAGCATGTGCCGACCTTGAAGTACGGTCTCAGCCCGGCCCGCTGGGACGAGAATATCTTCTGCAGCGACAAGGTCCGCTTCGTTGGCGATAAGGTCGCTGCGGTGGCCTGCCTCGATGAAAGCACCTGTTACAAGGCCCTGAAACTTATCAAAGTGGAATACGAAGTCCTGCCAGCCGTACTCGACTTCACCACCGCCATGGATGAGGGACAACCCTTGGTACACGAAGAATATGAACGTAATATCAACACCGAGATCCATCAGGAGTTCGGCGACGTCGACAAGGCTTTTGCCGAAGCATACCACGTGCGCACCGACACCTTTATCGGCCAGCGGACCTACCAGTGTCCAATCGAACCGCATACTGCCATTTCCATGTGGGATAATAACAAACTCACCGTCTACTCCAGCACCCAGTCACCGCACTATTTCCAGTATTACATTGCCCGTGAGTTCGGCCTGGACATGGGTGATGTCCGCATCATCAAGCCCTTTGTGGGTGGCGGTTTCGGTGGCAAACTTGAACCGACCGGACTGGAGTTTGCCGGTGCCGTACTCGCTAAACGCACCAGTCGACCGGTGAGAATGTTCTACGACCGAGCCGAGATGTTTGCCCATAATCGCGGCCGGCACGCACAACAGATGGAGATCACCTCCGGTGTCGACAAAAACGGTAAGATCCTGGTTATTCATGCCAATTTCAAGATGGATGGTGGCGCCTATACCAGCCTGGGGATTGCCAGTGCCTACTACGCAGGCGCGCTGCTGCCGATGACCTACGAGTTCGACAACTACAAATTCGACATGTATCGGGCTTACACCAACCTACCGGCCTGCGGTGCCCAGCGTGGCCACGGTGCCCCCCAGCCCAAATACGCCTTTGAGAGCCACCTTGACAATGTTGCCAAGGACCTGGGAATTGATCCCATGGATATCCGGATTCTTAACGCTCGACGAGAGAACACCGAGACTCCCAATAATTTCAAGGTCAATTCCTGCCATATGCGTGAGTGTCTGGAAAAGGTCCGGGAAATGTCGGACTGGGACGAGAAGAAGAAACATAAGATTCCAGGCCGTGGCGTCGGGGTTTCAACCGGGAGCTTTGTAACCGGTGCCGGTTATCCAATCTATCGTACCGATCTGCCCCATTCGTCGGCCTTCATCAGAATTAACGAGGATGGTACGGCGGCGACCCTTTATACCGGAGCGGTTGAAATCGGCCAGGGTTCAGATACTGTCCTCTGCCAGATGGCCGCCGAGGCCATGGGTTACCGCTATGAGCATATGAAGATCATCGCAGCGGACACCGAAATCACCCCCATGGACTTAGGAGCTTATGCCAGTCGCCAGACCTATATGTCTGGAACCGCTGTCAAAATGGCTGGTGAAGAAATCAAAAAACAGATCATCGAGATGGCATCAGCCATGCTCTCCCTGCCGGTGAGCGACCTTGACTGTGACGACGGCATTGTTTTCTCGTTGTCCCGCGAGGGCAAAGCCCTCACCTTCGAGGAAGTAGCACGCAAGCACTTCGTTCTTAAGGGGCCTCTGCTCGGCAAAGGTGTCTACACCCCACCCAAGCTGGGTGGTACCTTCAAAGGAGCTCCGGTCGGAACGTCTCCAGCCTACAGCTTTGGCGCTCAGGTCGGTGAGGTGCAGATCGACGAGGAAACTGGACAAATTGATGTCTTAGGTATCTGGGACGCGCATGACTGTGGTAAAGTGATCAACCCACGTCTTCTGCATGGCCAGGTGCATGGCGCACTGTTCATGGGCATGGGAGAATCATGTTGGGAAGAGGTTCGCTATGACGACAAGGGCAAAATCATAAACCCTGAACTGGCCAACTACCTGTTTCTGACTGCGATGGACATGCCGCCGATTGAATCCGAGGTGCTCGACACCTACGAGCCAACCGGGCCATGGGGAGCAAAAGAAGTCGGCGAAGGAGCCACCAATCCGACCCTGGGGATGTTTTCCAACGCTATATTCGACGCCATGGGGGTGCGGGTCAACAGCCTGCCACTTACCTACGAGAAAGTGTGGCGAGCCCTCAAAGAGAAGCGCGAGCTCGAAGAGGCAGAAAAAAACAAAAAGAGTTGATTGAAGCGGAGAGGATTAAGCACCATGTGGGACTGGATCAGTAAACTTGATGAATTACGCCGCCGCGACCAATTAGCTGTTCTGGTAACGGTCACAAAAAGCAGCGGCTCGACCCCGCGCAAGCAGGGAGCCAAAATGATCGTTCTTCCTGATGGGACATTTCATGGAACGATCGGCGGGGGAACGGTAGAGCACCATATCCTTGAGGATGCCCGAACCTGCCTTGCCGAGATGCACTCCAGTTCCGCAGAGATTCCCTTGAAACAAAAAGGAGAATTCCCCGCCTGCGGAGGGACCATGGAGATGTATATGGAAGTCATCAACCACAACCCTGCCCTCTACCTGTTCGGCGCAGGTCATATCGGCCAGGCTCTCTGCCAGATTCTCGAAGGGACGCCTTTCCGTATCCATTTGGTCGATGAACGTGATGAATGGATCAATGCACCCGGAATCCCCGACAGCACTATCCGTCATCAATGTCACTATAGCGATTTCATCGAAACCGCCAACTGGTCTGAAAAACGTTCTTTTGTTACTATCCTCACCTTCAGTGGCACTGTCGATCAACAGATCCTCGAGGAAGTCATGCCTCATCCGACTCGTTACGTCGGTATGATCGGCAGTAAAAATAAATGGGATCGTGTGCGGAAAAACCTGCAAGAGAAAGGCTTAGACCTTTCGCAGGTCATCTGCCCCATCGGTCACGATAACGGTGGCGGTTCTCCGCAGGAAATCGCCATAAGTATAGCCAGCCAACTCCTTGCCACCTATTATGGCCGCGAATGAAATGACAACTCCCCTGCTCAAGGATCGCACTATTATTATCAAGGGGGCAGGTGAACTGGCGACGGGGGTCGCCTGCCGGTTGTATCGCGCCAACTTCAGGCGCATTCTCATGCTTGAGATTACTGCTCCTCTGGCGGTCAGAAGACGGGTCTCGTTCTGCGAAACTATCCATGATAAAAACATGATGGTTGAGGGGATTGAAGCTGTCAGGGTTAACAAGGACTCCGAACTGCTAGAGGCCTGGAAGAACGGTAAGATCGCTGTCCGTGTGGATCCAAAGGCTGAGAGCCTCCACCACGACAAGCCAGCGGTTTTTATTGATGCAACCCTGGCAAAGCGAAACCTCGGCACCTGCATAAGTGATGCGCCTCTGGTCATTGCCCTTGGGCCAGGTTTTGTTGCCGGCAAGGATGCTGACGTGGTTGTCGAGACCAACCGCGGCCACGATCTCGGTCGTTTGATTCTCGCTGGAGCAGCCGAAGCAAACACCGGAGATCCCGGCAATATCGGTGGCTACACCAAGGAACGGATTATTCGTTCTCCGGCCAATGGCATTTTTATCGCCGAAAAACAGATCGGTGATGCAGTCACCAAGGGCGACCTGATCGGCCGGGTCGGCAGAACCGCAGTGATCGCCCCCCTCGACGGCATGCTCCGTGGCCTCATCAGGCCTGAAATCTCTGTTACCACCGGGCTGAAAATCGGCGACGTTGATCCGAGGAACGAGGTGAGTTATTGCGACACTATCTCCGAAAAGGCCAGAGCCTTGGGCGGAGCGGTTCTCGAAGCGATTCTAGCTCGTTACAACCTCTGAGAGGCACCATGAAGCCGATCGAAACGACCCTTCTTCGCGAACCGCGGGGAGTTCTCAGCCTCACTGGCGGAGGTGGCAAAACCAGCCTGATGTTTTACCTGGCTCAGCAACTTTCTCGTGTCGGCAAGAGGGTACTGACAACCACTACGACCAAGATCTTCTATCCGACTGCAGAACAGAGTGAAAAAGTTCTGGTCGACAGCGACCCAGAAAGCATCCTGCAACAAGTTACATCCCAACATCATTGCAACCACATCACTGCCGCGTCAGAACTTCTGGCCAATGATTCCAAGCGCCTTCAAGCCAATGGCTCCAAACTCAAAGGATTTTCCTCCGCAGCCATCGACCTTTTTGCAAAGTCGGGGCATTTCGACTGGATCATCGTAGAAGCCGATGGCTCGGCCCGACGCCCTCTCAAAGCACCTGCGGAGCACGAACCGGTCATTCCGGCTAATACTACAGTTCTGGTCGCAGTGGCAGGTTTAGAGGTGCTCGGTTGCCCCTTGTCCGAAGATATCGTTTTTCGCTCCGAGCTTGCTGGGGCCTTGATGGGAATCTCTACTGGTGAAACCATCACCGAATCCGCGCTGGTCAACCTCTTCAACCACCCCCTCGGTGCCTTCAAAGACGCACCTGGTCAGGCACATCGCTTCATTTTTCTCAACAAGGCCGACGACTTAAAACGGCGCGATGCTGCAGCCAGGATCGCTGCGCTGCTTTGTCATAATCCTCAGACTGTTGCCGAATCATTGCTCGTTGGTCAAGCATTGAATGGAATCGATATTCACGCTGAATATCCTTTGACGCACACGCCATGAAACCCTCTTCAAAAGTCACCGGGATCATCCTGGCAGCAGGAGCAAGTTCCCGCATGAACAGGACCAAACAACTGCTCCCTTTTCGCGGACAGACTATGCTGGAATGTGTGGTCGATAGCGCTCTGGCCTCTTCCCTGCACCGGATTGTCGTCGTCCTTGGTCACGAGTCTGAATTACTTGTACCACTGCTGGTGAACAGAGACGTCACCGTCAGCCATAACCGCCACTACGACAAGGGACAGAGTTCCTCGATCAAGACCGGCCTGCACTCGCTTACAGAGGAGGCTGACGCCGCCCTTTTTCTTCTCGGCGACCAACCGCTCGTCACCCCGGAGATTATCAACCTGATTCTCGCTGCCTGCGAAGCATCTCCCAGCCCCATTGTTCTGCCTGTTTTCAATGAGAAACGCGGTAACCCAGCCCTTTTCAGCCGAGAGACCTTTCCTCGCCTCGCGACCCTCAAAGAGGACTACGGTGCCCGCCCCCTCTTTGAAGAGTATGCTAATCGCATTCTCAAGGTTCCCGTATCCGACCCCGCTATCCACTTTGATGTCGATACGGAAGAGGATTACCGCAAGCTCCTGCTTTTGGAACATCAGTAGTTCAAATCCTCTTCAAAAACCCCATATTGCACTTGACGCAGTCGACCTCACAGGTTATCTTGCATACAAGACGATTTTGCTACAGCCATACTATATATCTATATACAAACAGTAGCTCAGTAAAGATTAAACAACTACAGCACAAGGCCTTACAGGAAAACTCCTACGTGACCCCCACAAATAGACCACTGGCACATATGTCTTGCATACGACCTATCTGACGGAGCAATTTTGAAGATGAGCATGGATATTCAGACAAAGGTTAAACAACTTGCGGCACGAATGTACGAACACCCCCAGTACCCGACTCAAGGGGCAGTGATTTTCGTTGACCTCGCGAAACAAGAGTACTTTTCCAGGTACTTGCCCGTTGAGGTCGTCCACAATTTTCTCACCAATCGTGGCGGGAACATGTTTTTACTCTACAATCTCCTCCTAGATGGCAAAAAGCCTCTCGACCCACAGGTCCCCATGATTTTCGGTAGCGGTGCTCTTACGGGACGTGTTCCCACGGCTACCCGCGGCAACGTCAGCGGTATCTCTCCTGAAAGTGATGCCATCCTTGACAGCAGCTGTGGAGATGCTTTTCCTACTTTCCTCAAATTTCACGGTTATGATCACCTGGTCCTCTACGGTCAGGCCACGGCATGGACTCTCCTGCAAATTTCAGCAGACAGGATCAGCTTTCACGATGCCACCAGTTACCGGGGGATGGACAACACAGATTTTACCCAAGCGATAGAGAATGATTATTCCTGCACCGAACGCAAGGATATGGCCATGGCCAGAATCACCAGTGCCGGGGAAAACCTGGTCCTCTGTTCGGGTATTATGGGGGGAGCCAAAGCCATCTATGCCCGTGGAGGAGCTGGCGCCAAAATGGGTTCGCTCAAACTCAAAGCCGTTATGACTCTGGGTCGCTACGCTTCCCCATCGCTCTCTACAACCTTCAAGCAAAACAACAAGGAGATCGCAAAAAAAATCCTTGAGGCCAGTGCCATCAAGAATGCTCTTAAGACTGTCGGAACACCCTTCCTCTACAAACCGAGCCGTATCCTCCATGCCATGGGAACCAAAAATAACCAGGAAACCAGCTGGCACGATTCACTCGATGCCGACAACTTTGATGTCTACCGTACCGGGATGGACGGTTGCTTCAAATGCCCGGTTCATTGCCGCCCTCTCAATGATATGACTCCTGAAGGTAAAGGCGGATGGGGCACCAATGCTCTCAAAGGGCTAACTGGCAACGCCAGTTACGATCAGAAACAGGCCGAAAGCGTACATCGGAAGGAGAAGTCTTATAAGGGGGTCAACGACGATGGCAAATATGATCGTTTCGACAAAGGTGACGGTCCGGAGTATGTCACCTTGCAGAAAATGGGTCCTATGATCGGCATCAAAGAACCGGAACAGGTCCTACGTCTGAACAACATCCTCAATGAACTCGGCCTTGATTCTTCCAGTACAGGAAGCGCCATTTCATGGGCTATGGAACTCTATCAGCGCGGTATTATCACCACCAGGGACACCGGCGGACTCGATCTGAACTGGGGAGATTACGAAGTCATCGAAAAGCTTCTCTTCATGACTGCCCGACGGCAAGGCTTCGGCGATGTTATCGCCGACTCCAGCCGTGCTGTGGAAAAGGGGAAATACCCACAGGAGGCACTCAAATACCGGATGGCTGTTAAGGGACTATTCCAGAGCGACCCCCATGATGCGCGCATCCTCAAAGGCTTCGCTCTTGGCCTGGCCGTCGCAACCCGCGGAATGGACCATCTGCGGAATCGTCCCACCCTCGAAATCAATGCAAAGATCAACGACAACTGCGAAGCCAAAACCGCCCTATACGGCGGCTATGTCGCACCGGATCCAACCAGCTACGAAGGGAAGGAATATGCCGTCAGCCGATGTGAAAGCACTTACGCTGTCGGTGATGCCGTCGGCATGTGCCGCTTCGCGACCAAGCTCTTCAACTCCCCATCAACCGCTGGCTACGAGGATTTTGCCACCCAACTGCAGGAATTGACTGGTGAAGAATTCACTGCTGAACAACTCAACAAGGTCGGGCGTAATATCACCGGGGTGGAACGACTCATCAATGCGCGCCTTGGTCTGACCGAAAAAGACGACACCCTCCCCGAACGCTGGTTTGATGATGAGATCAAGACCGGCCCATTCGCTGGCGAGAGAATCGACCGGACCCAGTTCGAGGAACTCAAATCATGCTACTATGACATCACCGGCCTGAATTCTGCCGGCCTCCCGGCGCTTGCATGGCACCGGGATCTCGCCGAAACCCTTACCGGCTTCGCCGTCCAGGTCAGCCTGCCAGCCAACACCCCTGGGGCTCCGGAAGATGCTGTCATCATTGACCAGCCGGTCGCCAACGTTACCGAACTCAGAGCTGCACTGAACAAGCGGCTTCCTGATGCAGTCAACCAATTAGAAGACTGTAGTCTGGTTATTCTTGTTAATGACAAAATTGTCCTATCCGGCGAGAAAACCTTTCCCATCCAAAACGGAGACGAGGTCACACTTCTGGCAATGCTTTCCGGGGGGTAATGAATGAACTGAATGGGACAACTTATTTGTAGGCTATCAATAAAAAAGGCCAGCCGCAAAACGGCTAACCTATTGATTAATGGCGCGCGATACAGGATTCGAACCTGTGGCCTCTGCCTCCGGAGGGCAGCGCTCTATCCAGCTGAGCTAATCGCGCACAAGAAGGGTTTTATAACCCAATTCATAGACTTTTGCAACTGCAATCAAAGTCTATCAAGACGGTTGCCGCGTCGGTCAACTCCCTGCTATCATGTCACTTATGTGGCGCACTCTTCTCATCATTCTAATCGCAACATGCGGTTTAACAACTGCTGCCTTCTCGGCTGAACCACCCAAGGCCGCCGAACCTCCCAAGGATGAACAGTCTATCGTACCTGCGGTTGCCGTGGTCTCCGTGCAAGAGAGTTTCCTGATTGAGCCTCTGGCACCCGGGGTGTTTGCCGCGATTGCCAAAACGGGCAGCAAGGCAACCACCAATGCACTTTTTGTCATCGGCAGAGATTATGTTGTCGCTGCGGGAGCACATATGGGCAAACAGGTTATCAACGATCTGTATAAGGCCATCGCCGCACGCACAAGCAAACCGGTGCGGTATTTCGTGCTGGCTCATCATCACACTGGCTATACCTACATCGACTTCGACTTCCCGCCTGGCCAGGATATTATAATGAGCTGGCAGACCTGGAAAAATATTGATGCTGAGGTCCGAAAGCCAGCATACTCATCGCTCTTTTTCAATGAAGGCCTGACCTTGAAGCCTGGTGGAGTCTCAGTCGTTTTGACCAATATTGGTAAGGGGCATACCGATGGCGATGTCGTGGTTTTTATCCCGGAAGCCGGTGTGGTCTTCGCCAGCGACCTGTTGTATATCAACAGTGTCGGCTATATGGGCAGCGGCTACATGACTGACTGGCTTCTGGCCCTGGATTTTCTCGAACAGATGGGTGCCGAGCACATCATCCCCGGCTATGGTCCGGTCAGCGGCCCACAAGAGGTTTACGAGTTCAGTCAGTTCTTCCGCGATTTTTTAACCGCGGTTCTGCAACACATTGAACACGGCGACACCCTAGAACAAACCCTGAGCCACTTTGACCTACCCGAATACCATGACATGGACGGTTACGACCAGCTGATCGAACTGAACATCAAGCGAGCCTACAACGATCTAAAAAACAATTTTTCGCCATGACCTGGGAAATCATAATGATCAGCCCTTCTCTTCTTCCTCGTAAGTTTTTCTAACCAACAGAAAGATCACACCAACCAAAACAAAAAGACCGATAACGACACTTCCCCAGAGCTTACGCTGCTCAAGGGTTGAATCAATCGCAGCAACCTCATTGCTGATTTCACCTAACTTACTCTGCACACCAGACGTTTCCTGACGAACGCGCTCCACATCGACACCGTGAAAAATCCGGTGAAAGCTATTGCGTTGGTTGAATAAGCGCCCCTGCATATCTTCTACATTAAGACCGAGACGATATAAACGATCAAGGTCATGTTCGACTTTTGTGGCCAGCGTGTCTGTTTCAACCAGCGACGACCTGATCAGGGCTGCACGCTCATAAGAATGACACTGTGAGCAATTCTCTTCGTTAATCAGGTCGAGACTGGCCTTCTGAATCGCATGATTGCCATGGCAGACAACACACTGAGCACCACCTTCCTCAATTGCCTCACCATGCGCACCCGCTTGATAAGCGTCAGCAACACCAACATGACAGCGACCACAGAAAGCGGGGACATCGGCATAGTCTGGAGCTCCAAGAAAACCACTCTCAGGCGCCATTGCCATGCCAAAATCGGTGGGATCACCACCATGACAATCATTGCAGGAGATGCCGTTTTCTGCATGAACGCTGGTGCGCCAATCTGCAACGGGCGCGGCAAGGGCACCAGCTTGGCCGCTATGACATTGGATACAGACTGAATCAGCGGCCAGCAGCTGAGCAGGCATAGACCAACAGGCAACCATCACCACAACAAAAAGATAGCAGAGTGAGCGACTCATGAGTAATGCCCCCAGACGGAAATAGCTACAAAAGCAAGAATGATAAGCACGTAACAAGTCATAAACAAAGGCCTTTTGGATGGTCGCCGCTCAGGTCCTCGATCAATAAATGGCAACAAAGCCAAAAAGGTCATGAATGCCGCCTGCACTCCCAGACCAACAATCTCGCTGGGGAATATCTTCAGCGTCTGGTAAGCCCAGAGGAAATACCATTCCGGTTTGATATGTGGCGGGGTTAAAAATGGGTCCGCCGGTTGAAAAGCCGACTCGGGGAAAAACATGCCCGGGGCATAGAAGATAATAGCGAGTAAAAACGCCATAAAAAAACAAATAATCGCAGCATCTTTAACGAAATAGTTGGGAAAGAACGGGATGCCACCAGCATGCTTTTCATGCTCGAAGAACGGTAGCTCATCAGTGGTACGATAATCAGGCCCGAAAGGTGGCGGTGAAATGCCACGGCGCTTCACACAGAACAGATGCGCACCGATCAGACCGATCAGGATCAGTGGCATACCGACAACATGCAGAGCGAAGAAACGACCGAGTGTCTGGTTGCCGACAGTTGGGCCACCGCGCAGAAACTCAACCAGGTAATCACCAATGACCGGAATCGCACCAGCAGCATCGGTAGCAACTGTAGTTGCCCAGAAAGAGAGCTGACTCCATGGCAGCAGGTAACCTGTCAGACAGAGTCCCATAGTCAAATTAAGGATGATAAAACCTGACAGCCAGGTAAACTCCCGTCGCCCCTTGTAGCTGCCCATAAAAAGTACTGAGAGCATATGCAGCAACAGAGCAATCATAATAACATTGGCACCGATGGCATGAAGCATACGGAACAGCCAGCCGAAAGGGACCTCGTTTACTATGTACTGCACACTGGCAAATGCTTTTTCGGAATCTGGCACATAATACATGAGCAGAAATATGCCAGTAACAATCTGCAGAGAGAAAAGCGATAAGACAACGGCACCGAGGGTGTACCAGACGTTAACATTGCGCGGCAGTAGATAGCCTTTTAATTCTCGGTCGTAAAGATCTCTCACACCCAAGCGAACATCGAAAAAATCAACCAGCATCTTTATCGGTTGCATATAAAACTCCTATCCGATTTTGAGCTGGTCGCCATCAAGCTCAACGACAAAAGACTCAAGAGGTTTGGGTGGCGGGCCGCCAAGAACCAACCCTTGTGCGGAGAAACGACCACCATGGCAAGGACAGAGGAACTCCCCAGCCTGCTCCTGCCAGGCAACCACACACCCCAGGTGAGTACAAACAGCCGACAGAGCAATAAAATCACCAGGTGAAGGTTGTAAAATAACCGCTGGTTTGCTCCTGAACTGGAAGAAATGTGCTTTCCCCACAGCCACATCAGCACGCGGCACAGAAACCTGGTCGCTACCTCCACCAGTATCACTGGGTGCAAGAAAACGGAAAACCGGCCAGGCAGACGCGGCACCGATCAAGGCACCAAGTCCACCAAGCATGGTGAAGAGAAATTTACGCCGCTGTGGCGGGGTTACATGAGCAGTCATGCAAACTCCTTAGGGTTAAATGTCAAAGGGAGATCAGTCAAAAAGAAGTTTAATTATAGAACACCATGACGTTATTTCAAGTATGGGTGGAGAGAATAACAGTTGTGCATTACCAGTAACCCTGTTTATTATAAACCTGCAATGTTTATTCGAGACCACTAATCACCGATTAGCGGCTAATCGTTGCATAAACAGGTATGCGCAACTCATTTTTCGGCACACCTTCAATCGGCACTAATACATAACCACTGAAACGAGCATGCCCTGGTTTGGGGGTTAACTGTAATTCCAGAGTCACTTCATCACCATCAGCAAAAGACGATGCCGCTGTCATCTTGACGGTCAATTCAGCGGCAGTAGAGCTAGGTTCACCTAGAGTCAATGTTTTACCACCTTGATTGCGCAATGTGATCGTTGCAGTAACAACCTGGCTTGCAGCCACATTGCCAAAATTAATCTGGCTCGGCTCAGCCGCAACCGTCTCAAGGACGGTACCTTTAATAATGAGCTGTGCAACTGAGTTTATAGGATCATTACTATAGATATAGATGGTTTTAGACACGGCACCACGGAAGCGGGTGCTGTCAAAAGTGGCCTCGACTTCACCCTTTCCTCCAGGGAGAAGACTTTTCTCAGACACCAGAACAGCAGTACAACCACAAGAGCTACGAACACGATTAATCGATAAGGTTTCATCGCCTGCATTTGTAAATTCAAAAACATGACTCACCTTACTACCTTGAAAAACTTCGCCAAAATCGTACGTCCGACTATCGACCTGCAATTTTGGAGCAGCAAAGGCTATGGAACCAGACAAAAACACCAGAAGAATTGTAACCATACAGGAAGTAAAGCGCATCAAGCCTCTCCTTACAAAAAATGAAATTAACCCAAAAGCAATTGAAACCTGGTACTGATTATAGCACAGGATTTCCCTGCGCCTGCCAAGGAACTTCATCCCGTGAAAAAATTGACATCAATCAGTCGCTTTGCTATAGAATAGCGCACCATGTCTACTACAAACGCCTCCAACATAAAGCTATCCCAAACGCCTCTTTTCTCTGCGGAGGAGATTGCTGCGAGAGTCAACGAACTCGCCGCACAGATAGACAAGGATTATCGTGGACGAGAAATATTCATGATTGCCGTCCTCAAAGGGTCTTTCCTCTTCATTGCCGACCTGATCCGGGCGGTTAATACTCCGACAGTCGTTGATTTTGTGCGTCTTGCCAGTTATGGATCGGCAACCCAGTCTTCCGGGATTATAGAGGTCCGTAAGGACCTGGAGATGTCGATAAAGGATCGGGATGTTCTGGTTGTTGAAGATATTGTTGACAGTGGCCTGACTCTGAAATCACTCCGCAGCATGCTGCTGAACCGTCAGCCTGCCAGCTTGCGCATATGCACCCTGATCGACAAGCAGGCTCAACGGGTCACTAATGTACCGGTCGACTACATAGGTTTCTCCATAGACGATGGCTTTATCGTTGGCTATGGACTGGACCTTGATGAGAGATATCGCGACTTGCCCGATATCCGTATTATTGAGAACGTCTGAGTTGTTGAGAACAGTTAAAAAGTGCGTTTCCTGGAGAAAAAGAACTAATAGCGAGGGAGAAACTGAATGATCGTTCAGTGTGAAGCATGTCAAACCCGTTTTCGTTTAGCCGATGACAAGGTTAAGCCTGGCGGGATCAAAGTCCGCTGCTCCAAGTGCAAAGAAGTCTTTACTGTGACCCTTCCAGAACCGGAGCCTGTTGAAGAATCTATCGATTTTGGCTCTTTCAATATGGAGAAGGTCACCGAAGAGGCTCACGACGAGGCAACGCCAGCTCCTGAAAGCTCCCATGCTGACACTTCTGAGCCCGAAGCACAATCGGAACCTGACAGTGCGCCTGAATCATCTAAACCGCAAAAAAGCAGTGAGCTTGATTTCAGCGCCCTCGAAACAGAAATGGGAGCTGGTGGCGGATTAGGGGATGAACTTGCTGATGATTTTTCTTTCGCTGACGCCAGCAAGCCAGCGGTAGATGAATATAAAGACGAGCAAGCCGTTGAGGAACCAGCTGATTTCGGGTCTGTTTTTGGAAAAACAGGGGAACCTGACGGGCCAGTAGAATTTGATTTTAATGAGGAGACGGGACCAGGTCTTGAACTTGCTGATAGCACTGAAACTGGTTTTACTGCTGAAGAGCCAACAGACCCATCTGAGGTTTCCTTCAGTGACGATGAAGACGATAGTGCTTTCAGCTTTGACGAAACCGAAAAAGAGACTCCATCGACCTCAAGTGAAGCTGACAATAAACCTGGAGAGTTCTCTTTTGATGACGAAACCCCGTTTGGTGAAGAGTCAGCTTCTGAGTGGGAGGACGATTCCTCTAACGGCGACACCTCTTTCGACTTTGAAGAGCCCAAGTTTGATGATGACTCACCGGCAGAAAGTCCCGCTTCCGGTCCGGAAGAGAATGGCCTGCAGTTTGGAGAAATCGACTTTTCCAGTAGTGACGATGGCGATGAGAGTGAAATCCCTGGTTTTCAGACCAATGATGATTTTTCTCAGGCGACTATGGAGTTAAAAGAAGAACCGGAACAGTTCAGCCCCAGCCAGCCGAGCCATCCCTCTCCATCACAAAACTATGATGACGAAGAGCCGCTCCCGGCACCACCACCTCCAAAGAAAAGTTCTCTGTCACGGATCCTGTTACTGCTTGTGTTATTACTGGCCATCCTGGGTGGAGCCGCTTTCTACCTTTTTATGCAGGAAGGGACTCTCAACCTGAATATCGTTGTCAAGTATCTGCCATTCCTGCAGGATTATATCGGTGAAGTTCAGCCCGATGCACCTGGTGACCGTATCGGCATCAATGTCGCCGGGAGTTCTTACGTAACAGGCAAGGCCGGGCAGATGCTGATTATTCAGGGCACAGCCGTCAATAATCACAAAGCAACCCGTTCGGCAATCACGGTAAAGGGTGTTTTGCTTGATGCTAAAGGGAAAGCTCTTCTGCAGCAAACCGTCTTTTGCGGTAATCAACTTGATGAAACAGCATTACAGAGCATGCCATTTGCAGCCATTGAAGAGGCCATGAACAACCAATTTGGCGATAGCCTCTCAAATATGAATATCGCAGCGGGAGCATCCATTCCCTTCACCATCGTCTTCCGTAACCTGCCAGATGGGATTGCCAATATTAATGTCGAGGTTGTCGACTCGAAACCTGGTGCAGGGTAACTTATGTGAATCAACATTTAGAAAAAAAAGGCCGCACCTGATTCAGGTGCGGCCTTTTTTATATACTTTTTACCTAGGAGACTGTCGGACTAGACAAGCTCCTTAGGGGGCTTCAATTGCGTCAACAGGACAAGTGTCAACACATGCAGCACAGTCCGTGCAAGTTGCAGCATCGATCACGTGCTTTTCACCCTGCTCGCTAATAGCGTCAACCGGACAAGAATCTACGCACGCGGCGCAGTTGATGCATTCGTCAGTAATTGTGTAAGCCATGGGACTACCTCCTCGTTAGATTTGTTGGGTTTCACGAAAGCTTTTTCGGGGGGAGTTTATCGCAACAAATAACTTCTGTCCAGAGCAAACATTTGCAGGTTTTCCCTGAAAAAACTTGCAATTCAACATCCCTTACCTTACCCTTCCACAATATGTTTTATACATCTAACCTACCATAAAATATGATTTAATAAAACTTTAAGCGCGGCTAAAAAATCCAATTCAAAACAGCATTTCGCTTTTTTCTTGAAAAACAATTTAAAAAAATCCATCCCAGGAGGAAGAACTTATGGATATTCTGGCACTCAACTGCGGCAGTTCATCGGTTAAATACCAGCTTTACGACTGGCAGAAAAAAGAAGTCATCGCCAAGGGCATGGTCGAACGCGTCACCATTGGCGACTCTTTTATCATCCACGAAGTCCCCGGCCGCGACACCTACAGGGAAGAGTATGAATGTCCTGACCACAAGGTTGCCATTCACCTGATTATCAAAATCCTGACCGACAAGGAATACGGTGTCGTCAGCGAAATAACCCAAATCTCGGCTGTCGGTCATCGTGTCGTTCATGGCGGAGAAAAGTTCATCTGCTCAGTAACGATTGATGATGCAGTCCTGAATGTCATCAAGGACGTTCAACATCTGGCCCCGTTGCACAACCCACCCAACATTTCAGGCATAGAAGCGGCCCAGTTGGTTCTTCCTGATGTGCCACATATTGCAATTTTCGACACAGCTTTCCACCAGACCATGCCGGAGCATGCGTATACTTATCCCTTGCCCCAAGAGTGGTACAAAAAGTACGGTGTGCGCCGCTACGGCTTTCACGGCACCAGCCATCTCTATGTATCCAAACGCGCAGCAGTCATGCTCGGCAAGGATCCCAAGGATTGCAACATCATCACCATGCACATAGGCAATGGCGTCTCGCACACGGCCATCAGAAATGGCATCTCAGTGGACACATCTATGGGGCTGACACCTCTAGAAGGTGCTGTCATGGGCACCCGTTGCGGCGACATCGACCCCGCCATCCCAGCTTTCATTATGGGACAGGAAGGTCTCTCGCCGCAAGAGATCGACAATGTGTTAAACAAAAAATCTGGTATCCTTGGCATTACCGGACAATATACCGACCGCCGTGATGTCATTGAGGGTGCCGAAGAAGGCGACCAACTCTGCCAGCTGGCACTTGATATCGAAGCTTATCGGCTGAAGAAATATATTGGTTCTTACGCCGCCGCCACTGGTGGTATTGACGCCGTTGTTTTCACCGCCGGCGTCGGCGAGATGGGTTGGCTGATTCGCGAGAAAGCTTTAGAAGGTCTGGAGTTTATGGGCATTCTCCTCGACAAGGAAAAGAACCGCAACACCATGACCCGTAAAACAGAGACGGTAATCGCCACCCCTGACTCTCCGGTCAAGGTTTTCGTCATCCCAACCGACGAGGAACTCGTCTTCACTGAGGATGTTGTAGCAATTCTGGAGGGGACTTACACTGACCACATGAACTTCAAGTACAGCTTTGCTTCAGAGGAGTTTCAGCGAAAATAAGTTTACTTCTATCTAAAAACTCAAGGCCCGGCGGGATAAAATCTGCCTAGCATGATTATCTTACCAAAAGTTTTCAATAGGAAGACCTCACTCTCCCTGAAAATAACCACCCAAAGTACTATCGATATTTTCAACCGCCATCTCTTCCATCTTAAAACCACTCATCCGTAGATAATTCAAGCCCTCTTTGATGGCCTTTTTCAAAGAAGCCTCATCTTTGAGTATTTTAGCAGGCACGCAGACAAGCGTATGTTTGTCTTGCTTAAGACGATAGAGCATATAAAGCTTCTTCTGCTTCCTCAGCCGCAACACAACCATAAAAGCCATGCAGTATTGCGATGAATAGCCCTCCAAAGAAATCTGTACATTGAAGACAGTCTCCCACGCCTTAAAAACCTGCTCAGAGTTTTGACATGGCAGCCCATCCAAATCCCAATCAGGATGGAAGAAGGCTCCCTTCTTGGGCGCAGTCCGCAATTCATGTGGCAAAGGTTTTGAAGATTTTACTCGTTTCTTTATCATAGGCTCTTCATCGACTGAAGCTTCCAGGAGCTTCCTTTCTTTGCGCTCTACCTGCGTCTGCGCCAAATTCTTTTCCTGCTCAACAAGATTCTTTTCAGCAACGGTGACAGTTTTGACAAGTTTCTTGTGCTCAACGCGTTCGTGTTTAAGTTGGTTCTCAGCAAAGTTAAGCTTCTCCATGAGTTCCTGCATTTTTCGGCTTTCACTCACTGCCGAGTTCTCAGAAGAGGGTTTTTCCGCAGGAACCTGTTCAGTTTCCCTGATCATCTTTTCCAAAGAATCTATCAGCTTGTGTGTTTCATGAAGTTCCGTCTCTAACTCTTCTCGCGACTGTTGTTCTGCCTTGATTTGTTGCTCCTGTGCCTGCAGTTCAACCTTAAGAGATGAGACCTCCAGAGCGGCCTTCTTACTGACTTTATCTGCTCCTCGCCCTACATTTGTTAATGCTGAGGCCTGCTTAATCAACCCGGCAATAGTGTCTTCAAGTGCCTGGATACGCTTGTCGTCTTTAGCAGCATCCTTTTCCAGGCGTTTGCGAAGACTGCGCTCCTTTTTATATTCATCACTGAGATCTTTGAGCTCCCGGGTAAGTTGTTCCTTATTCTCTGTCAGAGTAACTATCTTCTGCTTTTTATTCCTTGCCTTGTCACGCCAGGCTTTTTCGGCTTCTTTCAGAGCTTGCTGCGCCTCTGCAAGTTGAGTTTGAACATCCTCAGAGCTCTTTACAACTTCATCACACAGGTTCGCTTTATTTTCAGAGTCTTCCAGGTCTTTGCTGAGGGCTTTGATACGTAGTTCAGCTACCCGGAAACACTCATCAAGACGGGCCTTTTCAGCCTGTTCTTCCTCACAGCTAGCCTGGCTGTTTTCAAGAAACCTCTGAGCCTCTGCCAGATCATTTTCCAGAAGGAAGATCCGCTCATGAGCAACCCTTGCATCTGCAATAAATTGTTCCTGCTTCTCATGCTCCTTTTCCGCATCGATTTCGGCTAATTCCATCTCTGCGCCAAGCTCTTTAATACGCTTCCGGAGCTGAACCGCTTTTCGCTTCTGCTTTAAAGCCTCCGCTGATTTTGTTTCGACATCGACCAGGATTTCTTCGAGCTCCTGGATGCGTTTCTCGGCAGCAAAGGTAATTGATTCACTCATTTCCCTTTGGCGGCGTTCAGCTTCGATACGGGCCTCGGCAGCATCAAGTCTTGCAGTCAGACTTTCTACCTGGTCAGCAAACACTTCCAAGTCGGCACGGCTAGATTCCTCCTGAGAGAACAACAATTCGAGGAGCAGACGCAGTTCTTCAGAACGATCATTCAGGAGTTTCACGGCGCTCAGTTTGAGTGCTGCCCTTCGCCCCTGAGCACTCTCAGGAGCCTTATCGAAAGCATTTTGAAGTTCAGTAAGAAGACGTTCTTTTTCTGTACGTTGTTTACGAGCTTCGGCAGGAGAGAGAACACCAGGGACGTCACGCAAAACAACTTCTTGCATGGCCGGACTGAGTTTCAGGTTGATATCTTCAAGTTGAAAACCGAGCCGGGCGAGGAGTTCCTGACCATGTTGCCATGAAGATTGTTTCTCAGTGCCTTTGACGGCAAAGAGCAAAGAGCGCTTCAGAGTTTTGACATAAAAAGCAGCATGACAACGTGACTCAGAGCTGTCCAGATAATCGCAAAGAGCGACATGAACTTCGTATGCTTCGTCACCGGTATCACCAAAAGGGACAGCAGCAGTCGAGCGACAGAGCTGTTTTATCTCTTCCGGTTCAACTTCGAGAAAACCATCGGCTTCATAAATAAGCATTCGTTCCCCCAGTAAACACCCCTCTGGATAAAATGGCACAAATTAAGGCTTGATGGCAAGCCATCAAGCCTTAATAACACATAAAGAAACAATCAAACGACAGTAATCGGGGTAAAATTATCCCTGCGCCTGCACCGCTGTAATGGCCGAAACCGCAACGATGTCATCAACAGAGCAACCACGCGACAGATCATTCACTGGCTTGGCAAGACCCTGGATGATCGGACCAACCGCCTCGGCTCCAGCGACACGCTCAACTAGTTTATAACCGATATTGCCAGCATCAAGGTCAGGGAAAATCAGAGTATTAGCCTTGCCAGCGACCGCAGAACCTGGAGCTTTTTTGTCACCTACCTTTGACAACAATGCCGCATCGAGTTGCAGTTCGCCGTCAATTTGCAGCTCTGGGTCAAGTTCTTTAGCGATCTGAAGAGCCTCTAACACCTTATTACAATCCTGATGTTTGGCACTCCCTTTGGTTGAGAAAGAGAGCATGGCCACACGGGCATCAACACCCAGGAATCTCTTGCAGCTACTGGCGGTTGACACCGCAATTTCGGCCAGAGCCTGAGCATTCGGATTAGGATTTACAGCACAATCGGCGAAGCAGATTACTCCATTTTCACCAAAATCAGGATTTTTGGTGACCATCAGGAACACCGACGAAACGGTGTTCATTCCCGGTGCAGTTCCGACCACCTGGAAGGCCGCACGCAACACACCCCCGGTGGTATTGAAGGCTCCAGCGACCATCCCCCCGGCATCACCCTTACGCACCATCATGGCAGCGAAGAAGAGATTATCATCAGCCGTCAGAGTCTCGCGGGCCTGTTCGGCTGTCAGCCCCTTCTTTTCACGGAGTTTAACCAGCTCGGCGATATAAGTATCAAGTTGCGCCGCGCTTTTAGGATCAACAAGTTCCACGCCAGCCAAAGAGACACCCAATACGCCAGCCTTGGCTTCAAGGGTCGTCGCCTCCCCCAGCAGGACAACTTTAGCCAGACCATCCTTGGTGATCTGCTCTGCAGCCTGGATCATGCGGTCATCGTAACTCTCAGGGAGCACCACAGTCTGAGTGCTGCTGCGTGCTTTAGACTTAATCTGGTCAACGAGATGCATTGTAACTCCTCTTGCAATAGAGGCTTAATTATGGAGAAAATATATATCGGATGGACCTGGATCCGTCAACATATTTCCCTGGGAATCTGTCCGGCAATAAGGGTCGAAGCGAAAACCCAGAAGTTTGAGAACAAATTTTGACTAGTTTGAGAGTAATAGCTATTGGTCAAAAATGAGCTGAAATATGGGCCAAATAGCTGGGTTTGCAGCCGATCATGGATTATCATGCAGGCTCCTTGTTACATAATCAAGAGAAAATCAGTTTATTCCATACTAGCAGTGGAGATGCAATTTGTAATATAATTAAATGTTTTGAGAAATGAGCATATATGACTGCTGAACAACGCCAAAACCGCATAATAACAGGCTTCATCCTGCTTTCGCTGCTGCTGCACCTGTTGCTGCTATTGTTGCCCAAGCATAAGCTGTTTCCGGACACGGATATTCCGGAACCGGTTTATGTGGAAGTACGCCCAATGCAACCACGCGAACTCGACCTGCCAATACGTAAGGAACTGGAGAAACCGCGTAAGAAACCAGCCAAACGACTGGCAGAGAGAGACCAGGTTGTTGAAAAAGAAATGGCGCCTGCAGGAAAAGACACTCAAGACAAACAAAAGGTGGTGCGCGCTCCCAAACCGGTTCCCAAAACCCCACCGCAGACAAAGCCTCAGCCAGAGCCCCGCGCGAAAACTGCACCGCAGGAAACCGAACCAACCAAGGATATACGGGAGACTCTGGAAGGATGGAAGCTCAAACCAGAAAAGAAGCCGTCACCCAAGACGCCTGACTTACAGACCCTTACCCAGATTTCACCTCGCACGCTGGAAAAGATTGAAAGTGACTGGCGACAAAAATATCGTGCAGACGTCGCCAGGGGCGACACGGTCTGGATGGACGCCCAACAAGACCTGTTGATCTCCTTCATGCGTCGGTTCCGCGACAAGATTTATAATGTCTGGAACTATCCGATTGCAGCAAGGCGACAAGGACAGCAGGGGACCTTACTGGTACGGATTACAATTGATCGTAAGGGCAATATTGCCGATATCGAAATTCTGGAAAGTTCCGGCCACCGATCTCTTGATGATGAAGTGATACGAGCCGTTCGCAAAGGAGCCACCTACGGATCGCTGCCGCGGGCCTATCCCAATAAAGAGTTGAAGATCATGGCCTTCTTCCAGTATCAACTGGGAAGCAGTAACACGTGGTCGTACCGTCGACGTCCCGGAGCAATTTACTAAAAAGCGGGGACGATCTACCAAAGATCGTCCCCGCTGTCTGTTTTTTTTACGCTTCGCGGCCTTTACTCGTTACACGCTACCCACCTTCCTCCCACCTAAGTTTGGGCTTGCGTGCCGCAGTGGTCTCATCAAGCCTTCTGACTTTGGAACGAATCGGAGCCTGATGCAGCAGATCAGGGTTGTCGCGGGCCTCACCGGCGATGGAGATCATAGCATCACAGAATTCATCTAGGATTTCCCTACTCTCGGTCTCGGTCGGTTCAATCATGATCGCCCCTTTGACCACCAGAGGGAAATAGATGGTCGGCGGGTGGTAACCATAATCGATCAGACGCTTGGCCACATCCAGGGTATGACAGCTACCTTCCAGGTCCTTATCGGAAAAGATGACTTCATGCAGTGAGCGGCTCTTGTACGGTAGATCATAGACACCTTCCAGCCTTGCCCGCACATAGTTGGCGTTAAGCACAGCCATCTCGCTGGCATACTTCAAGCCTTCAGGACCCATGCTGCGGATATAAGCATAGGCGCGCACCATGATACCGACATTGCCATGGAAAGCCATCATGCGACCGATTGAATCTGCATTGGCTGATTCAAGGCGATAACTCTCTTTATCACAATCTACACCGAGGCCATCACACTCTACACCCGGGCCAGGCAGATAGGGGATCAACTCTTCGGTGACACCCACCGGCCCGGACCCCGGGCCGCCGCCACCATGCGGCGTGGAGAAGGTCTTGTGCAGATTGAAGTGCATCACGTCGATACCCATGTCTCCGGGACGGGCAATTCCCATCAAAGCATTGAGATTGGCACCATCGCAATAGACCATGCCGCCACGTTCGTGAACCAGCTTACAGATTGCTTCGATGTTAGACTCGAACAGACCGAGGGTATTCGGATTAGTCACCATCAGCGCGGCCACATCATCATTCATGTGTGCCTCAACCTCTTCCAGGGTCAGAATCCCTTCGGAAGCGATCGGCATCACATCGTAACCGGTCAAGGACGCTGTCGCCGGATTAGTGCCATGCGCCGTATCAGGAATCAATACCTTGGTGCGCTTGCTACCGCGAGCTTCGTGCCAGGCACGAATCACCAGCATACCCGCCAATTCACCCTGGGCTCCGGCGGCCGGTTGCAAAGTCACTCTGGCAAATCCGGAGATTTCTGCCAGTGCACTCTGCAATCGGTACATCAGCTCAAGGATGCCTTGAGACAGATGCGACGGCGTCGCCGGATGAATACCGGCCAGGCCCGGAATACGAGCGGCCGCCTCATTCACTTTGGGGTTGTACTTCATGGTACAGCTGCCCAGGGGATAAAAACCGGAATCAACCCCGTAGTTCCAGGTCGACAGCCGGGTAAAATGACGCACGACATCGACTTCGGAGAGTTCAGGGAAACCATTGATTTCTTGCCGGCAGAGTTCAGCTGGAAGTTCTGCCGATGGCACATCAAGTTTTGGCAGGCTGTAGCCTTTGCGCCCCGGATCGGAATGTTCAAAGAGCAGTTTTTCGTTGAGGACAAGTCCGCTGGTACCAACGATCGTCATGCCGCACCTCCCTGCAGTGCTGCAACCAACGCGTCAATTTCTTCGCGCTGGTTCTGCTCTGTCACGCAAACCAGGAAACAATCTTTCAACTCCGGGTAATCTTCGCCAAGAGGAATTCCGGCCAGAATACCAACCTTTTCGAGGCTGGTGAGGACTTCTGCGACTGGCGCTTCGGAACGCACGACAAACTCGTTGAAGGCAGGTCCGTTGAACACCAGGCTGAAACCCTTGACAGCAGACAGCTGCTGGCGGGCATAAGCAGCCTTGGCAAGGTTCTGTTCGGCCATTTCGCGCAAACCCTGTTTGCCAAGGAGACTCATGAAGATAGTCGCCATCAAGGCACACAGACCCTGATTGGAGCAGATATTCGAAGTCGCTTTTTCTCGTCGGATATGCTGCTCACGCGTCGCCAGGGTCAAGACAAAGCCACGCTGACCTTCCAGATCAGTGGTTTCACCAACCAGACGCCCCGGCATACCGCGCACATCTTTCTGTCTCACGGCAAAAAACCCAACATAGGGGCCACCAAAAGCAAGCGGCAGGCCGAAACTCTGGGCATCACCGACAACGATATCAGCACCGAGTTCACCTGGCGATTTGAGCAGCCCGAGAGCGACCGGTTCGGCAACCGCAGTAACAAGTCGGGCTCCAGCCCCATGCACCTGCTCAGCCAAAGCAGCAACATCCTCGATGACACCAAAATAATTCGGGTAACCGGCCACTACTGCAGCAGTGGAATCATCCAGCTTGGCCTTCAAGTCGTCAAGATCGGTGCGGCCATCATCAGCGACAGCAACGTCGACCAATTCCAGATTGAGATAACGGCAGTAGGTTGCCACGACTGCCCGATAGCGCGGGTTGATGGCACGCGACAACAGCACCCGCTTACGGCGAGTCAGACGCATAGCCATCAGCACCGCTTCAGCACAGGCCGAAGCACCATCGTACATAGATGCATTGGCTGCAGCCATGCCGGTCAACTGACAGATCAACGATTGAAATTCAAAGACCGCCTGTAAAGTCCCCTGGCTGATTTCCGGCTGGTAAGGCGTGTAGGCCGTATAGAATTCACTGCGCGAGATCAGCTGATCGATCACCGTAGGAATAAAGTGGTGATAAGCCCCGCCACCGAGGAAACTTTTGTGGGTTTCCGGGGTCGCATTCTTTGCAGCAAGAGCCTTGAATTCTCGAAGCAGTTCGGTCTCGCTGGCCAACTCCTGCAGATCAAGAGGACGTTTGAGTCTTACAGATTCCGGCACCTCGACAAAGAGGTCCTTCAGAGTTGCAACCCCAACCCGTTCCAGCATCTGGGTCACGTCCCCGGCAGTATGCGGGATATAACGCATTTTCTCAGCTCTCCTCTGCGATCAGGGCCTGGTATGCTTCAGCATCCATCAAATTATCAGCAGCACTGGCATCAATCATGCGGATTTTAATCATCCAGCCATCTTCATAAGGAGAGGTGTTGATAATCTCGGGGGCATCAACAAGTTCATCATTAATTTCTTCGACCGTGCCGGCGATCGGTGCATAGATATCGGAGACAGCTTTCACCGACTCCACCACACCAAAAGCCTTGCCAGCTTCCAGAACCACGCCGACTTCGGGAAGTTCGACGAAGACCACATCACCCAATGCATCCTGAGCAAAATCGCTGATACCAATTACGGCCAGACCTTCTTCAACCATGACCCATTCATGATCCTCTGTGTACTTGAATTCTTCTGGAAATTCCATGCTGACCTCCATCTGGATGTTGGTAAAAAAGTATGTCATCCCCGAATGATTTTATCGGGGGCCCACAGTATTAAAGTCTGGATTACCGATTACACTTTGGGAAATGGCTACCTATATTAAACTACTGAATAGCTTATATTTATTTCACAAAAGGCGGACGCGCCACCTTAACTTGCATGCGACGGTTGCGAATGGCAACCTCCAGCTCGGTATCGGCTTTAGCCACATCAGGGTCCACTAACGCCAGGGCAATGCCGATCTTGAGGGTGGGCGACATGGTGCCGCTGGTCACAACGCCGACTTCACGGTCGCCGACATAAACCGAATATTCCTCCCTTGGAATTCCTCGCTCCTGCATGATGAGACCAACCCGCCGACGCGGTACGCCCTCAGCTTTTTGTGCCACCAGGGCAGTTTTGCCGACAAAATCATCCTTGTCAAGCTTGGTAATCCAGGCCAACCCGGCCTCCAGCGGCGATATCTGCCGGGACAACTCGTGGCCATACAGAGCGTAGCCTTTTTCAAGGCGCAGAGTATCGCGCGCGCCCAGACCGATTGGCAGCAGACCATGTGGGCCTCCGATCGTCATCAGTTGCTGCCAGACTTCAACCGCTGATGAGGACGGCAGGTAGAGTTCAAAACCATCTTCACCTGTGTAACCGGTGCGCGAAATAATCATCTTCACACCGGCAACCTCACCTTCGCAGAAATGATAGTAAACGAGATCCGCCAGAGGGATAGCCGTAAGGGCAGAAAGGATCTCCTCCGCTTTCGGCCCCTGCAGAGCAATCTGAGCGAATTCCTCGCTGCGGTTATTCAGGGTGACATCTGCCAGCGCCGATTCGGCCAGAACCTGCTGCATCCAGACAAAATCCTTGTCTGTGTTAGACGCGTTGACACAGAAGAGGAAATGCGACTCGTTAAACCGGTACAAGGTCACATCATCAACTATACCACCCTCCGGGTAGCACATGGCCGAGTACTGGACCTGGCCGTCAACCAGTGTGGAAGCATCGTTGATGGTCAGTTGCTGGATGAATGCCAGGGCATTCGGGCCTGTCACTTCGACTTCACCCATATGAGAGACATCGAAGAGACCTGCCGCCTGTCGCACAGCCAGGTGTTCGTCAATAACACCGGAGTACTGAACCGGCATATCCCAGCCGCCGAAATCAACCATCCGCGCGCCGAGCTCGCGGTGGACCTGGTTCAAAGGGGTTGTTTTCACAAGGACCTCCTGTTTGCAAAGCAATTATTCGAGAATCGCAGGGATCTTATCCTCGTGTCCGAGCGTCATCAAATGCACACCCTGGCAAAGGTCCCTCGCCCAACTGACTGTTTCACGAGCGATTGCAATGCCCGCAGCCATAGGATCTCTGGCACGATCAAACCGCTCAAGCAAAGATTCCGGAACCTGCACACCAGGAATATTATCATTGAGGAACCGGGCCATTTTGCCACTGCGAATCAACAACACGCCAGCGATAACCGGCACATTTAAAGGTGCCATAGCCGCCATGAAACGCTCTAGCGAGTCACGTTCAAAGATCGACTGAGTCTGAAAAAAACGTGCACCGCTATCGACTTTCTTCGCCACTTTCTGAAATATCAGTTCAAAAGGCTCAGCCGCCGGGTTGACCGCTGCACCGGGGAAAAAGCTCGGCACACCATTGAGAGGTTTACCCACCATATCAAACCCCGCCATCAAACCAGCCGTCATATCAAGCAACTGCACCGAATCAAGATCAAAGACCGGCCGGGCATCAGGATGATCACCAAATTTACTGTGATCACCAGAGAGCAGCAGCAGGTTCTCAATACCAAAGGCAGCTGCACCGAGCAAATCAGACTGCAAAGCCATGCGATTACGATCGCGACAGGTCAGTTGCAGAATTGTTTCCGTGCCTGCCTGCTGCAACTGTGCCGCTAAAGCCAACGGCGACAAGCGCATGTTGGCACCCTGATTATCAGTGACATTAACGGCAGTGATGCCCGCAAACTTTTTGACATCGGCCAATGCCGGAGCCAGATTGGTTCCTTTGGGCGGCGCGATTTCAGCCGTCACTACGAACTGGCCGGCAGCCAACTGATCAGACAAGTAAGACATAAACTCAGCGCCCACCGTTCCTTAAGCTATGGCGACCGGGTTTACGACGACGGCTCCAGTTTTTCGGTGGCACACGACGCGCGAAAACACCCGGACGGTTCTGATTCTGCAAGCGCTCATAGATCAGGCACCAGGCACATTCGATTTCCGCATCGATTTCGCAGTGACCATCCTCCATGCCCCCACAAGGTCCATTGAGCAAACCTTTGGCACAGGTGGTCACTGGACAGATCCCGGCTGTTTCGTTGAGGATACAGTCACCACAGAGTGAGCACATCTCTTCATATTGCCCGAAGCGACGCACATTGCCGAGAAACGTGGAGTTCAAGCCGCCAACGACACGTTTTTCAATATTGGTAGAAATCGACTGAATTCCAGAACCGCAGGCAAGCACCACGACTGCATCGGCCTCCGCCACCGCATTCTTGTGATGGCGCAGATCACGGGCCGCTCGCATGATATGGCAGGCTTCGTCAATCACCGCGCTACCGGTGACATCCTTATCCTGTTCCACCAACCATTCCTGAAATTTAAAAATCTCCTCCTCACCACCGGACTTGCAGACCGTGGCGCAGGCCGCACAGCCAACCAGGAAAAGCTTGTCGAATTCAGACAAGGCCTGTTGGAGTTCTTCGAGAGGTTTCAGTTCGCTGATAATCATGAAAACCAGGTTCTAGGTTCTTGCAAAACTTCGTAAAGTCCAATTATCGTCATTCCCGCGAAGGCGGGAATCCAGGGGGTTGCTGGGGTTGTCAAAAATATGGCTCCCCGCATTCGCGAGGATGACGACTTCTGTAAGAGGCTCAGTTTATAAAAGCAAAACGGCCCGGAGTGATTACACACCTCGGGCCGATTGATATCCGTTACTGTCCAGCGCGGCGCTTGGCACCTTCTACGGTATTGTAAAGCAGCATGGTGATGGTCATGGGGCCAACGCCGCCGGGGACCGGGGTGATAGCACTGGCGCGAGCTTTGGCTGCTTCGAATTCGACATCACCGACCAGCTTCTTTTCACCAACGCGGTTGACACCGACATCAATGACAACAGCACCTTCCTTGATCCACGCCCCCTTGATCATCTCGGGGCGACCGACTGCGGCAATAACCACGTCAGCCTGGGCAACTTTACCGGGGAGATCGCGGGTGCGGGAGTGACAGAGTGTCACCGTAGCGTGTTGGGCAAGACACATCAGCGCCACAGGCTTGCCGACAATATTGGAGCGCCCGACCACGACGACTTCTTTACCCTTGAGGTCAACACCGGTATATTCCAGCATCTTCATGATACCGTAAGGTGTACATGGCTGGTAAAGCGGGTTGCCAGTCATCAAGCGACCTACGTTATAAGGATGGAAACCATCGGCATCCTTGGTCGGAGCAATGGCTTCCAGAATCTTGCTCTCATCAATATGGTCGGGCAACGGCAACTGCACCAGGATACCGTCGATACGCTGATCATTGTTCAGCTCTTCTATCAAAGCAAGCAGTTGTGCCTCAGTCGTATCAGTAGAGAGTTTGTGCTCATCTGAAAAGATCCCGGCTTTCTCGCAAGCCTTCTCTTTCATCGTCACATAAACCCGACTGGCCGGATCATCACCCACCAGCACCACTGCTAAACCAGGGGTAACCCCCTGCTCTTCCAGCGCCACCACATCAGCAGCAATCTTTTCACGAATATCTGCGGCAATCGCCTTGCCATCAATGATCTTATCCACGTAGTAAACCTCCCTAGCAGCCTGTCGGACCATCAGGGCTGAAGCGAAAACTTGAATGTTTGAGACCAGATTTTGGCTCATCCAAGAGCAATAGCCGTAGCTACTAGTCGATAAGGAGCTGAGATATGGGCCAAACAGGCGAATTTGCAGCCAGCTAACTGATTGTTCGACAGGCTGCCAGAATGAAGTATGACTATACGCAACGAGGGAGGGATTGTAAAGATGTGAGGAGGGATAAAAATGAGCTTACAACCTTAATTATTCAAAAACCGCTTTCTCAAATAAACAACAATTTGATTAACCGCCTCATCCGTAGAAATATCATCCACAGCGATGATAATCTCCGGGTTCTCCGGAACATCATAAGCCACATCCACCCCGGGGAAATTCTGATACTCGCCGCTATGAGCCTTGGCATAGTGGCCCTTTTCGTCTCGTTTCTCACAAGCATCAACAGTGGTCTTCATGTAGATCTCAACGAAGTTGTTCGCGACGCCACGGACAAAATAGCGGCTCTTTGCGTATGGAGAGACAAACGAAGCCACAACGATCACACCATTCTTTTCCAGCATGGCACAGAGGTGCCCGGCACGCTTAACATGGCGATTAACCTCTTCCGGGGAAAAACCCGTCTCAGGAAAGAGCGGGCGGACATCAAGGCTATCGAGACGTTCCACTTTTAGCTTGTCATCTTTCAGTTGTTGGTGGACACGGTTTGCCAGCTCTTTCTTGCCCGATGCCGGCAGCCCCGTGAACCAGACCACAAACGCAGGTATCTCCTTCTTGCCGTAACTGATCCGCTGCCAGAGACGCTCATGAAAGAAGTAGAGCGCCATTTTGGCGAAAACTTCCAGAAGTCCGATCGTGACCGCCAGAGCAAACTGGCCGGTAAAAATAAAGACCAGCGCCGCCGTCGTCATTGTAGCCCATGTGCGCCAAGAGATAGCTTTTAGAATGGAACGTTTTTTGGTTTCGTATTGCATGAGAACCTAAGGAGACGGGGTCAGAGACGGGTAGAGTAGAGAGCAGGTCTCGGCAGTTTTAGGTTTGGCTTGTCTGTTTCCGTCACTTTCGTTTGACGGTGCCTAAATAGCCTTACCATGACTTCTTTGACCAGCCCTCCCTCATCAAACCGTGCGTGCGGTTTTCCCGCACACGGCTTTCCGATGTCCTTCATCGCAAGGCATGCGCCTTCGTCCAGACTGCTGTTGTCGGCACTTTGTACAGACCATACTTTTCGTACAAAGTTCTACTGCTAAACCGGGCGTATCCAACCCCACGATTTCTGACCTTATGGCGTTTTCGCAGATGCGTTTGCAGTCGTGCTTCGACATGACCCCGTACTTTTGCCATTGTCTTGCTGCAATTGCCATAGTGAAAGTAGTTAACCCAACCTCTTACGGTGGCGTTGACTTCCCACACTATCCCTTCAAGCGGTTTCACCGTTGTAACTCTTCTCGTGAGTTGAGTCACGCGATCTTTGATCGTTTGCAGGGCTTTCTTCGAGGGCTGAACGTGGGGATAATATTTCCCAGTTCTTCTGCTGGTCTCCATCCAGATGCTAAAACCGAGAAAATCAAACTTTCCTTGATAGGCATTAACGGTCTTCGTCTTTGTCTCATTCAAGTTCAGTTCTAATCGCTCCAGAATCTGCCGTAACACCATCAAGACCCGACCGGATTGACCTCTCCGACACAGGATGACAATATCGTCTGCGTATCTGACGATGCGGGCTCCCAGTTTCTGCTGCAGGTTGTTCAGCTCCCATATCCTGTCCAGTATGTGCAGGTAGAGATTGGCCAGCAGCGGTGAGATAACCCCGCCTTGCGGTGTGCCTTTGCGATTGCCCTTGCCGCCGCCGATGTTCCGTTTCGTTCCATCCTTATCCATTTCCATGACTGGGGCTTTGAGCCACATCTGGAGCAGGTGTAGCATCGCTCCGTCACAGATGCGTTCGGCCACCGTTGCCATGAGCTTGGCATGCGGGATAGTGTCGAAATATTTGGACAAATCGGCATCGATGACTTCAGCGTGCCCTGTATTCAGGGCATAAGCTACCTCATCAACAGCATCGTGAGCCGACTTCTTCGGTCTGAATCCATAGGAGGTTTCACAAAAGTCCGCCTCAAAGATCGGTTCAATGACCAGCTTCGTGGCCATCTGTGCCACCCTGTCCCGAATGGTCGGGATACCCAGGGGACGCTGACTGCCGTCCGACTTTGGTATCATGACCCGTTTAACGGGATCTGGCTTATACGTCCTGTTTCTCAGTGCCTCTTCCAGCTCTGCAATAAATGCAGCGACCCCTTCCCGTTCCTCGATGGTCGCAAAGGTTACACCATCAATCCCGGCACTCCCTTTGTTGGCACGGACAAGGGCATAGGCATGACTGAGGATGTCAGCCCGATAGACCTTGTCATATAAGGCGTGGAAGCGGCAGGCCGGTTCCTGCTTGGCCTTACGATAGAGCTTCCTCTGTAGTGTCCTGATCTTTTCTGGGGTTTTTAGCATATCTGCAATCCCCTAACCTTCCACTCTTCAGTTGCATGAACAAAGTAGGGTTCCTTCCCTCGGGCAGGGTTATGTTGTCCCATGCCCTCAAGCGGTACTATGAACCCCTCCGACTCCCGATACGGCCCTTGGTGATTTCGGTCTCCCTTATACACCTTGGTTAGCACTCCTCACGAGCCGCCGCATCGGGTCTCCAGCACTGGGTTGAATATCTTCCACAACATGCCATCCCTGCTACCCCGGAAGATTGCAGGGCCGTTTCCGTTATCAGAACCCATGCACAACGACCTTCCCCATATGACCATAGGGTCGGCATCTTCAATCAAATTTACGAGGCTACATACGGGTTCACTTTCGTTACGGCCTGCTGCTTTGCCAATTGGGAACTCACGACCCTTGATTGCTCAAACGCCGCTCCCTTGAACTACCGGGACGAACGGATAATTCCCCGGACGGGACTTCAACCCGCTAGATATTCAACTGTTACTGCGAACGGTCAAATCTTTACTGTTGACAAGTTACGTTCCAACCTCTGCATCAACTCATCAAGCCCGTCGTTTCTAGCAAGCCGTTCGCGCAACCTCTTCCGCTCCTGGCTCACAGTACTATAATCGACACCAAACAGGGCACCGATAGTGGGCCCTTTGAGTCCACCAAGACGGTACAGCAAATCCATAGCAAGCCTGCGCAGGTCACCCTTGTCTTGCCGAAGAACGGCAAGATCTTTGCCAGTCTCTTTCTCTATGGCGGCAAGAATTACTTCTTGTTGATGATATTGTTTCAAGGAGCGTGCAGAGGGTTGCTCTCGCTCCTGGCAAGATTCAAGAAATTCATTTTTTATTCGCTCAATGAAATCTTCGCCACCAAGAATACTCTGACCAACAACCTCATCATTAACATCAAGATCTTCCTCAATATCGACTATGATTTGCTTTCGGTACCTATCTGATCCCCCGGAATTATTGCCACCAAAATCAGCCAGCACCAAAGAATAATCCACCATCGCCTGCTGTTTGGCTTTGTCAAAATACCCAGGAAGGCTACTCCAGGTATGTTGGTAAAGTCTTTGAAATTTTTCTCTTACGGAAGATTGTTCCATCGATTTAAGTCTGATCGGATTTAAATGAATGTAACGGGAAAGTATCGTTAGGTAGGCATCCTTTTCCACAAGAATACTCTTGTACCGTCCCTGGTAAAGATGACCTACGCGCTTGTGTTGTCGATTAAAAAAACCGGTGTAGGTAATATTGAAGTGACGCATAAAATCAGCAAGGTTACCAAGTGGAGTTTCCACCAAAATGTGAAAATGGTCCGTCATGAGGACGTAGGCATGAAGTTTAACCGAGTAGATGTTTAGTGACAGAGAAAGAAGATGCAAAAATGCAGTACGGTCATCATCACTACAGAAAACATCTCTGTAATCATTCCCCCGGCACATCACGTGATAAACGGCACCTGGATATTGAATTCGTAACGCTCTAGCCATGCTTCTTTTTACGTTGTCGATTGGTGTTTGTCAACAATAAAGATTTGACCCCTAACGCTCAGATACGCACACCTTTCTCCAAGTCACAAAGCTAAGGCGGTTGACATCTTGGCTGTGGCAATGAAGAATACAACAGCCATGTAAGTGAAGCCCGGACTTGACCGGGCTTCTTTTTACTTGCAGGAATAATAGCGGCAGCTTAAGTTATCATGGCATAAGAGTACGCAATTCTTACATTTCAGGGTTTCTAGGAATTGACCACATAAGGTGATTTTGGCCCTGCAAAAGTTGCTGGCACAACTTGTAGGACAGTCCAGTTTTTGACCTTTGTTGATAACAGGCGTATCTTGACTACTGTTTCAGTTGCTTGGTGAATGAGAATCTAGAGGGAATATCTAACGATGACTACAAGCCATCTGCATTACTGCTGCGGGTGTTTTTTTTGTTTGTCATAGGTACCTACAAAACTAGCGGCTATTTACGTTTCGGGGGATGAGGATATGGCTGACTTGGTTCGAGAACAAATTGAGTTGATCACCGACAACAAAATTCTTGAGGCAAAATTGTCAGTTGTCGAAAAACGGGTCAATTTTCTATTGGCTATAGGGGCGTTTTTTTTGACCGTTTTTGGTATCGCTTTACCTCTATATCAAACAAACCAGGCAAAGAAAGAGGTGCAAGTTGCCATCAACAAAATGGAAGAGCGATTTGACAAGCTAGCTGGAAAAGAATTTAGTAAGCCTGAAATTGAATGTTATTATGAAGGGCAACCTCTCGAATACTCTTCACTTGTTATTTCACCAACAAATAATAGTGGATACATATTATTTAAAAACATTGGTAACGGTCCATCAGATGATTTAAAAGGATATTTATATATCAACAATACAGAAAGCTTAAATTTTAGAAAACTCCTTGGCGGTAAAGTAGGTCCAGAAGTAGCAGTTGATAGGCCGGGATTCGATTCCGTATTTCGTTTTCTCGTAGGTGGTGGTCTTTCACCAGAAGAAACATTTAAATTAGATTATAATTTTAACTACAACAGTAAAGAGAACGTAATCAACGAGGACAAGGAAATACCAGCTCTATTCGTCATTTATTATGGGGATCATGAACCAATTGAGATCCCATTAACAATTGTGATAAAAAAAGAGAAGTCATAACCATTTCCCGTTGTAAAATTTCCTGCTATTTGGGGCAGTTGATCACAACTCACGAACAACGTGTCTCAACACCACGCTCCTGATACATCATAAATCACTGATCTACAATTCCATCACCTACTTCTGAGAATGTCCTATTCACCTTGGTGCTTAGGACATTTTACGTCAATTGTCTCGCAAATTGTTCCAGCAGCACTTCTCAAATTATCTTAGGTTTTTTGGGACATCCTTTGTTAAATTAAATTTGGCTTACTACATTTCAGACAATATAGTCACAGCGACTCTCCCGTTCACAAGTGGGAAACACCAAACAAGCCTTCGTCCAAATTCACGTTTACTTCACGTTTCACGACATAAAGAAAAAACAAGAGGTCAGCCATAATCGGCCAACCCCTTGTTTTCGCGATGGTACCCGGGACGAGAATCGAACTCGTACAGACTTACGTCCGAGGGATTTTAAGTCCCATTATTTGACCTCCCCATACTTTCCCAATTCAACATATTTGTATTGTATATTTATATACTTACGATTATACTCCCTCCTAAAGTATCCCATACATACGGACAGTTTCCCGTAAAATAAGGACACCCAAAAGGACACCTATGCCAAGGAGGAGACATAATGCCAATCAATGCAGACCTTGAACGTACTATTGTGAAGTGTGTCCATACTCACCAACATCCATCCCGTAAGTATGGCGTCAAATTTGACCAACAGTTTATTCTTGATTATCGCTTAGATGGCAAAAGGTATCGGTCAACCCTGGGCTGGGAAAGCGAAGCAATTGATCCAAACATACCTAATGTTAAATGGACACTTGCAGCAGCAGAGCAACGCCTTAAGGAATACAAGCAAAACCACCGATGGAACAAGGCAAACCCTGCCCTTCCAGCACGGCCCGTTTGCATGAAAGATGAACTCCGCAATGAAAAAGTTGAAGCACTAGAGAAACAACAACAGTTAGCACTGGACAAACAACGCAACATCGCTTTCGGTGACTACTTCAAAAATACATATGTCCCCCACCAAGAGAGCAAAGGTAAAAGCTCACTGCCCCGCGAACTGAGCCTGTTCAAAAACCACCTTAAACCAGTTATCGGCAATTATCAGTTCGACGAGATCAGGCCACTGCACCTCGAGAAGATTAAGAAAAACATGAAGAGTGCAGAACAAAGCCCGGCAAGTATCAAATATGCCCTTGCCCTATTCCGCCAGATCTGGAATCAGGCCCTCATTGATGACGTTACAACTCTTGCGAATCCGTCCACCAAAGTTAAACCTCCAAAGATAAACAATGCACGAGAACGTTTCCTGACGCTAGAAGAAGAGAAACTACTCCTCGCAGACCTAGCATTGCGAAGCCCCATAACTCACGATATGGCCGTCATGAGTCTGGACACTGGCGCGCGATGGGGAGAACTTGCCGCCCTCACTTGGCAGAATTTAGACCTTGATGCTGGAACAGTTCGTTTTATGGATACCAAGGCTGGAGACAACCGGACGGGTTACTTAACCAGTAGGGTAAAAGCACTACTAGAAGCTCGACACACAGCAACAGATTCATCTCTCGTATTCGCTGGCGTCAAGAGTGGAAAGATACAGACCGAGATCAGCAAGGACTTTGGAAAAGCCGTAAAAAAACAAGGCCTGAATAATGGGATAGTTGATAGAAGACAAAAGATCACCTTCCACAGCTTACGACATACATGTGCTAGTCGATTAGTTGAGAATGGGATTGACTTATACACCGTGGGCAAAGTGCTTGGACACCGCACACCGGGCATGACTGCAAGGTATGCCCATCTTGGACCAAATGCAGTCAGGGATGCAGTTCAAACACTGGAGAATAACCCAAGAAATATTGCAAAATGAATCTGGAGGAGTCTGCATCTTCAACAAATGAATGATAATCAGATTGACGCTGGTTCGAACCCAGCAAATGGAGCCACACAAATCAGGGACTTTCAGCATTAAGCTGTGAGTCCCTTTTTAGTTTTTGTGGTTTATCTACACTTTGCAGCTGCACACAATAACTCCACCGCTAGCTAATCATTTTTACACAAATACACAACAACTCGCACTATCCCTACCCCTAGCAAAACATCGCGTTAAACCAGCAATTACATAGCCTCCTGCGGACTTCTACATCAAGCCAAAATCCTTCTCGTATATGTGGGTAATTAAGCCCATATGATCGCAACTCATAGGTCACGACTGATTTCTGATTGGGTTGTCGAAGGAGGTTTAGCTATGAACGTGTATGAACAAGTCACAACTAGAATTATGGAGATACTAGAGACTGGAACCGTTCCCTGGAAGAAACCTTGGACATCAAGTGAGGGACCAAGGAACCTCATCAGCAAGAAGTCTTACCGAGGTATCAATCAGTTCCTACTGAACTGTTCACCATATGCCAGTCCTTACTGGTTGACCTTTAATCAAGCACGACAGAAAGGCGGCTCAGTCAATAAAGGTGAGAAGTCGACAGCAGTTGTATTCTGGAAGTGGATCAACACTGTCAGGGAAGATGATGAGTCAGGTAACGAAAGCGCAATAATTAAGAAACCATTGTTACGCTACTACAACGTATTCAATCTGGGTCAGATTGACGGAATTAAAGCCCCTGTAGAGGAACAGCCCGTCAATCCCTTCTCTCCCATCGAGCAGGCCGAGCAGGTTATCAGTAACATGCCGCACAGGCCTCGCATCCAGTACGGGGGTGATCGTGCCTGCTACAGTCCCACATTCGACCACATCAAGCTTCCAAACCAAGAAGCGTTCAAGTCACCGGAAGAGTTCTATTCAACTGCATTCCATGAGTTAGCTCATTCCTCTGGCCATGCATCACGATTGAGCCGTAAAGGCATCCTTGAGCCCAGCTACTTCGGTAGCCACGACTACAGCCAAGAGGAACTTGTAGCTGAATTTGGATCATCCATGCTATGCGGCTTTGCCGGTATCGAGCAGCAGACACTTGAGAACAGCGCATCATACATTCAGGGTTGGCTGAAAGTGCTGAAGGGCGACAAGAAACTTGCCATCATCGCTGCAGGACAAGCTCAGCGTGCTGCTGACTACATCTTGAGAAGAGAACCAACCGACTAGTAACCCTATCAATAACATAACCAGAGCGAAAGAGGAGCCAACGGTAGTAATGCCCAGGCTCCTTTTCGCATTTAAAGGAGGTCACCATGACACCGATCTATCCAACTATCAGAACCATGACATTCGATGAGGATCGTGAGTTTGGCTACTTTCACCAAGGATTAATGCTTGAACACAACAGCGTGAGTTACAGGCTTACTGCTGGAACTAAAGACAACCTTCATGTCTTGGAATCAGGGCCAGAGCTATACGTGTTTATCCAGAATACAAGTCTCGACTATCTCGGTCTCGACATCTATATGCCCGAAGAAGAAGACCCGATAGACAGTATCTTTCTTCAGGGTGACTACGCCATTAGTGACTGTATCGGTCACGACTGGCGGTCACTGTCAATTAACCAACTTGTATCATGCCTGGTTCAACTCTTCGCATAGCCAAAACCATACAGCAGCTTCAATAACTAAGGCGGTTCAGCACACCCAACAAGGGGTTTGTAGAGCCGCTTTTCCTATTTCTAAAGGAGACCAACCATGACGATACAAACATTATTCGCAGACGGCGAAGGCAATCAGAAGCGCAGCATTCAGATGAAGGTGATACGGCCAATATGGGAGACTCTGACGATCAACGAAGTTGCTTCAGACTATATCGGTGCAAGCAAACGATTTACTTCATCCAGAGAAGTGTACGTGCTTTTCAACTTTCTGAAGTACGAGACCAAGGAGCATTTTCTTGCTCTGCATCTCGACAGCAAGAACCGGATTCTCTGCCTGGACAAGGTATCTTCAGGTTCTCTGAATGCGTCGATTGTCCATCCCCGTGAGGTCTTCAAAACGGCTCTTCTCAGCAGTGCTGCTGCGATTTTATTTGTGCATA
>Ga0256834_1000263_pt1 | contig 38352 bp, 34 predicted proteins | sample 4281140metaG_FD_190536 | JGI IMG/M metagenome (GOLD analysis project Ga0256834, IMG submission 190536) | Hydrothermal vent microbial communities from East Pacific Rise, Pacific Ocean - 4281-140 | ecosystem: Environmental > Aquatic > Marine > Hydrothermal vents | place: Pacific Ocean: East...
TAACGGCTTTTTCATGAAAGCCCTTTAAAGGTTGAATATCACCTTCACGGTAATACTTCATACAATTATGGAATTCCTTTTTATCTATATTTTTAAGATAAATCGCCAATAAAGACGCAAAGACAAACCCATAGTGTTTTTGCACAATATTGATTAATAACAAACGTGACAATCGACCATTGCCATCACGAAAGGGGTGAATAAAGATAAACTGCAACAATGCATATAAAGCTTTATTAATAGATTTGTCATCATTATTGTAAAAAGCTAAATAATCTTGCATATAATCCACAACCAATTCTGGTGGAATGCAATAAAAAGCATTGGGGTTGGTTTTTGGATTACCTGCCCGCATTCCACTTGTTCGCACACCGTAGTTACGTTTTTTGGGTCGTAAACTGGTATTGATTTTAGTTAGTTCATCAAGAGTCAATTTTTTACTTTTGTTTAACTCATCAAGAGCTTGATTAAATCGACTCACTGCTGAACACACATTTTTGACAAAACGGTTAGAACCACCCCGCGCAACATCCCACAGATACAATTCATCAATGGCACAATCGGCAAAACCGCTAGCGGTATTTTTATCCCCTGCTAAAAACTTAAGTAAATACAAGCTCAAAAAGCCACTATCAAAAGTCAGTGGCTTTAATTTGACATTTTCATTTATTCTTAAGGCTTCAAGTATTTCATTAGAAACCTTAATGGGTACAAAAATATAGCAATCTTTAATACTAGAATTAAATAAGTCGCCAACTAAATGCGTGTTATGCTTTTTAAAAGTCATACTAATGAGGTTTTAACAAAACTTATTGTGATAATATATTCCTTAATATATTAACTATATTTTGAAATTCATAAACCTGATTAGAGGTGTACCTTATATTTAAATAGTCATAAAAATTCATTTCACAATATTCATTGAATGAGATACATAATGTAAGCATAAAAATGCTATTTCTTTCACACTTACTAGTATTCCCATAATTACACCAATATAAATCATTTATAGTATCGGCATAGTTATATATCAACGTTTTATCCTTACTACCTAACTTAAAAGTTATCTGAGAAACTAAATTACTGTCATTTTTCAATAAATATTTCAATGCATTATATTTTAGGTCACTAAATTCATCAGAGCTTTTAATATCATCTTTTGCTTTTTTTAAAAGCTTTAAAGAATATTTAGTTGAGCTGTAAACTAATGCATTAGATTTCTGGTTTTCAAGTTCTTTTTGCTGTATTTTCTTTTTTTCATCAGATAAAACACTTTGCTCTTGATAAGCAAGATCACATGTTTCTAAAATAAAATTAATTGCCATATTTTGCTTTTCGGATAACTGCAAATTTTTTGGCATATCATTAACATCAGAACAAACATTTAGAAAATTGTTTTTTTTCATATTTGAAAATGAATTATATAATAATTGAGGAGAACTACCAACTTCCACTTTGGGCTTATCTTTAGTTATACTTTCATTAAATTCTTGATTATAGTGAGACTTTTTTACCAATATACTTTTATTTATCTCAATCGGGTTACTCTTATATTCTACTATGAAATACAAAATCATCATAAGTATTGAAAGAACAATAATTTTTTTAAATATAAGCATTATAAACAAGAAGTTTCAACTAGAAATGGCACAGAAAGCTGCGGGGCAGATATTAAATACTTCCCAACACTTCTATCTGGCCAGGTGTGAGTGAAAGTATCTCCATGTTTATGATTATCCAACCAAATACGATGGGAAGCTCCAAACCAACCAAAACTTCTTGCTTTATGCCAGTGATATAGTGATTTAAAAATTAAAGCTGCTTGGTCAATCCTATTACCAGGAGCTTTATCAGAACACCCTCTGATCACATAACAAGCTTCATTACTTCCAAACGCACTAATAGAACCATTCTTATTAACTGTTCTAGCTTGAATAGAAGAAGGCATTCCCGGATATTCACACAATTCGATAGGATCATTACTACCATCATCATCACCGGAAGAATCATCACCACAAAGCCATTGACAAGCACTTCCAAAATCAATAGGGCAACTCAAAGTCCCAGATGACCAATTCCAATCACATCCATTTTGAGCAAATACTGGTAAAGATACCAAACAAGATACTGTAAAAGCTGAGACTTGAACTATGCGTTTGGTGAGTTGTCTAAGAGTTCTGTTCTGTTCTGTTCTGTTCTGTTCTGTTCTGTTCTGTTCTGTTCTAGCCAAGCCTAAAGCACTTAAGATTTTATTTTGTTTCATTTATTTCTCCATTTTTTAAAAATATAAATGCAACAGATGTTAAGAATCATTGGTCAAATCGGTCATTTTTCATGGAGGGATTACTCCGTTTTTGTCAAATTTTTGCAATATCCATCAACAAGTTGCACTTTTATATTAGCCATGTAAAAAAAAGAGTCAAGATTTTTTTATAAATCATTTATAGATTAGAGTCTTCTAATATTTGCATTTCTATAGCGAACAAAAAAGCCTCAAGAAAATCTCTTGAGGCTTTTTTTTAACTTACTTTTTGACTAAACTTATTTTCTTGAATAAGTAAAACCAACTTGGTATTGATTCATGTCAATTGAAATAGTCTGACTTGAATCAAATGGGTTTGGACCTGTTACTTTTTCACCTGCGCCGTACATGAAGGACATAGTCATTTCATTGCCACTTGCTAACTGCTTGGTGAAGCCTGCTGTAATATGTGATTTGATTACTGCTGGAGCTAAGATATTAAAGATAACATCTGATGACTCAATTGGTTGGTCGGTAATGCTGTAACCAACTCTTAGGATTAAATCATCACTTTGCGACCACTCATAACCTGTTTTAACAATAGTCATGTCATTGTAACCAAAACCGAAACCGTTGCTTCCACCACCACAACCAGGACCTGATGCTGCTAAAGAACCAGTAATCAAGAATGCATTTAAGGCATCAAAACATTGACCACCTGTTAATGGTGTAATGTCATTGCCAATTGACTTAACATCAGAATAATTGATGCGTTGAATATCAGCAACAAACGTGCCTTTTTCGCCAACATCAGCAGAAATACCGAATGTCCATGTTTCAGGAATATCAAAGTCACCACCTTCTGCAAATAAACCTTTGTATTCATCAAATTCACCCATACTCATTTCTGACTGGTAAGATGCTCCAAAACGAATACCATCTGAAATCTGGCTATTAAAACCAATCTTTAATCCTCCACCATAAGAAGTAGAGTAACCATTATTAGTCAAATTTTCTGGTGAATTAGTTACACCAGCAAAAGACCCTAAACCCTTGGCTTCGAAACGTTGAAAAACACCAATTAAGCTAACACCAATTGATGAGTTTTCACCCACTTTCATTGAATAAGTTGGAGCAAAAAACAATTGCATTAAGTCAATTCCTAATGTGCCATTACCAAATGTACCTGGAGCTGTTACTATTGTTTGTGTATTAGGGTTAAAAACATTGGCAGATCCGCCTTGGTATTCTGTATTCATGCCGCCATTTCCATAAACCATAATACCAACAGATGAACGGTCAGATAACATTTTGTTCCAACCAAAACTTGGTACTGGGAATAAAGTATTTTCAGATTCAACATTGCCTGAACCTATTGAAAATGGTAGTTGGCATGGATTAGTTTGGGAAAACCCAGTTTGTCCAGGATTACAACTTGGAATAAATGTATTTGGTGTAAAAGGGTTGTAACCATTTGGCAAAGCAGGATTGCCTGTGACTTCGTATTCACGTTGCGGGCTAAACAAAGCAATTCCAATATCCATGCGATCACCAGCAAAAACCATATTAGCTGGATTTGTAGAACCAGCTAAAGAATCTACATTTTTTGCTTTTGCAACACCTGCTCCAGCTAGTCCTGCTTCAGACGGTGAGTAAGCATGAGCAAAATAACCATTGGTTGCAGATGCAGATCCTGCCATTGTTAGTGCTGTTGTTATAGCAACAGTTATTAGTGACTTTTTATTCAAAAATGTCATATTGTTAAACTCCTTGATTAATATTAAGTTAAGATAGCGTTAAAGGTTAGCCTAAAAGCGAATCTTTGTAAACTATTTGGATGAATATTAGAGAAATGTAATATATAAAAGTAAATTACATTGAAATTTTTTTAGAAAAATCTTGAAAAAACATGAAAACAACTCAAAATTAAAACAATTACATTTAAGCACTAAATTATATGTCTGACAAAGATTTATCTTGGGATAACCAAAGCCTTGTTTTTGAAGAAACACAGGAAGAAATAAAAGAACCTAATATGTACAAGGTTCTAATAATTAATGATGATTTCACACCAATGGATTTTGTCATTGATGTATTAGTGCGTTTTTTTAGAATGGATGAAGAGAGAGCAACTCAGGTGATGATGCATGTACACACACGCGGAAAAGGACTTTGCGGGATATTTACTCATGAAATTGCCGAAACTAAAATATTACAAGTCAATCACTACGCCAAAGAAAATCAACACCCTCTTTTGTGTATCATGGAGCAAGCGTAATGTTAGATAAAGAACTAGATCAAAATATAGGCAATATCTACCAACAAGCTATTTTTAATCGTCACGAATACTTGACGATGGAACATTTAATGTTAGGGTTGTTGAAAAATTCTAATGTCATTAAAGTTCTCGAAGAAATAGATTGCGATATTGAGTTATTAAAAATCGAGCTAGAACAACACATCGAACAATACATCGAAGTCTTGCCTGAAGATGTAGAATTTAATCCGCAACCTACCACGGCATTTCAACGTGTTATGCAACGGGCAATTTTTTCTAGCCAATCAGCAGAAGTGGATATTGTTACTGGCGAGCGCGTTTTGGTTTCCTTTTTTGAAGAGCATGAGTGTCATATTATTTTTCTATTTGCTAAACAAGGCATCGAACGATTTGATATTGTTAGTACAATTGCTCACGGTGACTTTTCGCCGATGGATGGTTACGACAATTCCAGCGATGAAGAAAGCGAAGACCAATCCGATGGAGTTGAAAGTTATTTAATCAACCTCAATGAAAAGGCCCAAGCTGGCAAAATCGACCCACTTATCGGCAGACACCAAGAGTTAGAGCGCGTTATCCAAATTTTACTTCGTCGTCGCAAAAACAATCCATTACTAGTGGGTGAACCTGGTGTTGGTAAAACTGCGGTTGCCGCCGGTCTTGCTAAACGCATTGTCGATAAAGAAGTTCCTGAATTAATCCAAGATGCCATTGTTTTTTCATTGGATTTAGGCAGTATGTTGGCAGGTACTAAATACCGTGGTGATTTTGAAAAACGCATGAAGAAAGTGATTCAACATGTGCAGAATATAGAACACTCTATTCTTTTTATTGACGAAATTCACACCATCATTGGTGCTGGAGCAGTCTCTGGTGGAACTATGGACGCCTCCAATATGCTCAAGCCTGCATTAAGTAATGGTGAACTGCGTTGCATTGGTGCAACCACAGCGCAAGAAGCACGCAGTGTTTTTGACAAGGACCGTGCACTGGCACGTCGTTTTCAAAAAGTAGACATTAATGAACCAACAGTAAGTGAAACAATAGAAATCTTACAAGGACTAAAATCTCAATTTGAGTCCCATCATGGAGTCAAATACAGTAACGAATCCATCAAGGAAGCGGTAAAAATAACTTCGCGTTATTTAAACGACAAATTTTTACCTGATAAAGCCATTGATGCTATAGATGAAGCAGGTTCGTGGCAACGCATCAAGGGGTTGCAAGAAACCTCAATTAACGAAAGTGACATTCGTCGAGTTGTTGCTTCTATGGCAAAAATTCCTGTCAATGATTTAAACGGCGATGATATTCAACGATTGCAATCAATTGAACGCAATCTCAAAATGGTTATCTTTGGACAAGATGAAGCCATTAATACCTTATCTACTGCTATCAAAATGTCACGAGCCGGTATGGCAAAAGTAGATCAACCTATTGCCAATTTATTATTTGCAGGACCAACGGGGGTCGGTAAAACTGAAGTGGTCAAACAATTGTCGAATTTACTGGGTTTAAAATTACTGCGTTTTGACATGTCTGAATACATGGAGTCTCACAGTGTCGCTCGCCTAATTGGCTCGCCTCCTGGTTATGTGGGCCATGAAGAAGGTGGTTTATTGACTGATAAAGTTCACCAAAATCCACACAGTATCGTATTATTGGATGAAATTGAGAAAGCCCACCCTGATATTTTTAATGTCTTATTGCAAGTCATGGATAGAGGTACTCTAACCGATTCTAACGGCAGGGAAACGGACTTTAGAAACGTCTTGCTGATCATGACTACCAATGCTGGAGCCGCAGAACAATCGCGTGATTCCATGGGCTTTACCGAACAAGACAACTCAAGTGATTCAGAACAAGCCATTAAACGTTTATTTTCACCAGAATTTAGAAACAGATTAGATGCAACCATACAATTTAACCATCTAGCGCAAATGCATGTACTCAAAATTGTTGACAAAATTATTATTGAGCTAGAAGCTCAAATGTCAGATAAGTCTTTACGCTTCAAACTCAGTAACAATGCCAAACAGTGGTTGGTTGATAAAGGCTATGATAAGTCAATGGGCGCTAGACCAATGCACCGAGCAATAGAACACTACATTAAGAAACCATTGATTGATGAGATATTATTTGGAAAACTAACCCAAGGTGGACTGGTTGTTATTGATGTCATCAATGACAAACTGTCTTTTGCGATTAAATCTAATACACCGTTACTAGAAACTGATAAAAGCTCAGTTAGCTAAGTACTAGAACCTAGTTGCTACAATAAGTAATGTATCAACTAGGTTTATTTATGATGCAATATCAGGTATTATTTTTTTCTAAAAGTGATACGACCCTTAGATAAGTCGTAAGGTGTTAATTCAACAGTAACAGTATCACCTGTCAATATACGAATATAGTGCTTGCGCATGCGACCAGATATGTGTGCCGTTACTACGTGACCATTTTCTAGTTCTACTCTAAACATTGTGTTAGGTAAAGTCTCTGTGACTCTTCCTTCTAACTCAATTACATCTTCTTTTGCCATACTTCCTACGTGTTTTTAAATTGATGCGTATATTAGCAGATATACATGAACATTACATTAATGAATTCTGCAATTATTGGCATATTTGACCTATATCTAGGTTTTTGGGTAAATATTGCTTAAATTCTCGAATTGAAATCAATTCTGCCCCCATTGTCTCTAGGTGATCGCTGTGAGCTTGACAATCCAGAATTTTAAACTTGTTCTTGATTAAATGAGAACACAATTCATATAAGGCAAATTTTGATCCATTGGTTTGAACACTAAACATGGATTCGCCGTAAAATATATTCTCCAAAGCGATGCCGTAAATACCTCCGGCTAATTGTCCATCAATATCAATTTCAAGGCAGTGGGCTACACCCATTTCATGTAGCTTTTGATAAGCTTGTTTCATCTCCTGTGTTATCCATGTACCTAAACCATCTTTTCGTATTTTGGCACATTGATTAATGACACTCGAAAAATTTCGATCAAAATGAACCGTATATTGAGTCTTTTTTAAAGCACGCTTAAAGCTTCGGGAGGCATGAAATTTATCAGGGAAAAGCACCATACGTGGATTAGGCGACCACCATAAGATTGGCTCTTGTTCTGAATACCAAGGGAAAATACCATGACTGTAAGCCTTGGTTAATGTTTCTGGATTTAGATTACCACCAAATGCCAGTAAACCACTGGGTTCACTTAAAGCTTCTTCGATGGGTGGAAATTCATCCTTTCCATCCATTGTTGGCAGATAAAATTGCATATGATAATGACTTAAAAATTTAGATTATAACGCAATCAACTGACTTTACCCTTTAGAATTTGTTAAAATATCTGACATTCTATTCCATCAAATACTAATGCCAGAAAATAATTCACAAGCAATTTGGACACCAAATAAACCTGAATCTCTCAACATGATTAATTTCCAAAATTACATCAATGAATCAAACAAGCTCAGAATCAAAGATTATCAACAGTTACATCAATTTTCAGTAGATAAAACAACAAAGTTTTGGCAGTCGATTGTGGAATTTTGTGGAGTAGACTTCATCCAGAACTCAACCCAAGTAGTTGAATATGGAGAACATAAAATCGATACGAGTTGGTTTGTCGATGGCACTCTCAATTATGCTCAAAATATCCTCAAACACCGCAGTGACAAGACTGCCATCACTTTTGAAAGTGAAAAAGGTGTGAAAGTCTCAATTTCTTATAACGAACTTTACCAACAAGTTGCTAAATTACAGCAGTTCTTAAAAAACCAAGGCATACAGAAAAATGATGTGGTTGCTGGGTTTTTACCCAATATTATTGAAACTGTTGTTGCCATGCTTGCCACCGCCTCTCTTGGTGCTATTTGGACATCCACTTCCCCTGATTTTGGTTTTGAAGGAGTGGTTGATCGTTTTGGGCAAGTCGAAGCAAAACTCATGTTTGTCACCGATGGGTATTATTACAACGGTAAAACCCATGATTGTTTGGAAAAAGCCAAAATCATTAACGACAAGATAGATTCCATTGAAAAGGTTGTAGTGATAAATTTTACGGATAACCAACCTCAATCACAAGAAAAAAACCGTCATTCCTGCGAAGGCAGGAATCCCCTAAAAGAAAATGTATCAACTCAAGGAGATTCCAGCCTACGCTGGAATGACGATGCTCGTTTCATCTCATGGGATAGCGCTCTTGACAATAACAACAGAGAAGTTCATATCGAACCTGTAGATTTCAAACATCCACTTTATATTCTTTATTCATCTGGCACTACAGGTAAACCCAAGTGTATTGTGCATGGTCATGGTGGAATTTTATTACAACACAAAAAAGAACTGGTTTTACACAGTAATGTCAATGCAGATGATACTTTGTTTTATTTTACCACTTGCGGTTGGATGATGTGGAATTGGATGGTTTCGACCCTCACTACGGGAGCGAGTCTGTTTTTATACGATGGCTCACCGTTTTATCCTGATGGCAATCGTTTACTTGATATTGTTAATGACAATAAAATCACCCACTTTGGCACTTCAGCCAAGTGGATATCTGCCATAGAAAAAGCAGGTGTCATTCCCAACCAACAACGTGAATTTTCACAACTTACCACAATATTTTCCACTGGCTCACCGCTAATGCCTGAAAATTATGATTTTGTTTATTCGCAGTGGAAAAATGATGTGTGTCTTTCCTCTATTTCTGGCGGCACTGATATTTGCTCTTGCTTTGCTCTTGGTAACCCTGCCCTGCCTGTTTACAAAGGCGAATTGCAATGCCTTGGCTTGGGATTAGATGTCGCCATATTGGATGATGAAGGCAATCGATTATTTGATGAAACAGGCGAACTCTCGTGTATGAATGCCTTTCCAGCAATGCCCGTTAAATTTTGGAATGATGAAGGCAATAAAAAATATAAATCTGCCTATTTTGAGAAGTTTGACAATATTTGGTGCCATGGTGATTTAGCCAAAATAACACAGCATGGCGGTTTAATCATTTACGGGCGTAGTGATGCCACCTTAAACCCTGGCGGTGTTCGAATAGGAACGGCGGAAATTTACCGCCAAACAGATAATATGGAAGAAGTGATTGAGTCTATTGCCATCGGACAAGATTGGGACAACGATGTGCGAGTGGTTTTGTTTGTTATCTTGCAAAATGAGTTGAAATTGGATGAAGCATTGATCAAAAAAATCAAAACAACTATTCGCTCAAACACCACACCACGTCATGTACCAGCAAAAGTCATTCAAGTCACCGCCATACCCAAAACGTTAAGCGGCAAAATAGTTGAATTAGCCGTTAAAAATGTTGTTCACGGCCGACCAGTGACCAACACCGATGCTTTAGCCAATCCTGAGGCATTGGAGCAGTATAGAGATTTGCACGAGTTATCATATTAATATTTGTCTTAATTCAAAATAAAACACCGTAGCGACAAGGCAATGCCTTATGCCTACATGACATTCTATTTTGTAAATCTAATGCTTTCTTGCTACTGCACTAAGCGTCCATGAATAGGGAGTTTGTGTTACATATTTATCCGCTTTTAGGGTAAATACTGAAGTTTGCTTGGCTTTTATATTGGTTGTCGATGCGTAGGCTTTTGCGTAACCCACTGTTTTTCCTTGTTTATCTTTTGCTAAAGCGATTATTTCGACAAAGTCCACTTGATAATCAAAAGGGTTAGCAACAGTACCTGTTAATTCAAACTGTGTTTTCGCTTCATCTATAATAGAAACAGTAAAATCTTGAACAACTAAAAACTGCTGGGCTTTATCGTATAAACTTGCTGGACTTGATTGTGCACTCATCTCACTGTGAAATTCTTCTTTAGGAACTTTGGGCAAATCGATTAATACGGTTGTAGTTGCCCCTGCAGGTAATGCTTCTAGTTTTGACCAAGCCGAATAACTTTCTATTTTTTCATTGCTGTTATTAAAGAGCTTCAATACAACTCGTGGCCTTGTAATACTTTTGTTGCTCTGGTTTTCTATAGTGGCAATCCAGAACTGTCCACCCTTATCCTTTTTTGCTGATACCGAACTTATAATCTCTAATTTCGCACTCTTTTGTTTATCTTGTGACTCTTTAAACTGATCACTGGTAATGGTCATTGTGTTATTCTTTAGTTTTGGTATAGCATTAAGTGATTTTTTAATAGGCACATTTGGTGCAACAGGCTTCTCTGATGACTTGGTTATTTCTTGAAGAACTTCTTCAGTCTTTGTGGATACATAATAGAATCCTGCACTTGACAATAGCACCAAAAAAAATGCTGTACTTAAGGTTTTTTTCAAACCACTTCTTTTATTAACAATAAATAAAAGATTAGCTCCACATTGAATACAGTTGATTCGGTTTTCACCAAGCTCTTGCATATTGGCTGCACCACAACTTGGGCATTTGCTTATATTCATATCATTCATCGTTACATCTTAAATATATTGCGCAAAACATTAAATAAAATAATCCAAAAAATTATTGTACCTAAAGGAAATCCTTTCTTTTTCTTGGGTAAAACTTTGGCTGTTTCGCTCTTTGTTTTTGTCTGTACCTGTGTGCCTTGAGCTGAATTCTTTAGTGCTTTTAATTTACGCAAAAGGGTTTGCATATCTGGTTTGTTTTGCCCTTGAATTGCTGCATTGGGCGACACACTTGCAGCTTCTGTTTGTTGTATAATTTGTGGTGAGTTCCCATTAATTGTTCGTGGTCTACGTTGTTGAGAATTTTTAGTCATCTGGCCAAACTGATGCCCACATTGAACACAATGGGTCAATTTTTGACCAGACATTTCAACTAATCCAGCATCACATTTTTTACATTTTATAACTTTAAAATCATTCATAATTCTATTAATTCTCTTGCTTCATCAAAGACTGTAATATCCTTAACTCGTTTTGGTGCTTGAGTAACAAGATAAGATTTCCACTTTTTATTACCTGCTATACCATGATATAAATTCAAGACTGGTGGCAATAACCAATGTAGTTTAACATCTTTTTGCATTTGAATTTGGCAATATTTTATATAGTGTTGTAAAATTTGGTCTCGAGTATTACTAGAAGAGGCAAGTATTTTGTTTTGTAAATCATGCAATAGCCACGGATTATTCCAAATCGCTCGACCTAACATCACACCATCAACTTGTTGTAAATGTTGTTGTGCTTCTTCAACTGTATTAATACCACCATTAATCACAATGGTGAGTTCTGGAAATAAAGTTTTTATTTTGTATACATAATCATAATTCAAAGGTGGAATGTTGCGGTTTTGTTTTGGGCTTAAACCTTTTAGTAAAGCTTTGCGAGCATGAATAATGATTGTTTTTACACCAGAATCTGCCACTTGCTGGATAAAAGAGTGTAAGTTTTCAAAGCTATCATTATCATCCACTCCGATTCTGCATTTAATTGTAATAGGAATATCAACAGCTTTCTGCATGGATTTCATACAATCGACAACCAACTGAGGCTCATTCATTAAACAAGCACCAAACCGCCCCTTTTGCACTCTATCACTGGGACAACCAACATTGAGGTTCACTTCATCGTAACCGTATTCTTGGGCTATTACACAACTCTTCGACAAATCTGTAGCGTTCGAGCCTCCCAATTGTAACACCACGGGATGTTCTTGTTGGTTATAACTAATATATTTCTGCGTGTCACCTTGTAAGATGGCAGGAGTCGTTATCATCTCTGAATACAAAACAGTATCGGCAGAAATCAATCGGTGTAAATAACGGCAATGTTTGTCGGTCCAATCAAGCATTGGCGCAACACTAATGGTGTGATTCATGTCAAAACTACTAAAAAAACACTATTGTACGGCATTTTCACTTTCTTTTAGTTCACAGCATGGCAAGTTGTGAGTAAAATTACCCTTTTTACAGATTTGAGAAAGACATTATGGGAAGAGCATACCAAAACAGAAAAGAATCCATGGCAAAAACCTCCGATATGAATGCACGAATTTATTCAAAACATTCTCGCGGAATTTATGTTTGTGCCAAATCTGGTGGTCTTGACCCTGAGGGAAATGTTGCCCTTCGTGGCTTAATCGAACGTGCCAAACGTGACCAAGTTCCAGCACACGTTATTGCTAAAGCCATTGATAAGGCCAAAGGTGGAGCTGGAGAAGATTTTGCTGTTGCTCGTTATGAGGGTTATGGCCCTGGAAAGTGTATGGTTATTGTTGATTGCCTAACAGACAACCCTAACCGTACTTTTGGTGATGTGCGCCTCGCTTTTACTAAGACCCATTGCACTATTGGCACACAAGGTTGTGTTTCTCATATGTTTGACCATGATGCTATTTTTGTTTTCTCTGCTGATGGTAAGGATGATGAAGATATTTTAGAGATTTTAATGGATGCCGATGTTGATGTATCAGATGTCGAATGTGAAGATGGCAAGATTTCTGTTTTTTCCCCTCACACAGAATACTTTAAAACCAAGAATGCATTAACTGAGGCCTTAGGCGAGATAAAATTTGAAGTGGATGAAATTCAATTTATTCCACAAAGCACGGTTAAGATTACGGATGAAGATGATTTAGCTAACTTTGAGAAGTTTAACGAAATGCTTGAGGACTTAGAAGATGTACAGAATGTTTTTCATAATGCTGAGGTTTAAACTTTAAAATACATTAACTACTCACACTCCTGTCATTCCAGCCAAGCCTAAGCGAAAGCAGAAATTTAAGTTATTTGATAAAACAAACAATAATTAAATCATAAAAAAAGCCTTTGAAATTTCAAAGGCTTTTTGTTTGTCTTGACATTGTTTCAAAAATTTACTGCCACGTAATCACTCTTCCAAAACCACCTGGAGGTGTTGGGTTAGTAATTGAGAATGGAGGAAAACCACTTCCTGCTCCTGTGACAGTTGTTGTTCCCGTACTAGTACTTGTGACAACAGCACTACAAAGTCCTGCAACATCTGTTGTACTACCACAGCCAACAAAATTTGGCGTATTTGCCCCTGATGCATCAGATAGTTCAAACGTAATTGGTACTCCTGACACAGGATTTCCATATTGATCTTTAACTTCCGCTATCAAATTAACATTAGTACTGGTGTTTGCTGTTGAAGTATCAGACCAAAAGTTTGAAGCTGATGCATCAGGTGCTCCAGCAACCCAAGTCGTTGAAGAACTTAATCCTGCTGATACTGTTGGTATATTGCTACCACTAATATTTGCTGTCACACTTGTTGAGCCAACTAAGGTACTACTTGTATCTACACTACATGATCCCGTAGCATCTGTTGTACAGTTAACATCTGCCGTATTAGCCCCAGTATTTGTCATTGCAAAACTGACCAATATGCCTGAGCCTACTGGTGTTCCTGTAGCATCCTTAATAATCGCACTATACGTTACATTAGTTCCTGCAGTTTCAGAACTAGCACTCACGCCGTATTCAGAATTAGCTGCAACTGGTACGGCAGTAATATTAAACGGATCAGAATCTGTAAAGGGCACACCACCAAGATTAGAATTAAATCTTAACTGGTAAGCTGTACCTGTGGCATTAATACTTAATGCATTAAAGGTAGCAACACCACTACTTACTGTCACAGTATTGGTTCCGGTTAAAGCTCCGCCACCAGTAAAGGGTGTAATTGAAGCCTGAATTTGACTACCCGAACTTGGTACTAGGTTACCATTCAAATCTTGAAGCTCAACAACAATGGTATTTATTGTTCCACCTGCCACAGTATCTGCAGGTTGAGTGCTTATTGCTAATTGCGATGCAACCGCAGGCGTTATATCAATTGCATTGGATGTTGGCGCTGTAAAACCACCACCATTAGCAACTAGAGTATAGCCTGTTCCAACCAAATCAATACTTAAGTCAGCAAAAGTAGCTATACCATTGACTGCTGCCTTGGTAATAGTTCCTGACAAGGTTCCTGCGGCAGGGTTGCTTCCAATGGCAATAGTTACACTACTTGTATTACTTGCATCAACAAGCCCTCCAGCATCTTGAAACTCTACTACTATTGAACCTAGTGAGTCACCAGAGACTACACTAGAAGCTGGTTGGCTTGTCATTACTAGCTGTGTTGCTGTGACTAATGAGCTACCAAACTGTTGATAAGTTGTGTTGTTATCTAAATAACCATCTGTTACAGCTGCATCAACAACAAATGCAGAGGCTAACATATCTAGTTTTAAGTTGTTAGCAATATCAGCCGCATCAACAAGAGCCTCTCTTTTAGCATAAATAATTAAATTGTCGCCAGAGGCAATTACTGCATTATCCAGTCTAACCGTTTCACTTCCGAAAGAAACCACTCCGCACGTTGTTGCAGCATTTGAACCCACTGGAACTGTACAAGTCCAGTCCTGCACATCATCAAAAATCGGACCATCACTTGCTATTAAACTATAAAATTCAACAAAATCAACAGTTAAAGGGGTGCTTAATTGTGAATTGTTATTAATGACATATTGATACTCAACTACTTGGTTATTTGAAACCGAAATAGGCGTGGCAGGAAATGGTTCTGTAACCATAGGAACAGTATTAGAATCAATGACTTTCAATAAAACTAGTTGAATATCATTGCTGGCAAGTGACGCTGTACTTTCAAACCCATCTTGATAAACCACATCTGGATGAGGAAGAACCGTAGTGTTATTTGCTGCATCAGCAATAGTTGCACAGGCAATAGTGTTATCTGTAGTGATATTAAATTGATCATTATCTAAATCATATTCAGTAGTAATGATGTTGTTTTGCATTGTTGTGACTTCAATACCATTGCCATCTTGTACTTGAGTAATAATATTAGGAGTAGTAGAGTTTGCCTTACTAGCACAAACAAGCGGGTCAGCAACATGAAAACTCACTGTAGCAGGAGTAATATCATAATCATATTCCATTAAACTTGTGGTAGGCATACCACTACCGTCTAAAATTGCTGTTAATCCTAGATACTCTGAACCGTTTATAGAAATATCATAGGCAGATACGTTTAATGTAAGAAGCGATAAACTTGCAATAGTTATTAACCGTTTTGTCTGACTAACTAGCTTTTGTGGTAATAGAGATGTCATTTTCATAAATCTTGTCATTGTTATGTGTTGTTTTGTTGTGTTTGGACGCATTTTAGCTTCTTTTTATTTTTACTGTGTTAAAACTTTGTTAGTTTAGGTAAAATATTGTCAATTAATTAAAATAAATGAGAAAAATATGCGTAATTTAATAATTTTATCACTAATCTTACCATTTTCGTCTTATGCTTTAGAGGATGTTTTTAGCAAAATGGATAAAGAAACAGCTCTAAGCACAGGAATTTACAAGCTTTCTTCTTCCGAAAAAAAAGCATTACTTAATTGGTTAGCCGGTCCCAAAAAAGAAGCTAGGCAAAAACTAAAACAAGAAGTCCGAACAGAAATCAAAAAAGAAGTCATAGCAGAGGAAGTTAAAAAAGAAAAGAAAAGGTTTATGGGGTTTAGAAGAGAAGAATCAGAACGTGAATCAATCAAATCCACTATTATCGGCGAATTCAATGGATGGAAAGGCAAAAACACTATTTTCAAACTTGAAAATGGACAAGTTTGGAAACAGTCAGACAACTCATCTTTCTATATACCAAAACAAACTAATACTGCTGTCACTATTAAACCAAAATCCATGGGTAGTTGGCAATTAAAAGTTGATGGTTTTGGACGTGGTGCCAAAGTTAAGCGAATTAAATAAAGCTTTTAAGCCACTTCTTCAACTTATCGAGTATTACATACCAAACAGGTATTAAGATTAGTGTAATTACTGTAGCAAACAAAATACCAAAGGCAAGTGATATTGCCATTGGTATTATTACCTGTGCCTGCAGAGATGTCTCCAGCAACATTGGGACCAACCCAAAGAAGGTGGTTAGAGAAGTTAATAAGATTGCCCTAAAGCGGCGTGTCCCTGCTTCAAGAGCTGCCTCTAATATGCTATGACCAGCTAGTCGGTATTTATTGATAAAATCCACCATTACCAAAGAGTCATTGACTACCACCCCTGCCAAAGCAATTACGCCAAACAATGAAATCATACTCATGGTATACCCAGTAATCCAGTGCCCGAGTATCGCACCTGTGATACCAAAAGGAATAACTGCCATAATAATCAGAGGTTGAGTATAAGACTTTAATGGCACTGCCATTAGCATATAAATAAACAAAAGAGCAACTAGAAAACCTGTTTTTAATCCTTCACCTAGTTCTGCCATTTCTTTAGCAACCCCATCAGGCGATGATTTAATTGATGGATACTTTTGTTTAAGCTTTTCCAAAAAACCACCTTCTTGTTTTATCTCAGCCATAATTGCATTGGGATTAACTAATTTTAAGTCAGCATCACCTGTGACAGTGCTTGATCGTTTTTTATCAATTCGCGTAATCACGTCGCTGGCTTTGCCCATTGTAATTGTTGCGACAGATTTGATTGGAATAGCTGTACCATCTTTCAAACGGATACGCATGTTTTCTAATGTTGCTAAAGTTTCTCGTTCCTTCAATGGGTACTTGAGCATAACCTTGACTTCATCAATTTCACGTTGCAGACGTTGAATTTCATCCCCATAAAATGCTTGTCTGACTTGGTTGGCTAAATCACGTTGAGACAACCCTAAATTTCGACCACGTGGTTTTAATGTCAATTGCACTTCGTCCTTTCCATCTTTCATTGAGTTGCGAATATCTTCAACACCTTGGTATTCTCGAATTTTATCAGCGAGTTCTGCAGATGCTTTTTTTAGTTCTTCGACATTATCTGAGGATAATTTAAAAGCAATTTCAGGGCCATCACCTGGCCCACCCAAGGCGCGATACGCCAAAACTTCTGAGCCATTGATTATGCCAACGCGTTCTCGCCACAACTTCATTAATTCATCACTGGTGATTTGACTGTCTTCTTTTACTAATTCAACTAGTACACGTCCATCTAGTTGATTCTCTTTAACAACTGACATATGCTCAACGACCGCACCCTTCTCTTTACCTGTTTTTTGAGAAAATTCTTTATCAATTGCAATTAAAGCTTCTTCAAGTTTTGCAATAGCAGACTCAGTAATCACATCAGATGTCCCCTCAGTCATTTTGACTTGCCCATAAATATAATCGGCTGAAAATTGTGGGTTCATGACAAATCGCACCACTCCTGTATTAAGCATTACAATTGACAAACCCAAGATACAAATAAACACCAGAGTAGCCAAAAATGGGCGGCGAACAGCTTTATGTAAAAGTGGTTGGTATTTGTTTTTGATAAAATTATCTAAAAAGGAATTAACTTTACGTTGTATACGCAATAGCCAACCTGGGTTTTCGGTTTCTATATCACTAAGTTTCATGTGTGACAAATGCGCTGGCAAAATAAACTTAGACTCAACTAGAGAGAATAATAAGTTTAGGATAACAACCCAAGCAATGGCTTCAAAAAAACTACCAAACATGGTGCCGACAAACAACAAAGGCACAAAAGCGGCAATGGTTGTCAACACACCAAAAGTTGCTGGCAGCGCCACTTTTTGTGCGCCTTTAACTACATTTTCAATGGTGTGTCCTTTGTCTTGAATCTCTTTGTAAGCACTTTCACCAATAACGATGGCATCATCAACCACAATCCCAAGTACCAGTATAAAACCAAATAATGACAACATATTAATGGTAACACCCAAGTAACCCATGACCAAAAAAGTTCCTAAAAATGCCACCGGCAAACCAACCATCACCCAAAAAGCAACTTTAAGGCGTAAAAACAGGGTTAGAATAATCAAGACCAACAAAGCCCCTAAAAATAAATTTTTTGTCATTAAGTCAATTCGACCATGTACATAATGTGAAATATCTGACCAATGAGCAATATTTAAATTCTCACTTAAGTCTTTTTGTTTACCTTCAACGTATTTTTTCACCTTGTCAGTCACATCAATAATGTCATCATCGCCAATGGCATTAATGCGAATGGATAAAGCTGTGCCGCCATCAAATTTGGCAAAGCGTGAAGATTCCGAAAACCCATCAGTCACAGTAGCAATATCTTTAAGCTTTAAAATCCCACCATTAGGGTAAGAGCGCACAATAATATTACCAAAGTCTTCAGCAGTATCTTTTAAACCCAAGGCGCGAACCAAAATATCTCCTTTTTTAGATTTAATAGCACCAGCAGGCAAATCAAGGGAAGAGCTACGAATCGCCAAAGCAATTTCATCAAAGGTTAAATTGTATTTTCTTAAAGTACTCTCTGAGACTTCTATACTGACTTCTAAATCCCGAGCACCTTCAACCTTTACCGCTGAAATTCCGGGTATATCAATCAGATCATCTCTTACATCAAAGGCAAATTCTCGCAAAGCTTTAGGACCTACATCACCAAAAACAGAAACATAAATCGCTTGAAAGGCAACATCCAGCTGACTGATAATGGGTTTTTCTACCTGTTCAGGAAAAGAGTTAATGCCATCAATCTTATTCTTGATATCGTTGGTTACTGTACCTAAATCGTATGCATCATCCACTTCAATTAAGGTAGAGCCAAAATTTTCTGAAGCGGTACAAGTGACTTTGTCAATTCCATTGATGCCGTTTAGTGCTTGTTCCACTTTTAAACAGACACCCTCTTCCACCTCTGAGGGCGAAGCACCAGGAAATGCCACGGTAATATTAACCATATTGATTTGAGTGGTCGGAAACATCTCTTTACGAATAGAAGACAAAGAAATCAAACCAACCAAAACAATTATGATCATTAATAAATTGGCAGCCACAGGATTAACCGAAAACCAATAAATCAGGCCTTTACGCCAATTATTCATATTCATTTCCATAATTATTGAGTAAGTTTAAGCTCATCGCCAGCTTTAATGTGTGACAATCCAGTGATTATGATTTTATCATTAGCGTTAATTCCAGAACTGATGTAATTATAATGTTCATCTGCATATTCAATTTTGATGTCTTTATATATTAGTTTGGATTTCGATGAAAAAACTTTCACTTTATTATCAAGTGTCACGTATCCACGTTCAATTGGGTAAACTTGATGCAGTGTTCTACCTGCCAAATTCACATTAACAAAAGTATTAAACCGCAAAGCCGTACTTTGTTGAGTAAAAGGTTGTGCCACTTCAATTATGGCATAATTGAATAAAGTTTTGGCATCGCGTTGAGCTTCGATACGTGCAACTGTACCCACCCACTGCACACCTTGCACCTCTTCACTGCTTATGCTTACTGTGATTTTTTGAGAACCATCAAATTTATCCAAACCACTGTTGTGTAATTGTTCGTCCGACAAACTCATGCGAATTTCAGCAATTTGCGTCGATGCTACACTTGCTAATGGTGTAGACATATTGACAAACTGCCCTAAATCCACCATTTTGGATAATATTACACCTGAAAATGGCGCAATAACCGTGGTTTTTTGTAAGTTCCTTTTGGCAAGTTTTAAATCAGCATGTGCGCCAGATAATGCCGCTTTAGCACTGGCAACTTGTGGCAAATTTAAATTCAAAGCATTGGGTTTGCCTTTTTTACCGTATTTTTTCCAATCGCTTTTAGCTAAATCGCTTTTGGCTTGTTGTAAATCTAAATTTGCTTGCTGGGCTGCGACATTGGCTTGTGCGCGAGTGATGGCTAATTCGTAATCAACGGGGTCAATTTTAACTAAAATATCGCCTTTAATAAATGAGTCTCCATTACTGAAATTATCTGACACATAAATAATCCTACCACTGGTTTCTGCAGAAATATCAATCTTAGTCTTTGGAACAATCAAACCATCGGATTTAATGGGTACGGTATAATCAACAGGACTCACTTGAATAACCTCAACCGCAGGAACAAGCTTAGTATTTTCTTTTTTCTGCTCTTTTGGTTTCATTTGAATCATCACAAAGGTCAAAACTGCAGTAACCAGCAAAACAATCATAACTGGAATGATTTTATTGGCTTTGTTCGAACCTTTTGACGTTCCCATTGGTGGTAGTTGATATTCTTGATTTGACATAATTTAATTTATTGTGATTTTTGTTAATTGTATAAGTAAAATGAGTTAAGTTATATAGACCAAAAGTCATTGATTTGCTGATTTAACTCTAAACAAGCCTGTTTTGCCTTCTTTGCAAAGTCATCTTGGTATTTTCCTGCATAAATAATACCTCGCGACGAGGAAATGATTAACCCTGATTGTTTGGGGTTTTCATTCAACCCAGCCTTTAAGGTTGCTTCCACATCTCCACCTTGAGCGCCAATTCCAGGAATTAACAAAGGCATACCGCCGACTATTGAACGAATTTTTTCAAGTTCTTGAGGATAGGTTGCACCCACAACAAGCAAGAGGTTTTTATTGACATTCCATTTAGTTGCTGCATTTTCTGCCACTTGCTCAAATAGAGTCTTACCGTTTTCCAATAGTAAGTTTTGAAACTCATTAGAACCTGCATTGGATGTTTTGCATAAAACAATCACTCCTTTATCAGCATAATCCAAAAAAGGTTGCAGTGAATCTTGACCGAGATAAGGATTAACCGTGACTGCATCCGCTTTATAGATTTCAAAAGCCTCACGTGCATATTGTTGTGCGGTCGAACCAATATCTCCACGCTTAGCATCCAAAATAACAGGAACATCAGGGTGTTTTTCATGAATATAGGCAATAATATTTTTCAAATCATTTTCGGCACTAAGCGCCGCAAAGTGTGCTATTTGCGGTTTAAAAGCACAAACATTATCAGCTACAGCATCAACAATTTTAACTAACCAACTAAATAAGTCCAATCCAAGAACATTAATATTACCCATATTGGGATCAAGACCAACACAAACTAGTGAATTGTTTTGTGCTTGTGCTTGGTACAATTTATCAATAAATTTATTCATAATGACTTGAAAACCTTTTGGAAAATCCTATTTTAACTGAACTTGACAATTATTTATATGTCCATTAGTGCTATGAAACAAATACTTATTTTTTGCGTAACATTATTCACCACAATTTCTCATGCGGGCTTACCCACTGCTGTAGATGGTATTGCTGTTCCATCACTGGCTCCAATATTAGAAAAAGTCACTCCTGCAGTGGTTAATATTCACTCGACAACACGGCAAAAAATTAATTCACGCAACCAAAGTTTTTATAATTGGTATTACGGTTTGCCTAATGTCCCACAGGAAAGAGTTACTCAATCACTGGGTTCTGGTGTTATTGTTGATGCCCAAAATGGTTATATTCTCACCAACAATCATGTTATTGATGGTGCTACCGATATACAAATTTCATTACAAGATGGTCGTAGTTTTACAGCCAAGCTTATAGGTACAGACGAAGGTACAGACGTTGCGGTTGTACAAATTAATGCTAAAAACCTAACACAAGTTAATCTAACTGATTCTAAAAAGTTACGTGTTGGTGATTTTGTCGTCGCAGTTGGCAACCCATTTGGCTTAGGTCAGACCGTGACATCAGGAATTGTTAGTGCCTTAGGGAGAACAAGCATACAAGGATTAGGCTACCAAAATTTTATTCAGACCGATGCATCCATAAATCCAGGAAATTCTGGTGGGGCACTAATTAATCTCAAGGGTGAATTAATTGGAATTAATACCGCCATTTATTCACCCAGCGGCGGTAATGTCGGCATTGGCTTTGCTATACCTTCCACATTAGCCAATAGAATCATGAAGCAACTGATTAATTTTGGACAAGTAAGGCGTGGATCTTTAGGCGTAGATGTCCAAGACATTACTGCTAACTTAGCACGTGCTTTTAACCTCAATAAAAATAGCGGAGTTATTATCACAGATGTAGAACCAGACTCTCCAGCAGACTCAGCTGGGTTGCAAGCTGGTGACATTATTACTCAATTAAATGGTGTCATTGTGAAGAACCAACACGATTTTGACAACCAAGAAGGTTTATTTGAATTAAACACCCCTATTGATATCAATTATATTCGCAATGAACAAGCAAAATTTTCTAAAACAAAAATACACGCGTTTGACCGTAAAGAATTTGATGGCAAAGAATTACACAAATCATTATCGGGCGCTCACTTTATCAATTTGCCCGCACGGTTAAAAAGCAAATACCAAGGCATTTTGATTGACGAAATAAAACGTGGGAGTCACGCCTGGAATCAAGGATTACGCAGTGGTGATTTAATTACAACAGCCAACAAGAAGGAAATAACAAATCTTAAGCAACTGAAAATTGTATTGGATAATTCACGAAAATCCCCTATTTTAACTATTTACAGAAATTATAGAAATTATATTTTAGTCTTAGAATGATGGCATTAAATAGACATTGAGCTGATAAAATTTTATTATAGAGGGTGTTTTATCAATTTGAAAACCTCAGTGACAGGATCTACATTTAATCAACTATTTGAATATTGCAAAAAAGGTAAGGCGCAAAATTTACTCAGTGCGCTTGGTGATACCGAAGCATGTTCTGTCATTGATGAGCGCGGTCAAAGTCTACTTTGTGTTGCATTAAAAAACGGGCATTCTTTATTAGTCAAGACACTTCTATCCGAAGGATCGAAATTTAAAACTAAAAATCCACCACTTATCTCTGCCTGTCAATACCCAAAAGACGAGTGTGATTGCTTAGAAATCGCTTTGCAAATAGATGACGGCATCAATGCATTAACATCAGCCAATAGAACTGGCTTGATGACAGCATGCCTTCTTGGACATCTCAACAAAACACAACTATTATTAACATTAAATGCTGATATAAATCAACAAGATATATACGGCAATACGGCACTCATTGAAGCCGTTCAATCAAATAAAAAAACTTTAGTTAAATTAATCCTGCAACACCACCCAAAAGTCAATCACGCAAATAGTCAAAAAGAAACCGCCCTGATTTTAGCATTGAGACAAAAAACACCATCTGAAGATATTGTTATGCAATTATTGCAAGCTCAAGCTGATCCAGAAATAGTAGATAACAACAATCGCTCGGCATGGTTAATTGCAAAACAGAAACACCCTAAAATCGCACGCCAAATTGAAAAACATTTAAACAGTATTAACCAAATTGAATTACCTTTTTTTACCAACAACTATGAAAGTGATCTAGAAGAACCCATTGATGACACGGTCGTTGCCACACCACAAGATAACGGGCAACTCTTAGATGAAGAAAAAACCCTGAACAATGAGAAGCCAAGTAATCTGAAAAAGACGAATGACACATCACCTCAATTATCCAGCCAGTCAGTAGAAACTCCCAGCAAAGCCAATAAGCCCTTGTTTTTTCAAAAAGAACCTGCAAAATCAAACCAACAAGCCTGGTTTCATGCCGCAAAACAAGGCAATTTAGGCGGCCTTAATCGCATGATAATCGAAGGCATAAACATTAATTGCACCGACTCTAAGGGTTGCACTGCCTTAATTCGTGCCTGCGGTCATTCTCGCCGAGCAGTTGTTTCTTTTTTACTGCAGCAAAAAGCTGATATTGAAGCCCGTTCTGACAATGGCAGTACGGCTTTATCATCGAGTATCATCGGCAATTGCCGCAGAGTTACAGGTTTATTGCTTGACAAAAAGGCAAACCCAAACGGGCTAGGCCCTGCTGATTACACCTATGCCACTATCGCAGCTGCTGGTTGGAATGATGCCATGTTAAGTATTCTTTACCGTTATAAGGCTGACATATTTATCATTAATAAACACCAACAATCCTTATTGCATATTATTGCTCAAGCCGCTGAATACAATAACAATATTAATAGCGCAAAATCCTGTTTTGCTTTTTTGCTTGATCATGGCTTAGACATCAATGCCAAAGACATCTTTGGAAATACAGCATTAATGCTCTTATGCGGAGCTCATAAAAAACGTTACAAGGTTGATGATAGAAATATAGCAGCACTGGTGTATCAAACAATAAAACTGGGAGCATCAGCGGCTCTAACCAATCAACAAAAACGATCCGCTCTTGATGCCGCACATTTTCACAAATTAATTCAAACCAAAGGTGTACTGATGAATGCACTGTCTTGGAATGACAGTTAAATTGGTAATGCATAATGCCAAGTAAAGCACAAATACAAAAAATATTTGCTCGAAATCATGCATTGGTAATAAAGGCTGTTTCATTTCAAAGACCCGAGATAAAAGGACTCACTGCAGATGACATCGAACAAGAAGTCTGTATTAAATTATTAAATTTAATAAAAAGTGACCCGGAAAATGAAAAGATCTCGTCTTATAGTTACATATACAGAATTACAGCCAATGTTATTATTGATTTAGCCCGTAAAAATCAAAAACTCAAAGGTGAAATGACGATTCCGGATGAAAATGATGAAGAGTATTATGCTCCCAGTCTAATTTCAGAAGCATCTAAGCCGGATGAAGATCATGCTAACGAAGAAATGATTAAACGTGTATTAGTTGTAATTGAAACATTAAAAGAAAGTCGTCGTGTCGCGGTCAAATTGCGGTTACAAGGATTTTCAGTAAAAGAAATAGGTGGAATGACCGGCTGGTCTTTTCACAAAGCAGGCAACCTCTCAAAAAGAGGGATGAGTGATTTAAAAGATAAACTGCACGAATTAGGTATTGAATATGAAATTAACTGAACAACAATTATCACAACTATTTAAGCAATCCAAGACGACCGAGGTTGACTCTTGTATTGATAGCTTAAATGATTTTTCGCAAGCATCAGATGCGCGAATTGCAGTGGCTGAAAAAATTGCTGATAGCAGCCACTTAAGTGCGAGTTACCATGTTATTAACCAATTACAAGACTGGTCTAAGTCTGTAGCTACGGATATAGCCTCTACACGCCAGCCTGCCTTTGAAGGCTTATTTGCATGGTTGAGACCCGTTTTAGCAACGGCTGCATTGGCATCTATCGTATACATCAGTTACCCACAATTTGAACCTTCACAAATCACACCACTTGCAATATCAGAAAAAGGTGTTTTTACGGCTAGTTTCGAAGATACTCCAACCAAGCTCCAACCTCAATTGCCGACAAAAGCAACAAAGAAAACAATTAGTGACGTTATTTATTCGGGTGGATTTGGTTAAATAATGCTCCAAAACAAACCTTTTTGAAAAAGAGTATTGTTATAATACTCTTTTTTTATACCCAAACACCTAAATGACGTTACGTTCTTTTATTCAAAAACTACAAAGACAATACCAACTCAACAAAAGAGAAATTGAAATTGTCACCTGTTATGTGTTAAACACAAATACCGCAGGATTATTTGTTTATGAGAAAGAACTGAGTCAGCACCAATTAAATAAAATCCATCAACTGCTAGAAAAGAGGAAACTAGGCATTCCTTTTGCCTACTTAACAGGTGTCAAAGATTTTTGGTCGCTAACCCTAAAAGTGAATAAACACACTTTGATTCCACGCCCAGAAACAGAACTAATCGTCGAATATGTCTTAAATAAAACAAAAAGCAATTTTGATGGGGCAATCTTAGACTTAGGCACAGGTACTGGAGCTATTGCCTTAAGCCTTGCACTTGAACGCCCAAAGGCAAAAATAGTAGCCGTTGATCAATGTATTGAGTGCGTTAAGACTGCGATAGAAAACAAAAACAACTATCAACTTAACAATGCCAAAATCTTTCAAAGCAATTGGTTTGATAAACTAAAAGGACAAACTTTTGATTTTATTCTATCCAATCCTCCCTATATCGACAATGACGATAAACACCTTGAGAACTTACAATATGAACCTCGCTCAGCACTGGTAGCTGCCAACAAAGGCTATTCTGATTTAGAACATATTATTATTCATGCTCAAGATTACATGAGTGCAAATGCAAAGCTTGTTTTAGAACACGGCTATAACCAATCCGAAGTTGTCAAACAAAAACTGACCTCTAATTGTTATTTAAATGTTAAATCACACAAAGATTTGGCAGGGATCCTACGAATTACTACAGCAGATGTGCCAAAATCTTGCTATTAAAAGATCAAACTTATACAATTCAACAACTAATATATTGAATTAAATTTTTACTATGAAAAAATCTGTTATCCAAAAATCATTAATCACTTTATTGTTTGCCACATTCATAACAACAGCTCAAGTAGCTCCGACAGACCAAGGGTTTACTGATACAGAAGATTTGCCTGGTTGGACTATATCAAACCAATCCTCGCCAATGGGTGACTCTTCTTGGTTCCAAGGCACATCATCACTGACAATTTTCACTGCCCAAGACGGAGAGCCAGATTCTTATATTGCGGCTAATCACCGTAATACTCGCTCACAATCTGGCACCCCTGGCACAATTTGTAACTATTTAATCATGCCAGATTTAGGCAACCTTGAATCTGTTTCATTTTACTCCCGTTCTCGCATTGCTAATAATAACTTTACAGTCTTTCCTGATCGTTTATACATGGTTTACAGCCCAACAGGAGAGATTAACACAGGTAATTGCACTGATGGTTTTGGCGACTTTACTGAGACACTAATAGTTATCAACCCAGAGTTAAGCAAATCAAGCGATGACACCATAGGCTACCCTTTAGTAAATTGGAAACAATTTAGTGCTGACATTAACGGTAATGGTCGCGTAGCTTTTGTTTACTATGTTGAGGATGCTGGATTTTATGGAAACAATTCTAACTATATTGGTATTGACTCTGTTTCTTGGGTACTGGCACCAACACCAGTAAGTCAAATAAATTTTAATCCTTGGAAATAAATTTAATCTAAATTTTAGAGAAGAAAAAACACCTCTTTTACAGAGGTGTTTTTTTGTACATAGTTATTGTGTTTTTTGCTTCTCATATTCTTTTTTAGCCGCTTTCATAGCACTTAATCCACCACCATTAAAAACATTGGTATAACCCAACTTTTTCAATTCTTCTAAAGTTACAGAAGCACGACGTCCCGAACGGCAATACAAAACAACCGAACGCTCCTTGTTCTTCCCTATTCTTTTAACAATTTGGGGAATATTTTCATACTCAATATTAATTGAATGGGCTAGATGCCCATCATCAAACTCTTGCTTAGTTCTAACATCTAAAATCAAAGCACCTTTGTCAATATGACTCCAGGCTTGGGTTTGCTCAGGTCCAAATCGTGTACAGGCGGTTAATGATATAAATGATGCCAGCAAAATTAAATTGAAAATGAGTTTCTTCATAATTATTTCCGTAAAGTATTTTTGAGCAGATATTAACACACAAATAAATAAGGACCAAAATTATTGGTCCTTATTTGCTTTCGAAGCTTTTGTTTAAGCTTGCATCTTTTGGCTTTGTTCGTTTTATCATGAACGCCACCTTTTTTCATAATTGGTAATCGAGCTACCACATTTCTTATGCTTGTGTTTTTAATTTTTTTCATATTTTCCTCCTATGTATCAAAACCTCCGTCATACCTGCGTAGGCAGGTATCTCTAATATTTTAGTGTATTTTTTGTTTAGAACACCATAATACTTATTGAGATTCCTGCCTACGCAGGAATGACGATGCTTTTGGGGATGACAATGTTTTTGGGGATGACGATATTTTCACCCTTTCACACACACCACTTGTTTCAATGTATGCTCTATAGACACCAAATCGTGTTGGTTGTTCATCACCGTTTCAATGTCCTTGTAAGCTCCAGGGATTTCATCCACTACGCCTTTATCTTTTCGGCATTCGACACCACTGGTTTGATTTTGTAAATCAATGGCGTTAAATTGCTTTTTGGCTTGGGTTCGACTCATTGCTCTTCCTGCACCGTGCGAACACGAACAAAATGAAGATTTTGAACCTTTGCCTTTGACAATAAACGACTTGGCTCCCATGGAACCTGGGATGATTCCCAACTCATCGAGCTCTGCACTGATTGCACCTTTACGTGTGACGTAAACTTTTTCACCATAATGTGTTTCATAAGAAATATAATTATGGTGGCAATTTATGGCCTTTTTGGTTAAGGTGAATTTTGGCAATTTTGAAGTTTGTAATGCATTAACCACTAATTTCATCATCTCACGGCGGTTTATCCACGCGTATTCTTGCGCCCAATTGACCGCTTGCACATAGTCATCAAAATACTGCGTGCCTTCATTAAGATAGGCTAAGTTTTTATCAGGTAAATGAATCTGATGCCTTTGCATATCTTTTTGTGCAAGATTGATAAAATAACGACCAATGGCATTGCCAACACCGCGCGAACCCGAGTGCAGCATAATCCACACATCATCGTTTTCATCCAAACAGATTTCAACGAAGTGGTTGCCACCACCCAATGTACCGAGCTGTCGGTGCCAGGTTTGGTGAAATGTGCGAAACATCTTGGCAATGCTTGGATGTTTGTACAAAATTTCATCAAGTGGTTTATCAAGTGCTTTGACCGTGGATGATTTCACCACCGCACGGCTGTGCCAGTTAAACCCTACAGGTATCAATCGCTCGATATTCCGCCTGATACTGTATAAATTATCAGGCAAATCCGTAGCTTTCAAACTGGTGCGAACGGCATTCATACCGCAACCAATATCCACACCAACGGCGGCTGGTATCACCGCATTGAGTGTCGGAATCACCGAACCAACGGTTGCACCAATCCCTACATGCACATCAGGCATGGCTGCCACATGATGGTGCACAATCGGTAAATTAGCAATATTAACCAACTGATCAATCGCCTTAGAATTGATGTCAGTGGTGTAAATCTTAATAGGCACGCGTGCCTTGTTTATTTGTTTTAAAATGGGCATATCTGCTTTCCTTTTTAAATAATTCGTAAATGACCAAGCATGAGTAAGATGGGCCTCGCCCATCATTGATTAAACTCATTACTTTATGATGGGCAAGGCCCATTTTACGAATTTTACTTTTGCTTCAGGCATAAAAAAAGCCTGAAATACAAGTGCGTTTCAGGCTTTAATTTTTAGATTCCTGAAAGGCACGATTCTTCATCAAGCCTTCCAGATATTTTTGTGCTGGAGGCTTAAGTGTTTATTCTCATTTGTAAGTGTTTCATGGTTTACCTCCTAAAATTATTGGTGTAAATTAAAGCTATATTGATTTAATTTGTGGGTATCTTAAGTTTTTTTGTTTAAATGTCAAATTTTTTAATTACTTATTGCTTTAAAATAGTAAAAAATCATTATGATACCTCAAATGCTCTTCAATAAAACTTGCAATAAAATAATAGCTATGGTCGTAGCCTTCTTGCATTCGCAGTGTTAAAGGGTGATTGTATTGTTCACAAACTTTTTGTAAGCGTTCAAGTTGTAGGTATTCTTTTAAAAATTCATCATCTGTGCCTTGGTCGATAAATAATGGCAGCTTTGTTATGGCTGTTTTGACCAATTCACAACTATCGTATTTTTTCCATGCTTGTTTATCATCTCCTAAATAACCTTTTAATGCCTTTTGCCCCCAAGGGGTTTGTGATGGAGCGACGATGGGTGAAAAGGCACTAACGCTTTGGTATTTATCGGGATTTCTAAGAGCAATCATTAATGCACCGTGTCCACCCATTGAGTGCCCGCAGATGCTTTTTTGCTTACTGACATTGAAATTCGATTCGATGATTTGTGGTAATTCTTCGGTGATATAGTCGTACATATTGTAATTGGCTGACCATTTAGGCTCAGTAGCATTAAGGTAAAACCCTGCACCACTGCCAAAGTCATAACTGTCATCTTCACCTTCAATTCCTAGATTACGTGGACTGGTATCCATGGTGACGATAACCAAACCAAGTTCTGCAGCAACACGTTGAGCTCCAGCTTTGATAACAAAATTTTCTTCGGTGCAAGTTAAACCTGATAACCAATAAAGTACCGGAAGTTTTTTATCTGTGATTTGTGGTGGCAAATAAACTGCAAAGGTCATGGGTGCATTATTGACCAGTGAATCGTGTTGGTAGAATTCTTGTGAACCACCGAATAATTTGTATTTGTTTTTTAATTTTATTTTCATGGTTTTCCTCATACTGGGGAATGGACTTTAGTCCATTATTTCATCGGCTAAAGCCGATGCCCCAATTAAAAATCAGTCTATCACTAAGTAATCTATGATACTTTTTTCAAGGTTTTAACAGGGTGTATATTATCTCACATCATAGTAACATGTACCAAAAATACAAAAATGAGTACAAGTTAGCTTATTGTGGGATATTTTATCTCATCGAACATAATTAGCTTATTTTTCCAAAAGCCAATCAAATACATTTTTATGAATTATGCCACCCTTGTTTTGAGTGAAAGACTCAGTTGTTTGTAGAGTTTTAGAGTAACTATATTTGATGGTAAAATCAGCTTTGCCACCTCAAAATGCGCCTGTCCAAATTTCATTGATTGTCATGGGCTTTTTTATTTCTAATTATTTTTACTATTCGATTATATTCAACTTCTGCCAAATACCACATAGATAGTTTCGGATCTGTTGTGTTATTAAACAGTATGACAACGGTATCAATATCTTTGTGGTATTCGGCAAAACTTTGGTATCCAGTCACCCATCCAGAATGTTTGAACACATAAATTGATGAATAGATTTCTTGCTCACCTTCGCCGAATACCGAGCCATCATTTAATGCCCTCAAAAATTTACCAACATCCTCTATGGTTGCCAACATTCCTTGTTCTTGTTTTTTTAAATCGTAAGGATAGCCTTGATGATAGCCACTCATAACATCATCTATATTCACTTCATTAAGCGAAAAAAAAGTATTATTAAGTCCGAAAGGCATCAATATTTTTTCCTTGATGTATTGTTGATGGCTATAACCGACCACTTTATCAATGAGTTCCCCAATCAATAAATAATTAGTGTTGGAATAGCCATAATCTTCATTTGGTTCAAAATTAGCGGGCAAATCTAGTGCAAGTTCAAGGGTTTCTTTACGGCTTTCTGGTGGATTTTCCCAATAGCCCTCGTGGTCACTATAATTAGGGATGCCACTTCTATGTTGTACCATCATTCTTAAGGTGATTTTTTCTGCATGTTCTATTCTTCCCACAAGTTCAGGAAAGTAATCAGCCAGCGTTTTATCCAAAGACAGACGTTTATCTTTGACCAATTTAGTGATAGCAACTGCAAGGTATAACTTGCTGATACTGGCAATTTTGAATAAAGCTTGTGGGTCGGCAGGTATTTTATTTTTTCGGTCTTTCCAACCGCCTGTATAAAATGCTGGTGGCTTGCCTGCTTCATCCACATAAACAATCATTCCATCAAATCCATTGCCAATGGCTTCATTTACTTGTTCTTGAACGGTATCAGGCAGCGGTAAAATCCAAGCCTTTACCAAAAACCAAGGAACGAAGAACAAGGATGTTATGGTTGCAATAAGCATAACTATTTTAAGTGTTTGCTTCTTTGTCATACTGTTTCAGGAATATTCATTTTTATAATTGCTCATAACATCGTAATACACACACAATTGTATATACTACGGCTATATGTTATATTATTTTGTATGTACTTCGTAAAATAAGCCATATTTTATGAGAAAATAAGAGATTATTAGCAAATTTATAAAACAGACTCGGGTTGAGAACTATTCCTAGGTAACGGTTAAAAACCATGCTTCGGTTTTAAAGTGGTTTTTGCAGTGAAAATCAAGCTCGATTCTTTGTAAATATTGTCTCAAAAAATCTTAATTGTGAGCTGTATTATCTTATTATTTGAGCTTAATTGCTGTTTAAGCTCATCTTGCAACTAGTTAAAGCTCATATATGTGCTATTATGGTCTTTTAGTAAAATTAAATTGAGCTACAAAATAGAGTTATGAAAGCAAATGAGATCAATCAAATCTTACAACAGATAACAAAACAACCCAATCAATCTTCCAAAACCCTGTATGAAAGTTTAGCAATAGGAATAAGTTATGCCACTTTCAAACGGCGTATAAAGGCGCTATTAGATAAAAATTTGATTGAAGCAACGGGAAAAGGAAGAGCAACAACCTATCATGTTTCTCCTACCCAATGTTTGTTCTTACCGATAGATATTGACAGTTATTTTGATAATGAAATTGATGAAAGACAGGTTAAAGAAAATTTTAATTTTGAGTTGATTTCTAATGTGTTGTCTAGTGTTAGTTTGTTCAATAAAGATGAATTGCAAAATTTAGATGACTTGCAAAAACAATTTCAGAAAAATATTGATGGATTGTCTCAAAACGAATACCACAAAGAAATGGAGCGATTGGCTATCGATTTGTCTTGGAAATCATCGCAAATTGAAGGAAACACCTATTCATTATTGGAAACAGAACGGTTGTTAAAAGAAAAACAAACCGCAGAAGGAAAAAGCAAAGATGATGCCATCATGCTGCTCAACCATAAACAAGCTTTGGATTTTATCATCAACGATCCAAATTATATCACTCCATTAAGTATTGCACGGATTGAAGATATTCACAGTATTTTAATTAAAGAGTTAGGCGTGCAAAGAAATATTCGCAAACGACGTGTGGGTATTTCAGGCACTAATTATCGCCCATTGGACAACGAATTTCAAATCAGAGAATCGCTGCAACAGATGTGCAAGCTGGTAAACAACAAAGAAAATATTTTTGAAAAAGCATTATTGGTTTTATTATTAATTTCCTATATCCAAGCCTTTAATGATGGCAACAAACGCACCGCAAGAATCATCAGTAATGCCGTTTTAATCAGCCACAATTATTGCCCAATATCTTTTCGTACAGTTAATTCAATTGATTATAAAAAAGCCATGTTGTTGTTTTATGAACAAAACAACCTCACGGCATTTAAAGATATTTTTATACAACAATTTGAATTTGCAGTGAAGACTTATTTTTAACGTTAAGTGTATGACATCGTAGTCTGGCGATAGCCGACTATGATGTCATACACATTGTTATGATTTGTATTTAATTTTTCTTCTTTTTTGTTTACATTTTTACTTTCGATTTTTTGAACTAAACAATGGATAAAATTCCTCCATTATTTTATAACTCCATTTATTATTTTCCCTTATGGCACTAATAGAACCACCCCAAACTACATTGGGGTTGTCATGAGTCTGTTTTATAAATAATCTTGTTGATTCGAAAGGAATAATAGAAAGTGCCTCCTCTATTGGGAGCCATTTTATTTCATCAATTTCGAAAGGTTGATTTTCTGGAAAATGTACTTTACCGTCAAGGTGTTTACAATGATAAATATTTCGAATTAGCATTTCTCTTGTTTCACCAATTTCACGTCTCATTGAAAATATTCCTTTTAATTCAGGGTTTGATATTTTCATTCCATATGTTGATGCAATGCCATGAAGTCCCTCTTTAATAAATTGAATACTATCTTGATAAAAACCAGGAGTCAACCACATTTCAGAATTCTTTACTTTAACAAGCATGATTTCATTATCAGAGTTATAGACTATTAATCTGTGAAAAATTGAAGTGTTTGAATTGCCTTGTGCAAGGCTTGGTTGACTGATTAATAATAGTAGTAATATAATTAAATTTTTCATTTCTTAAGTTTTCGATTTTTTTATAATACATAACATACGCTCAATTACATATTCTACGGCTATATGTTATATTATTTTGTATATACTACTTAAAATATACTTTATTTAATGAAAAAGCAAGAAATCATTAGCAGATTTATAAAACAGGCTAATGGTTGAGAACTATTCTTAGGTAACGGTTAAAAACTATCTAAGGGAATGGGCTTCAGCCCATTATTTTCATCGACTAAAGTCGATGCCCCAGAATGAAGTAATTAAAACTTAATAACTGTGCGTATACCATCGCCTTTGTGCATTAGGTCAAAGGCTTTATTTATGTCTTCTAAGCCCATTTCGTGGCTGACAAATTCATCGACTTTTAATTCACCTGCCATGTATTTATCCACATACCCAGGTAATTGTGAACGCCCTTTTACACCACCAAAGGCTGTGCCTTTCCATACGCGTCCTGTGACTAGTTGGAATGGACGGGTGGCAATTTCTTGTCCAGCACCAGCAACTCCTATGATAATAGATTCGCCCCACCCTTTGTGGCAGCATTCTAGTGCTGAACGCATTAAGTCAACATTGCCTACACATTCAAAGGTGTAATCTAGACCACCATCGGTCATATCGACTAATACTTCTTGAATGGGTCTGTCAAAATCTTTCGGGTTAACAAAATCGGTACAGCCCATTTGTTTGGCGAATTCAAATTTATCAGGATTAATGTCTACTCCAATAATGCGTGAGGCTTTTGCCATGGTTGCGCCTTGGATAACACCTAAGCCAATGCCTCCAAGACCAAAGACTGCAATGGTGGAACCAGGCTCTGCTTTGGCAGTATTCAAAACAGCACCAACACCTGTTGTGATGCCACAACCTAGCAAGCAAACTTTATCTAAAGGTGCTGCTTTATTGATAACGGCTAGGGCAATTTCAGGAACGATGGCGTATTCGGCAAAAGTGGAGGTTCCCATATAATGAAAGATGGTTTTTCCATTCATAGATAATCGACTTGTGCCATCTGGCATCAAGCCTTTGCCCTGAGTTTCGCGGATGGCTTGGCATAAATTGGTTTTTCCCGATTTACAAAAGCTGCATTGACCACATTCAGGTGTATAAAGTGGAATAACGTGGTCATCAACTTTGACCGAAGTCACACCTTGTCCAACTTCAACCACAATAGCTCCACCTTCGTGCCCTAAAACAGAGGGAAAAATGCCTTCAGGATCAGCACCAGACAAAGTAAAAGCATCGGTATGGCAAACACCAGTTGCCACCAGTTTGATTAATACTTCACCCTTTTTAGGTCCTGCTATATCAATTTGTTCTATTTCTAAAGGTTTGCCTGCTTGCCAGGCTACGGCTGCTTTTATTTTCATGGATAATCAATTGTTGTGAAAAACTAATAGTATATTTTATTTTACAGTTTTCGTAAAGCAATCCAAAAACTTTAAAAATCAACATTCACATAGTTGTCATTCAATACTTTTCTTAAATCAGCAGTTTTCCAATTGCGGTTGTAACGAACGATTTGGTCTAAAATTGCGGTGTGACCTCCGCCAAAAAGTACTATGATTTTTTTATCATTTTCATCGACAATTTTTTGAATGCTTGACCATATGAGTAAATTACGTTTATACCATTGCGAAACCATTGTTGCACCAGTTGTGTTTTCTAATCTACCTGCTTTGACTGATATTTCGTTATAGAGCTCAATATTGGCAGCGACTTCTTCTGGTTTATTGCCATCAATATAAAGTTCTTCTAAACTCATCGTTGCCATTTTTTCACTCATATTTTTACTCATTTCTTCAAGTGTTAAATTTAACTTTTCTTGCAAATCTTGCTGTTTCGCATCGCTTATGGATTTAATCATGGCTTCAAAATCCATTTCTACATTTGAATAATCAACGCCATAGATTTTGCTGTGGCCTAGTTTTTTTGCTATACGAAACCCTAATTGAAATATTTCATTTTTACGATAGAAGTCATTCAATTTTTCATCATCAAAATAAGTGCCATTAAGGTATTTTTGATAAAGTTTATCCAGTTTATCTTGCTCACTTAAATTCCACTCGACAAATATTTTTGATGGATTATATTTAACTATTTTATCAGCTAATTTCTCTAATTGCTTTTGGCCATCATCTGTCATCACATCAAGCACATCATGTTTTACTGCATCAGCACCTGGATTATTGTAATGAAATGTGCCAAGTAAAAGAATTTCTTTGGCATCTGCTTTGTTTATACTTGTACCATTATGTTTGATATTTGTGGCACAAGAAGTGAGTAAATAAGTGAATGTTATAAGTAATAAAGTTAAAGATTTCATGTGTTTTCCTATGTGATTTACTCTAAGACGTATTGAATCTCAATAAGTTACAAAACAATTTAATTATACATTTGACTCTATAGTATACTTTAGGGTTTAAAATGGACTCATGAAAATTGGTCAATTAGCAAAAAATGTCGATATAGACATTCAAACCCTCCGCTATTATGAGTCACAAGGCTTATTGAATGAACCTAATCGACTTGAAAATGGCTACCGTGATTATCCGATCGAATCCATACAACGCTTACAGTTTATTAAAAAAGCCAAGCTTGTGGGCTTTACCTTAAAAGAGATTAAAGAGTTGTTAGCAATCCAAGTAACCAAGGATGAACACACTTGCCAAGAAGTTAAAAACTTCACTCAGGTTAAACTGGATGAAATTAATCAAAAGATCAATGAATTGAGCGAAATCAAATCCGCTTTGCAAAAAATCCATACCTCTTGTTGTGGTGGTAATGAAACAGCAGCGCATTGTTCAATCTTGCAAGCCCTTGAGAATTAATTAACGAGATGGAATTAAACATGAAAGACTTTTTATACAATTTATACTACTTGGCGCTTGATGCTTCCTTTTGGTTGGTTATCGGTTTATTCATTGGCGGCTTGTTTAAAACACTCATTCCAACTGAGTTTTTACAACGGCATTTGAGCAGTGAAGGGTTTGGCTCTATTGTCAAAGCAGCTATTCTTGGTGCGCCTTTACCTTTATGTTCCTGCGGAGTGATTCCGGCAGCAATGGGTTTGCGAGAAGCAGGTGCTTCAAAATCAGCGACCACTTCTTTTTTAGTTTCAACACCTGAGACTGGTGTGGATTCAGTATTTATCACCTATGCTATGATGGGACCATTTATGGCTGTTGTTCGTCCTATTACTGCTTTGGTCTCAGCTATAACTACAGGTGCTTTGGTTAGTTTATTTGATTATGAAGAAGGTGATAAAGCATTAGAAAAGCCACATAAACACGAAAGCAGCTCTTGTTGTTCGATTGAAAAAGAAGAGTCTGCGATTGAGGACTCTTGCTGCGCATCAAAACAAACACCACCTGAAGAAACTTCATGTTGCTCCTCTTCTCATGTAGAATCAAAAAATGAAGTGAGTTTATTTGCAAAAACAATCAATGGCGTTAAGTATGCTTTCACCGAGCTATTGGATAATATTGTTTTTTGGTTGGTTATTGGTTTGGTATTTGCAGCCATTGTTCAAACTTTTGTGCCGAGTGATACTTTAATTAAATACGGTTCTGGCTGGCTAGGGATGTTGGTGATGTTGCTTGTGGGTATTCCGATGTATGTTTGTGCCACTGCATCCACACCACTGGCTGCTGGATTTTTATTGGCAGGAATTTCCCCTGGTGCAGTGATTGTGTTTTTATTAGCAGGACCTGCGACTAATATGGCAACCTTAGGCATCATAACCAAACAAATGGGCAAGCGCACTATGTTGTTATATTTGGCTGGAATTATGTCAACTGCATTAATCAGTGGCTTTATAGTCAATTATTTAGTTGGATTATGGCATATTGACTTAAGCAAACACTTAGAAATGAGTCATGGGCACATTCCTGAATGGTTGCAACTGACTTCATTTTTGTTATTATTTATTCTGAGCTTAAGGAAATTTCATTCTAAAAATTAAAAAAGGCATAACTGTGTAATTTCAATTATACCTTTAACTTAATTTATTAATTCTCTTAAAACCTAAATTCTATATATCAAAATCTATTCCACTAGTTGGGTCTGATATTTTCTTTTTTGGCTTTGCTTCAGTCTTTGGTTTAGCTTCAGCTTTTGGCTCAGCTTCAGTCTTTGGCTTTGCTTCAGCTTTTGGCTTTGCTTCAATCTTTGGCTTTGCTTCAATCTTTGGCTTTGCTTCAACCTTTGGCTTTGCTTCAGTCTTTGGCTTTGCTTCAGTCTTTGGCTTTGCTTCAGTCTTTGGCTTTGCTTCAGTCTTTGGCTTTGCTTCAGTCTTTGGCTTTGCTTCAGTCTTTGGCTTTGCTTCAGTCTTTGGCTTTGCTTCAGTC
>Ga0256834_1000264_pt1 | contig 38339 bp, 29 predicted proteins | sample 4281140metaG_FD_190536 | JGI IMG/M metagenome (GOLD analysis project Ga0256834, IMG submission 190536) | Hydrothermal vent microbial communities from East Pacific Rise, Pacific Ocean - 4281-140 | ecosystem: Environmental > Aquatic > Marine > Hydrothermal vents | place: Pacific Ocean: East...
TAGTAGATATGAGCGTCATCATATATTTTTTCGTGAATTATCAGATAGCAATATTGGTATCATGAGTATATTGCATAAAAAATCGGATATTCCTGTTCGCCTAAATGCAGATTTGAAGGAAATTTCAAATAAAGAGGTTTGAGGTTGGCGAAATCGTAAAGCGGAGCGCCCAGAACCCGATCCCATTGTGAACTCGAACGTTAAATGCTCCAGTGTTGAAAGGTACTTTGTCTTAAGGCACGGGAGAGTAGGTCGCTGCCAGATCTGCCAAAGGCAATTAAGTTTCTTCGATGTTAAAAGAAAAAATCAAAAGCCCCTGTCCTTAATTGGTCAGGGGCTTTTTTTGTTTTAGTTGTCATTCTGAGCGTAAACAAAGAATCTTTCTTTGCTTTCTGAGACTCTAGCATAAATGGCGTTAATTTTGGGAACAAGGTCAATAACAATCCTTTATAAAATGAGGTTGACAGTAGCCAAGAACTTTGTTTCGGTAATGCTTTAATATATTGGTAATGTAAATTGGCGGCTTTTTGTTTAGTGTAACTAAATTAGTAATTTTATATCTCGGGGGATATTATGACAGAATTGGAAAGCGCTAATGATGCAACAAGCATAATTGCAGAGAGGTTGCATAATCATAATTTCCCAGAAGACTCCAGCTGGCTCATTGATATATTATTTAATAAATTAAATGAATCCAAAAGCAGAGAAACAGAAGTTTGGGATTATAAAAAAGATTGGCCATTTTCTTATTCTGATGATTATTTTAGATCAATTGTAAAGCACATTATTGGATTTGCAAATACATCTGGTGGATTATTGATTTTTGGCATTGATGACGAAAGTCGCAAGCCAGTTCCATCAACAGTAAGAACAAATTTAGATAAACTCTGCCGAGCTCTTAAGGATATTGTTGTTAATCCGCCAGAGATTGATCTCCGTGAACATACATTTGAAGATTCTAGAAAAATCAACATTCTGATAGTTTTTCCTACCACTCCCTCATGTTTGCCTGCCTCGTTTCAGAGGGAATATGCAGACAAACATGATATTTCACAATATTGGGTTCGGAGTGGGCATGAGACTATTCAAGCACAAGCTAAGCATATCCCTCTGCTGTTTTGTGGCAGTGAGCGGTTTAAAAAAATTCATCCTTCGTTAGACTATAAACTACCTCCCAGTCCCTCCCGTATCAAACAATTTGTTGGCCGCCTTGATACAATGTCCAAAGTCTTTTCATGGCTTCATCTATCGAATGAACCCCGTGCATTCCTCTATGGGCGAGGTGGATCTGGTAAAACTACGATAGCTTATGAGCTTGCTAAAAGTCTCAAGTTTTACGGTAAAAATATCATCATGGATAATGGAGGTAATTTTGATGGTGTGTTGTTCTTAAGTGCTAAAGAAAAAGAACTTTCAACCGAGACTGGGAAGATCCAAAAATATTCGAAAGATTTTGGAGATGAATTGACCTTATATCAAGCCATAATATGCGAGTCAAACCTTAGCGAAACTGATGATCCATTTAATTTATCATTAGATGAAGCGAAAGCAGAACTTATAGAAATTTTTAATACAGTATCATTGTTGATAGTAATTGATGATATAGATACTTTAACAACCAAAAAAATTGATCCAGGATCTGAATCGCTCTTCAGATTGCTTATTAAGGGCGAACAAATAAATAAAGTTCTATACACTATGAGAAATGCTCAATCTCACGCAATTCATAACTCAATAGAGGTGCCTGGATTGCGAGTTGGTAAAGAGTACCAGCGATTTGTTGAAGTTTGTTGTAAACAATTTTCAGTGGAAATGCCAAGTGAGAATTTTCTAAATGGAGAAATTGCTAGCGTGACTGAAAGGCGTCCACTGATAATAGAGAGCATAATTGCTCTGCGACGAAATGCAGGTAGCTATAAAAAAGCTATTCAATTGTTTGAAGAGAATATTGGAGTAGATGCTAGAGATTATGTTTTTCAAAGAGAATGGAATGCACTTCCTAGTAATAATAATGCTCGTAACTTTCTTTGCGCTCTTTCTATATACAACAAGCCTGCCTCATTTGATGACATGGTCGCAATCCTACAGAATAGTAAAGAGGTAGTTTTACAAGCAGTAGCCGATTGTAGGGAAATGTTTTTAGATGTTCAAATTACTGATGAAGAATCAATATATAGCTTGGGTAACTTAACACGCTCATTTATTTTTATCCTTGGTAAAGAGTTAGATAAGTACACAACAATTGAAGCACGTGTGAATGCATTTAGAAAAGCACATCTTCCAAATAATCCTGCGCTTAGTAAAATTATTATGAGCAACACTCCAAAAATTTTAAGAGCAAAAAATAAAATTGATTTTGAAGCTATAAATCAAGTTTGGAATGAATTAAATTCTACTAGATTACCTCCAAAAATTTTAGAAGATCCAAGATTCCGTGAATTTAGAGGGTATGCTGCCTTGTTTCTTGAGAAACCAGACTTTGAGCAAGCTCGCTCAGATTTTCGTTTTGCATTTGCTATGAAACATGAGCCGAATATATCATATTTGAAAGCATGGCACTGGGCGGAAAAAACGTCTGGACATGGAGGTAAGGCTTGTGAAGAAATCGAAGAGTTTGTAGGGTCGGCTAGAGCTTATTCTGGGGAAGACAAAGCTGATTTTATAGCAAAAGAAGCTAGCAGGTATTATATGCTTGGCCTAGAAGAGCGGTATATTAATCCTCTTGAAAGTATTAAATATTTAGAAAAGTCTGTTTTGCTTCATACAAGGAATGTTGCAATTGCTTATGAAAATGGTTTTCTCAATTTATATAAGTGGGAGAAATATCTTAGAAATTCATGGCTCATTATATTCCAAACTTGTCTGAACAATAGTGATATTGATCCAATAATTGATGCATTAGTTAAAGCAACAAAATTAAAACCTCATTCGATGGATTTAACTGCCGATGCCATTAAGGAGTATTTTCTATTATTGGTGCAAAAAACCCCATTGTCAAAAAAAACTAGATTGAAAGGGAGAGTTAATTATTTACATGAGTGTTTATCCAAAGCTACTTGGGATTCGGACTATGTGAAAAATGAAGTGACGGCGCAAATATCTCGTGTTTTGAGTAGTATAAAGGATTGAGTTTGAAATGAAATAGACTTTATAAATATTAGAATGTCTAAATTAAAGATCAAATAACTAAGGGAATTGTTTTCAATTAGGTACTATTCTCTTGCTAAATCTATTGTTGTTCTATTTAATTTAAGCTCATAGCTATACGCTTGCACGGCTTATTTCTCTAACCCCCACCTCCTCATAGCCAAACCAGCATAATTCGCCTTGAAAGCATTTCCCCTCCTTCGTCATTATCGGGCAGACTGTCTGGCGTGAAGACAAAAACAACTCGATAATCCATAGAGCTAAAAAATTGTATGGGTCCTCGTGTCTCTTTTCCGCTCACGCCGCTAGGCTGCACGAGGATGACGAGTGGGTGTTTGAGGTGACGAGGGGAGGTGATTTGAGGTGACGAGGGGGGGCTGTTTGAGATGGGACGAATGGGGTGTTTGAGGATGATAGATGAGGGGTGTGAGAATGAAGAGGATAGGAGCGTTAAGTGCGGGTGTAATGGCGACACAAGCGAGAGTATATAGAAATTGCGTTAGTTTTATGTTAGGTTTAATATAGCTAAGCAATAAAGCAGAGGGATGCATGAAAAATATTGATATTAAGGCTGGAGAGCGAGTTAAGGTAATTCATATGTTTTCTAATTCGCTTCCTATGGATTTAGGATTTAGCGCTATTTCAGAACAAGAGGGGCAAAAAATTTCTGGTCAGGTGGAGGTTAAGGGATCAAACTGGTTGTTTCCTAAAGAAGCGGTGTTGCAGAAATTACGGGAAGAAAATATTGTTAAAAAGGGAATGTGGGATACGCTTTACTCGGTATATGTTATCCCAGATATTGATTTAAGCATAAAGGTAGAAAAACCAGGCGGCGTTAAAATTTGGCTAATGCTAATCATTGCACTGATTGTTGTTGCTATTGCTTCTTCTATGTTCTTTTCAGCCTCAAGATAGTATTCTGCCAACATTGAGCGCCCCTAAATATAGCAATAAAACCCAGCATCCAAATAACCATTGTCGTACCGCACGGTACAGTATTAGATGGGCTGATTGATTTTCGTGAATGATAGTCTTGTTACTTAGGGGGCAAGGTCATAATCAAAACCATAAAAAAGGCGCTAAATCCTTTTGGATAAAGCGCCTTAAATATTTTGTAAAAGTTAGTTTTAGTCTCTTGAAACTATTTGCCAATTAGTATCTTTAATTACTGAGATAATAACTTCATCAACACCTGCATGATCCTCTTTAGAGAAATCAACTTGTGCATCAAGAATATCATCGTAGTATGAAAGGCTTTCCATACCAGCAATAAAGCTCTCAACGGTTAAATCTTTACCAGCAGCTTCAAGTGCAAGTACTAGGCTTTCAGCACCAGCACGACCAAGTACTGCACCAGTTCCTGGTAGTTGCTCTCCTGTTGCTTTTGTATAAGACATAAACCATGCACCAAGTGTTGCGTTAGTTTTTACACGTGGCAAAATATCGCTCCAAACTGCTGCTGCATAAAGACCTTCGGTTACTCCACCCGGAACTTTTGCCATTACTGAATGGAAACCCGCAGCAGAAGAAATAAACCTTGCTTCAGTGAAGCCAATTTTTTGCGCTGTTGCGTAAGCAGTAATTGTTTGGCGCACACCAAGAGCCATTGTAACAATACCACAATCAGCTTCTTTTAGCTTGCTTAATGCACCAACAAAATCTGCATCATCTGGTTTATGAGTTGTTTCAGCGGCAAATGTTAGTCCTAGTTCTGCGGCTACATCGTTTGCGCCTTCTTGAATTTCTTTACCAAAATCAGAAGGGATATACATAGCGCAAATATTTGCTACGCCCTTTTCATTATTAAGATAAGTTACACCCTGTTTGATTTGCTCATAATAAGAAGCACCCGGTGAGAAATGTAGATTAAATGGATCTTGTAATATTTGCCTTGCCATTGTTAGAGGAAAAATATTTGGGATATTTTTAGCATCGGTTAGCTTAAAACCTGCAATATTCATTGGCGTTCCAACTTGTAGAAAAGTTGCAAAAACCTTATCACGATTAACTAGTTTGTTCATCGCTTGAGTGGCTTTTGGTAATTGATAGCCATGATCTTCAACAATAAATTTAATTTGGCGACCATGCACACCGCCATTGGCGTTTACTTCGTCAAAATACATTTGCGCAGCTTTTGCTGATGGCGCACCAAAGGCTGCAAAAATACCTGATAAATCAGTGCTTGAGCCGATAATGACTTCACTATCTGTTACGCCTTGCGTTTGTGCATAAGCACCAGCAATAAGGCTGGCACTAATTGCCAGTGTTGCTGTTAGTGTTTTTAATATATTCATATTTTCCTCCTGTTAAAAAATTCCCTAATACATCTCATTAATGAGAGCATCGTATTTCTTTTCGACAAATGAGCGCTTTAGCTTCATTGTAGCCGTTAATTCATCATCTTCTGCGCTTAGTAAAATGTCAATCAGGCGGAACTGCTTTATTTGTTCAACCCGAGCAAAATCTTCATTTACTTCTTGCACAATGCTAGCAATTAATTCTTGCACTTGTTTCGCAGCACAAAGAGAAGCAAAATCATTAAACGGTATTTTCTTCTCTTGTGCAAATTTTTCAACATTTTCCTGATCAATCATAATCAAACAAGTGAGATATTTGCGCCTATCGCCAATTACCACCCCATCAGAAATATAAATTGAGGCTTTAAGTTTATTTTCAAATTCTGAAGGCGTTATATTTTTACCCCCAGCAGTAATAATAATATCTTTTAAGCGCCCAGTAATGGTTAGAAACCCGCTCTCATCTAAATGACCAACATCACCAGTTAAAAGATAGCCATCTTTACTCATGGTTTCTTTGGTTTTTTGCTTGTTCTTCCAATATCCGGGAAATACATGCGCACCTTTTAGTTGGATTTCTCCGCTTTTTGCAATGCGAATTTTAGTGCCTGGAATTGCTGGCCCAACTGTGCCAACTTTATTATGATTAACTAGATTAACAGAAGTAACGCCGCTTGCTTCCGTTTGTCCGTAGCCCTCTAATAATTCAACTCCTATTGCATGATAATAGCGCAATAGGTCTGGTGAAATTGGTGCAGCACCAGTAATTGCTCGTTTTATTCTGCTCATGCCAATCATGCGGCGCAAATTGCTTAGAACCAAAAAATCCCAAATCTTATAATTTAGCTCTGTTAAAAGAGGAGCTTTTTTATTTTCTATGGTGAAATTGCCCCTAGCCATGCCAGCATTAACTGCTTTTTTATAAGCCCATTTGCCAATAAAAGTTCCCTCCTGCGCCATTATTGTAAGACGGGAATATATTTTTTCCCATACACGAGGCACAGCAGTAAACACATGCGGTTTTACTTCTTGCATATTATCAAAAATTGTCTCGGTGCTTTCAACAAAATTGGTAATTGTTCTAAAGGCTATTGGTAAATAAACAGAAGTATTGCGCTCAAGCACATGGCAAAGCGGTAAAAAACAAAGTTGCTCGTCATCTGGATCATAGGGCAAAACTGGCAAACAAGAACCAATGGTAAAAATAATATTTTCATTTGAGAGCATTGCGCCCTTTGGTTTGCCCGTTGTGCCCGAAGTATAAATCAATAGCGCAATATCACTTGGTTTTGATTTTGCAATTTCTTGGCTAAATAAATCTGGTTTTTCTTGATGTAATTTTTCGCCCACATCATAAAGTTCATCAAGAAATATTGCCTTTTTATCAGAAAAATCATGCAAGCCATCTCTATCAAAAATTATAACTTTTTCTAAAGTTGGAACATTGTTCTTTATCTCTAAATATTTATCGAGCATTTCATCATTTTCAACGATTAGAAATTTTGTTCCTGAATCGTTGATTAAAAATTCTAATTGAGAGGGCGAATCTGTTGTGTAAACTCCAGAAGCAATGCCGCCAACTGATTGCACTCCCATATCGCAATATAGCCATTCTTTATTATCTTCTGAAAGAATAGAAACAACATCGCCTCGTTTTAGCCCAAGCGAAATTAATCCAAGCCCTATTTTTCTAGCGTGAACATAATAATCATTCCATGAATAAGAGCGCCATATCCCAAGATGTTTTTCTCTATGGGCAATTTTTTTACCAAGTTCTTCACATCGTTCTTCAAACAGTTTAACTATACTATCACAGCCATCAAGATAATAAGGCGCATGTTCCAAATCAGCATTGACCGAAATAGAGTTGATTATTTGTTGCTCTGGCATTTTTTGTTTTTCGCTCATTTAATTGCCAACCTTAACGCCAAGTTTTGCGCTGTTTATAACGTTTTTGCCCACGCTCACCTGCCTCACTAACCCCAAGATAAAACGCTTGAATATCTTTTGAGGCGGCAAGTTTTTTAGCATCATCTGCCATTACTATGCGCCCAATTTCCATCACATAACCATAATCTGCAACTCCAAGCGCCACCCGCGCATTTTGCTCAACTAATAACATGGTTACGCCCTGCTCTTTATTTAGGCGCTTAAGAATGGTAAAAATTTCTTCAACCAAAAGCGGAGAAAGCCCGAGGCTTGGCTCATCAAGCAACATCACTTTTGGTGCTGACATAAGCCCACGAGCAATCGCTAACATTTGCTGTTGCCCACCAGAAAGCGTTCCAGCTCTTTGCTTGCCTCGTTCCTTTAGAATTGGGAAATAATTATATACCATTTCTAAATCATCAGCGATTTGCTTTTTGTCATTTCTAGTATAAGCGCCAATAATAACATTTTCATAAACTGAAAGTAGCGGAAATATTTCACGCCCTTCTGGCACATGCACCAAACCTTTTTTAACAATCCTGTCGGCTTCAAGATAGGCAATAGGCTCATTATTTAATTCGATTGTGCCCTTTGCTGGTGTCATAACACCCGATATGGTTTTTAATAGAGTGGTTTTGCCAGCGCCATTTGCCCCAAGAATAGTAACGATTTGCCCCTGTCTAACTTCAAGCGAAACGCCTCTAATTGCCATTATAGGCCCATAATAACTCTCTAAATTATCAATTTTTAGAACTGGTGAGCTAGACATTTATCTCACCTCCCGTGCCAAGATAGGCCTTAATAACATCGGGGTGTGATTGCACTTCACTCGGCGTGCCTATCGCCAATTCCTTGCCATCAGCGAGTGCCAGAACTCTATCAGAAACAGAGGCTACCAAATTCATATCATGTTCAACCATTAAAACGGTGATATTCATTTGCTTTTTAATATCCTCAATCCAATAAATCATATCATTGGTTTCTTCTAATGAAAGACCAGATGCAGGCTCATCTAACAATAATAATTTTGGCTCAGTTGCTAGCGCCCTTGCTAGTTCAACAACTTTTCTAATGCCATAAGGTAGCCCCGCAATATATTTATCTCGATAGGCTTGCAATTCTAAAAAGTCGATAACTTCTTCAACTACATGGCGATGGCGGCGCTCTTCCTGCCGTACACTTGGCGCAAAAAACATCTCACTTAATAGGTTGCTTTTGCGGTGGCGTTGTCGCCCAATCAACAGGTTCTGCAACACGGTTGATTGCTCAAAAAGCTCAATATTTTGAAAAGTGCGCGCAATGCCTAATGATGGCACTTGGTCGGGGCGAAGACGTAATATTGATTCACCGTTAACTTTTATGTTTCCTTTTTGCGGATCATAAAAACGAGAAATTAAATTAAAAACCGTAGATTTTCCAGCGCCATTTGGCCCAACAAGCGAAAAAACCTCACCCTCCCCAACATGAAAGGAAACATTATTGACGGCAATTAGACCACCAAAACTAAGTGTAACATTTTCAAGCGATAACAGGCTCATTCTTTACTCACTTCTTAATACTTATTTCATGCGCTCGGTTTTTAGATAGGACTTTTGCCGCTTAAACATATTTTTGCGATAAAAGGGAAATAATTCAAAATAGGTTCGAATTTTTACCCAACGCCCATAAATCCCCATTGGCTCAAATAAGATAAATAACACTAAAATAAGCGCAAAAACCCCTGTTTCAATTCCGGGCATTGAAAGAGAATTAAAGCCAAAATTATCTGTTGCAAAATCACGGCTAATAGCAATGAATTGCGGTAAGAACCCAACAACCATAGCGCCAAAAAACGCCCCATGAATTGAGCCAAGCCCGCCAATAACAATCATTAATAATAGCTGAATTGAAAGCACAATATTAAAAGTTTCGTTATTAAAAGCTCCTGCAAAATGCCCCAATAATGCGCCAGCTAAACCAGTAATAGCGCACGAAATAGCAAAGGCGGTTGCTTTGGTTTTGGTAATATTTACCCCCAATGCCTGTGCTGAAATTTCGCTATCTCGCATTGCAACAAAAGCCCGCCCTAAGGGGGAGCGCATAATATTGCGATAAATCATTAGAACAAAAAGCGTAACAAACAGTACCAAAAAATAAAACAATATAGGCGTGCCATAACGATCTATATCAAGACCAAAAATATCAATCGGTGGCGCAACAAGACCAGTAACACCGCCAGTAAAGGGCTCTGCCATAACAATTATATCGTCAGCAAGCACTGAAATAGCAAGCGTAGCAATCGCTAGATAAATCCCATGCAAGCGCAGAACTGGCAAGGCAATTATCATTCCAATAATACCAGTTAAAATTCCAGCAAGCGGTAGCGTTATGACAAAAGGAATTCCCTTTGATAGCATAATGGCATTTAGATAAGCTCCAAGCGCTAAAAAGGCGGCATGACCAAGACTAACCTGTCCTGTGTGTCCTGTTAGTAGCATCAGTCCCATGCCAGCAATAGCAAAAATTAGCACATAAGTTACTTCGCCCAAAAAGAAATCATCAAGCAATAGGGGTAAAGCTAACATTAAAATTAATAGCGCAAGATAATAAAAGGCTTGGGGGCGGTGTTTGAATAATTTGATGTCATCATCATAAGATCGCTTAAAAACAAACCGCATCGCTTAAACCTTCTTCTCGTGCATTTGTGAAAATAATCCAGCAGGTCTAAAAATTAAAACCAACAACATTAAAGCATAAGGGGCAACTTGCGAATAACCAGCTGGCAAACCATAAGCTGCAAACGGCTCTATTAGCCCAATAATAAGACCACCAATTAACGCCCCGGGGAGCGAGCCAAACCCACCTATCACAGCGGCGGCAAATGCTTTTATGCCAAGCAAGCCAGTTGATGGATCAACCGCTCCTTTTGAGGCAAATAATATCCCCGCAACTGCCGCAACAGATCCGCCAAGTGCCCAAACTAAGCTTTGAATTCTTTTAACTGGAATGCCAACATAATAGGCGGCTAGCTGGTTTTGTGATGCGGCTTGCATTGCTTTGCCCAATTTTGCTTTTTTGAAAAACAAAAACAAAAACATGGTGAGCAAAAGCGTTACAATAATAACCGCCACTTCCTCAAAGCCTAATACCAACCCCCCAAAGTGAACTTCTCTACCTGCAAATGGGGTTTCTAATAATTGTGGTTCATGCGACCAAATAGCACCAGCGGCAAAACGAATTATAAAACCAAGCGCAATGGTTAGGATAATAACAGCAATTTGCGGCTGCCCAAACATGCGCCGAATAACCACCACATCAAGCAAATAACCAAGCAGTGCCATAATAAGAATGGCTAAAGGAATAGCCAGCCAAAAACTAAAACCTAAATATTGCTCATTGGTTAGCCAGATGGTGATAAACGCCCCCATCATCATGAAATCGCCTTGAGCAAAATTCACCGCTTCAGTAGCTTTATAAATCAGCACAAAACCAAGCGCTATCAGTCCATAAACACTGCCATTCGCTAGCCCACTAATAGCCAGTTGCCAAAAATCCAAATCTGCCTCCCTTTAGCAAATTAACTTTGCTATTTTTATTTTATAAGAAACCACATTAAAGGAGTTATGCCAAGTAATAAATATCACTATGTTTTTGAAGAACCTTATCTATATCTTTTTTACAATTACATTGCCAGCTGAATAGCCAGCGCCGAACGAGCAAATAATACCGATATCACCGCTTGTTAAATCATTTGAATATTGTGAAAATGTAATGATTGAGCCAGCTGATGATGTGTTGGCATATTCTTGTAATATATTTGGTTGTTCTATTGCGCTTGCTTCACGTCCTAAGACCTTGCGTCCGATCATATCATTCATTGATTTATTGGCTTGGTGTAACCAAAGACGTGAAAGATTATTGGCGCTGATATTATTTTCGCTTAAATGATCTAATATTAGCTTTGCTACCATTGGCACAACTTCTTTGAAAACTTTTCGCCCATTTTGCATGAATTGCATATCACGTTGATCTTCCATGCCGTTTTTGTAGGTGCGGCGTAAAAATCCACTGTTATTGCGAATATTGTTAGAAAAACTGGTTAGGCATTTTGTTGAAATAATTTCATATTGCTCACTTGATTTTGCGCTATTTTGTTCTTCAAGCACAAGGGCTGTGCAAACATCACCAAAAATGAAATGGCAATCCCTATCTCGCCATTCAACGTGGGCAGAGCATATTTCGGGGCTGATAATTAGAACCTTTTTAGCTGATCCAGATTTAATCATATCATTAGCTACTTGAATGGCAAAAGTTGCAGAAGAGCAGGCAACATTCATATCAAAAGCAAAGCCATTAATGCCAAGTGCTTGTTGTACTTCTATTGAAATTGCAGGATAAGAACGTTCAAAATTTGAGCAGGCAACTATTATACTATCAATATCGGTGGGTTGTAATTTTGCTTGCTCAAGGGCAGTTTTGGCAGCTTTGAGCGACATTTCAGCTTGAATGGATAATTCGCCATCTGAGCGCTTTTCAAGAATAGGGTGCATGATTTTGGGGTCAAGCACTCCTGATTTATTCATTACATAGCGGTTTTTAATTCCTGAAGCTTTGAAAATAAATTCTTCGCTTGAATGAGCAATAGGCTCTCTTTCACCAGATGCAATTTCTTTGGCATATTTCTCATTTTGTAAATCGGTATATTGATTAAACGACTTAACCAATTCTTTATTTGAAATTGCTTCGCTAGGGGTAAAGACACCAGAACCGCTTATTACTATTTTTGCCAAGTTCAAATCCTATTTTTTCTAAAGGCTACTATTAATAATTGCTTAGAACAAGAAATAATTTTTTAGCTGTGATTAAAAATAATTGTCTTTATTGCTGACATTTCATATAGTCCCTCAAGCCCTTTTTCACGACCAAAACCTGATTTTTTAAAACCTCCAAAGGGTAATTCATTACCATCACCTGCACCATAGGCATTTATGAAAATCTGCCCCGCACGGATTTTTTTGGCAACTCTAATTTGTCGTGCGCCATCATTTGACCAAACCGAGCTAACCAAGCCAAATTCAGTGTTGTTTGCGAGTTTAATGGCATCTTCCTCATTTTTGAAAGGAAGAGCGCAAAGCACAGGGCCAAAAATTTCTTTTTGCGCTAAATCAGATTTTGGTGGCACGTTCGTAAATAAATGCGGCTCTATATAATTGCCGCCCTTTGGAGCATTATTAGCGATTTCCCCTGTTGCTAAAAGCTCAATATTTTCTTGTTTGGCTTGCTCGATAAAGGCCTTGACAATTTTAAGCTGCTTTTGACTAACCAGTGCCCCAAGATCAAAATCTGCATCATGTGGACCAGCCACTAACTCCTTAAATCTAGCTGCTAGTTTTTTGATAAATTCATCATAGATTGATTGTTCTATGAGAACTCTTGATCCAGCTGAGCATACTTGCCCAGAATTATGAATTATGCCGCTAACAATTACTGGCAAGGCCTTTTCTAAATCTGCATCTGCAAAAACTACTTGTGCTGATTTTCCGCCCAATTCCATTGTTACACCACGATTGTTTTTTGCAGCGGTTTGCTGAATTATAGTGCCAGTTATTGGCGATCCAGTAAAAGAGATAAAATCAACGTCCTTGTGCGAGCTTAGAGCTGCCCCTGCTTCAATCCCAGTTCCAGCAACAATATTTAATGCCCCATCTGGCACTCCTGCTATAATGGCTAATTCACCAACTCTTAAAACGCTTAAACATGCATCTTCTGCTGGTTTAATCACTAGTGAGTTGCCCATAGCTAAAGCTGCGCCAATTACTCGCCCAAGAATTTTTGATGGATAATTCCAAGGAATAATGCCTGCAACAACGCCGTGTGGTTCACGTAATGTTAGCGCTAAAAAATCACCCTTCATTGGGATTGTATCGCCGTGCATCTTATCTGCTGCACCGCCATAAAATTCAAAATATCGTGCTAGGCCAGAAATATCAGATTTTGCTTGGCTAAATATCTTGCCCGTATCTTTTGCCTCAAGACTAGCTAATTCATCTTTATGCTTTTCAATTAAAAACGAAAATTTTAATAATACTCGCCCCCGCTCAGTAGCAGACATTTTGCCCCATGCGCCCTTTTCATAGGCATGACGAGCAGAGCGCACTGCTAAATCAATATCTCTTTTTGAGCTTTGAGGAATAGAGGCAAAGGATAGGCCATCAGAGGGGGAAGTAACGTCTAATTTTTTACCTGAAATAGCATCGCATAATTTGCCAGCAATAAGGTTTTTATAGGATTTATTATTTGTCATTTTTTTCCTGCGAATTGATTATCTAAAATACATTATTTATTATCAGGACATGAAGTCAATCAAAAGAATTAATTCAGTACTTAATGTTTGCGCTTTTTAGATATCCCATGTTTTGTTTTTGCCCAAAAATATGGTTTGACCATCAACTCATAGGCGGCTAAAAATGCGGCGATACCACTAAGCGCCCAATATATTGGTAAGGTGAAAAGTGCTAAAGAAAGTCTTTGGTTCTTTAATCGCATAACCCCAGCAATAGAATGAGATATGGTTGCTATATATCCAACTACCAAGATAAACAGCTGTAAGAACAGCCAGATATCACCTTGTTGAAAGCCAAAATTGCCGATAGTAATAAATCTAATAATAATCGCTATAAGAAATAATGTATGCAATGGAGCGCTGATTATTAAACTGCCAACATAAATTTGAAATGCTAGGAAATTTTTCCAACCTGCATCCCTTAAGAATTGTTTTGCAAATCGATTATGCACAATGAAGGTTTGCATCCAGCCTTTCATCCATCTGGTGCGTTGCGCCATCCAAGCACTAAGAGAAACGGGTGCTTCTTCATAGGTATAAGAAGCTAATGTACCTGTTTTATAGCGCAATCTTGAAAGTCGAACGCCAAGATCTGCATCTTCTGTAACATTAAATGCGTCCCAGCCACCAACTTCATAAAGAGATTGCACTCGAAAATGATTTGAAGTTCCGCCAAGTGGCATAGGGAAATTCCAACGAGCAAGCGCTGGTAACATAACGCCAAACAGACCACTATATTCAGCTGCAAATAGAGTTGTAAGCCAGCTTTCTTTTGCGTTATCAATCACTAATTCTGCCTGCACACAATCAATACTAGGCTCATTATAAAACCTTGTGGCAGCTAAGCGTAGCTGGTCTTTTTGCGGTATATCTTCGGCATCATAAATTACCAGATATTCCCCGCGCACCATTGGCAAAGCATAATCAAGGGCTTTTGGTTTTGTGTGCGGTGCGTATGGAGGAACTACTACTAACTCAAAATTGGGGTTTTCTTGAAGAGTATTTTCTATAGCTTTTACAGTTTTTGGGCTTGCCTGTTCGACAATGAATTTTATATCTAATTTTTCAGGAGGATAGTCTAGTGCTTGCATTGCTTTAGTTAACTGCTCAACCATTTGTGCTTCATCTCTTAGGGGTATGAGAATTGAATAGATAGGTAAATGAATGTCATCAAGCATATTAGTGTTAGGTTTCTTTTCGGTGTAAAATAGCTCAAAAAGTGCCGCTATTCGAAACCATGCAGGAAGCAAAAACAAAACTATTAATAATGGTAATAATATTGGAGTAAATGAGGGAGGGGGCAATATTACTGCAGCGATTATTAATATAAGGGAAAATAAAAATATCAACCGAGCTGGAATTGTAAGATCAAGATGAGCGCTGGCATATGGCCAATGCCGAGCTAAACGTTGTCGAGCTTCGTCTATTAGTTTTGGTTGATTTGATTTTATAATTGCAGCTCTTAAAGCCCGTTTCGGTACAATGCAAATGTTTATACTTTTATGAGTTTGTGCTTTTACTTGCTCACTTAGGGCAAGGATTTTATTAATATCTGGAGCAATGAAAATTATTTCTCTATCAAATAATTTGGCTGAAAAACTATCCAAAGACCCTAAATCATCAAAGCGAATATTATTTGTTACAACTTCAAGATCTTGCGGCACAAATTCGCTAAAAGGTAGGGCGCAATATTTTGCTGCAAATTGATAGATAATCTGTTCATTAATGCCCATGCGAAAGATAAAATATTCAAATATATCGATAGATAATTTTTGTGCAGAAATAATAATATCCTGAGCATCATGGTGTTTATTGCCGCTATGCAATAAGATATATTTTGTTAACTCAATCTTACTTAACATAGGTACTCATATCACTTTTGAAACTTATTGCTTTTCTAATTGCCAAAGCCTATCAATCCCTTGATAAAGGTTTTGCATTATTTGCATTTCGCTAACTCCAAGTCTTGCACTTGGGGAAATATCAACCAAACCATCAATGCCTGCCTTTGAATGTTCGCCGCCAACGCCACGAACTGCAAGACCAAATGATTTTGCTTCTCTTTCTAACTCGCTTAAATCAGTACCATTTTTGCTTAGATTAGGCAATTTAATATGTAGGCTGGCTCGCATCGAAGCGCCAAGATTGGTTGGGCAAGAGGTAATATTGCCATATTTTTTACTAATAGCAAATGCTGGCAAAAGGGTCTCTAATATTTCAAGCCCATTATGCAATCTATTAAATAGAGCATTTAGATTTGAGCCAATTTGCATTGCCATAATGCGTAAATTGTCTTCTTCGCCAACCCAAACTAAAAAATCCTCGTTTCTAGAAATATAAATACCACGACCATAAGGCCAGTCATTGCTAATGCCAGCTACTGATAGATATTTATCATTACTCATGTCTTTGAACATTTGATGAGAATCAATGCGTTTTTGATATTCTGCTTCATTAATTTGATGGAGTGAGTTGGGGGTGAGGGAGAGGTATTTACCGCCAAAATCTTTGTGTTGGGCTAATGTCTGAAAAGCATTGGCGGCTAGTTTTTCAAACTCAATGCGCTCGTTTTTGCTCATAGCGCCAGTGAGTGGAAATATTTTTGGGTTGCGAGCTACTCGAACCCGCATGGAAACGTCATTAAGAGTTTTATCAATATTTTTTAAATCGCAAGATGTGTTTGAAAAATCCCAATTTGAGGGTTGAGATATTTCTTTGTTTGCATCAATATTATGATAATCATGCAGTAGCTTATCAAAAAATGGGGCAAAATCTTCATAATCGTTGGCGTGCATAGCATAAGCGCCCATTTGAGAGTTTGGGTTTTTTATGCCGCTTTTGATTATTTTTAATAGGTTTTGTTGTTTATTTTGCTCCAGTGATAAGAAATATTCCTCATCAAAATGGCGAGCCATTAGGTTTTCTGGGTGGGTGTTTTTAATCTGTTTAATTGTTTCAAATAGCTTTGAATGTGTCATTTGCCCTCTCCTATGAGATGGGCGCAATTAAGCGCCCACCAATATTCTTTCAAAGATTATTCACCAAAGCCATAAGTTTCAGTAACAAAATCAATATCCTTATCACCACGCCCTGATAGGTTTATCAGAATTGATTTGGCTGGATAGTTTTTGGCTTCTCGCATTGCAAAAGCTACAACATGCGCAGTTTCAAGCGCTGGAATAATTCCCTCTTTTGACGATAAAAGGTAAAAAGCATCAAGCGCCTCTTTATCGGTTGCAGTTGTATAGCTAACCCGTCCAGTTTTGTGTAAATGCGCATGTTCTGGGCCAACGCCGGGATAATCAAGGCCAGATGCAATAGTATTAACTGGCGCTGGATCACCATTTTCATCAACAAGTACAAGTGTTTTGAAAGCGTGAATTGCACTATCAACACCATAGGTGATGGTTGCGGCATGATCGCCCATTTTGCTTGAAGTGCCAGCTGGCTCAACGCCGTGTAATGCTACGCCTTCGTCATCGATAAAACCTGCAAATAATCCCATAGCGTTTGAGCCACCACCAACACATGCGGCAACTAAATCTGGTAATTCGCCACACATATCTAAAAATTGCTCACGTGCTTCCATGCCAACAATCGTTTGAAAATCACGAACCATTTTTGGAAATGGATGTGGTCCAACAACTGAGCCAATGCCAAATAATGCCTTATCAGCCTGTCCCATATAAGAGCCAAATGCGCTATCAACTGCTTCTTTAAGTGTAGCTGCGCCTTCACTTACTGGCACTACAGTTGCACCAAGAAGTTTCATGCGCACAACATTTGGGTGCTCTTTTTTAATATCTACTTCGCCCATATGAATTTCGCATTCCATGCCAAAATAAGCAGCGGCAGTTGCAAGAGCAACACCATGTTGTCCAGCACCTGTTTCAGCAATTAATTTGGTTTTGCCCATATGTTTTGCAAGCAGTGCTTCTGCCATACAATGGTTGAGTTTATGCGCACCAGTATGATTAAGATCTTCACGCTTGGCATAAATTTGTGCACCTCCTGCAATATCTGAAAGATTGCGAAGATAAGAAATTGGTGTCGGACGACCTTGAAAATGTTTTCTAATATATTTTAGATCATTTAAGAATTCGGCAGATTTTGATAATTTATCATAGGCTTTTTCAATTTCTGCAAAATGCGGAATAAGTGGTGGTGGCAACATTGCGCCGCCATATTCACCAAAAAACCCGTCTCTAGTTGGTGTGTTTTTAAGATATGAACTCATAATTCCCTCTATTATGTTTGATTATTAGTAATTTATTTCTTGCCAAATAAACTTGGCGCAATAAACACCTTTGATGCAAGCAAAATAATTTTTTTTAATTTTGCTATGTTCACCTATTGCTAGTTTAAACCCATGTTAATATTGTTTCGCTATATCATAAGATTAACAAAAGAATTTTGGGAAAAATGCAAGAATTGCGTAATAAAAAACCAACTGACAATGAGCAGGAAAATAGCGCATCACAAGTTGATGTACGCTTAAACTGGTCTGGTGATTATCTTTTTGATCAATATCCCGATGGCGTGCTTATTATTGCCTCTGATGGTATTATTGTTGATGTTAATAAGACATTTCTTGAATTAAGTCTTTATGAGAAGCCCGAGTTGTTAGGCAAGAGAATGGAAATTCTTATGCCAAAAGGAAGAGGACGTGCAGATCATGTTCCTTTACGTAATGAATATATTAAAAGCCCTAGAAAGCGTGCTTTAGATAGTGGCGTTGAGCCTGAGTTGCGACGCAAAGATGGCAGTGTTTTCCCAGTTGATTTAATGCTTAGTCCGCTAAAAACAAAAGATGGAATGTTTACTGTTACTTTGGTTAGAGATATTACGGAAAAACAAGCAATCTTAAAAAATGAGCGCGAGGCAAAACAAACATTAAACGCTGTATTTGATTCTGCACCTGTGGCAATTTTTTCTCTTTCTTTAGATGTAAATGTTTTGTCATGGAGTAAAGCGGCTGAAAAATTATTTGGCTATAAAGAGGAAGAGGTAATTAACAAGCCCTATATGCTCATTCCTGAGGCCAAAGGAAAAATGAGAGAGTGCGTGGCTCTTTTAGATGAAGTGTTTGAGGGTAAGAAAATTCACGATGTGCAAAGAAAGCGTTTACATAAAGATGGCTCATTAGTTGATGTTTCAATTTCTGCTGCACCTATGTATGATGAAAATGGCGATGTGTATGGCGCTACTTATTCGGCTGAGGATATTTCTGAACGCCTAAAGGCACAAGAGAAGCTCAATCAATTAGCCTATTTTGATCAATTAACAGGATTGCCAAATCAGGCATGTTTGCAAAAAGACTTAAAAGAACATCTGAGTGAGGCTGAGGGATTAACTCCTTCACCAATTTCACTAGCTATTATTGAATTGTCAGGCTTTCGTGAGGTCAATGATACTCTTGGTATTTTTAGTGGCAATAAATTGATTAAAGAAGTCGCCAAGCGCCTTGATGAAGTTGCAAATGGTGCAAAAATATATCGTTCTAATATCTATGAATTTTACATTACTATACCACAATGTGGTGATCCAAGAAAAATCATGTTTGTAGTTGAAACTATAATTAAATATTTGCGCAAACCATTTGAAATTGACAATCAAAGAATTCATCTTGGTGCAAAGGCTGGAGTGGCAATTGCTCCTTTACACGGACAAAATGTTGAAGAATTATTAGCCAATACTTCTTTAGCTTTAAACGCTGCAAAATGTGATAATGATCGCTGTGCACGGTTTTTCTCTATGTCTATAAGAACCTCTGTACAATCAAGACGAGAGTTAGATTTAGATTTACGGCGGGCATTTGAGGCAAAAGAATTTGAATTGTTTTATCAACCGCAAATAAATTTAATGTCAGGAAAAATAATTGGTGCTGAAGCGCTTTTGCGCTGGCGACATTCTGAGCATGGAATTATTCCCCCCGGTGGATTTATTGACGCTTTAGGTAAAAACCCAATCGCTTATGAAGTTGGCAAATGGATAATGCGTGAGGCGATAGAAAAGGCAGCTAATTGGCGTTTAATGGGGTTAGGTGATTTGCGAATTGGGGTAAACTTGTTTGGGGCGCAATTTGAGCATGATTTGGCAGAGGATGTTGAAGATGCTTTAACAGATTTTGCGCTTCCTGCGAACCTATTAGAGATTGAAATAACCGAAAATATTGCCATTGGGTTTAATAAAAACATAATTGATCCACTTAAAAAAATTAAAGATATGGGAGTGGGCATTGCCTTTGATGATTTTGGAACGGGTTATGCCTCGCTTAGTTATTTGGTCAAATATCCGCTTACTCGTATAAAAATCGATAGAAGCTTTTTATTCAATATTCCTAAAAGTGCTGAAGAAGCTGCTATTGTTAAAGCAATAATTTCTATGTCGCATGGTCTTGGGCTTGAGGTTATTACTGAAGGTGTTGAAACTAAACAGCATGTGTCTTTTCTTAAATCAGAGAATTGTGAAGAGGCTCAGGGTTTTCATTACGCCAAGCCATTACCAGAAGATGAATTTATAGAATTTGTGAAATCTGACTTGGTTTTTGACCGCTCAACTTGTGCGAGCATTGCGATATAATTTTTAAATAATTATCAAACATTGATATAGAACAATGTTTGAGCCGTTGAATCATTTTATTTACCTAAAATAGGTTTACAGAATGCTTTTATGACTCTATCTGTTAACTTATTGAACTGGTGGAGTAATGAATATAATAAAAGATGAAAAATCAGGATTTCTTTTGCATTCAAGATATTATGCTTGGGAGCGAAGTTTTTCTATCACATTTTTCGTTATTCTTTTATGTTTGTTCCTATTTGCAAGTGCAAGCAAAGGGCAAGTTAACACTCCAATTTTAGAAAAATTTCTACCGCAAATAGCAGTTAGTGAATTTGTTGCTGATGCTACTTCTTATGGTGATATTTTAGAAAATATTGCAGTTGCGCCTATTCTTAAGGGCGAAGAGCTACTTGGTTATGTTTATATAACTTCTGATTTTGTTAGCACTACTGGATATTCTGGTAAGCCCATTCACGTTATGGTGGCAATAGGGTTGGACGGTAAATTGCTACGTGCCAAACTGGTTGAACATCATGAGCCTATTGTGCTGATTGGTATTCCTGAGAGTAAAATCAAAAAAATGATAGAGGGCTTTGATGGGCTTGATATTGTTCACGAAGCAGCGGTTGGTGGTACTGGGCATGATGTTGATATTATATCAGGTGCAACCGTTACTATTATGATTATTGACGATAGTGTAACTCGCTCATCGATAAAGATTGCCCGTGCGCTGGGGCTTGGTGGATTAGAAGCCCTAAGTACGAATACTGGTCCAAAATTCATTGTAGATATGGATAAAAAAGATATCTATGATTGGCAGACATTAGCAGGAGACGGTTCTATTCGTCGTTTAAGCATTGATGTAGGTCAGATAAATGCTGCCTTTGAGGAAATGGGCGATAAGCGAGTTGCAAAATATGCAGAAAAAGGCGATGCAAGTGGTATATTTATAGATATGTATGTGGCGCAAGTTTCCACCCCCTCTATTGGCCTTTCATTGTTAGGAGAAGCTGAATATGAGAATTTAGTTAATTGGCTTGATGAGGGCGAAAGCGCAATCCTATTAGCAGCAAACGGGCTTTTTTCTTATAAGGGGTCGGGTTATGTACGTGGCGGTGTGTTTGATCGTATCCATCTCATTCAGGGTGATATATCGGTTCGCTTTCACGATAAAGGGCAAAAAAGATTGGGTGAAATTGCCGCAAGTGGTGCGCCTGAATTTAGTGAATTAGATATCTTTAAAATCCCAAGCGATGTTGGCTTTGATCCGACAAAACCATTTCGTATTCAGCTTCTTACAAATCGTGCCGTTGGAGCGATTGAGAAATTATTTATCACCTATGATTTGGGTTATAGTCTGCCTGAGCAATATCTAACAAAAGTACAAAGTGAGATTTCACAAATAGTAGTTTTAGAAGATGATGCGGCTCGTTCTGAACTTTGGAAACGTATCTGGCTTAATAAAAAAGTTGAAATAGCACTGCTTTTATCAATGATACTCATTCTTACTGGTGTGTTTTTCTTCCAAAAACAAGTAACAAAAAACGAGCGAGTTTTTTACTGGTTTCGAATGAGCTTCTTGGTAGTAACACTGGTGTTTCTTGGCTGGATGATGAATGCCCAACTTTCAGTAGTTAATCTAATGGCACTTGCTGCTTCGTTAAGCGAGGGTTTTTCTTGGGGCGCATTTTTAATGGATCCGATGATTTTTATTCTTTGGGTATCTGTTGCGGTTTCTTTATTATTTTGGGGTCGTGGTGCATATTGCGGCTGGTTATGCCCATTTGGCGCATTGCAAGAACTTACCAACCAAATTGCTAGATTTTTCAAAGTGCCACAATGGACATTGCCATGGGGATTACATGAGAGGCTTTGGCCATTAAAATATATGATATTTTTAGCTCTGTTTGGCATTTCATTAGCCTCAATGGGATTGGCAGAAACTTATGCCGAAATTGAACCTTTCAAAACTGCTATCATTCTAAAATTTGCACGCGCCTGGCCATTTATATTATTTGTAACAGTGCTTCTTGGCATCGGCTTATTTATTGAAAGATTTTATTGTCGTTATCTATGTCCACTAGGGGCGGCACTGGCCATTCCTGCCCGTATTCGTATGTTTGATTGGCTAAAACGCTATAAAGAATGCGGCGAACCCTGTCAAATATGTGCCAATGAATGTTTTGTGCAAGCAATTCATCCAACTGGTGAAATTAATCCGAATGAGTGTTTGTCCTGTTTGCACTGTCAAGTGCTTTATCAAGATGACACGAAATGCCCCGTTCAAATTAAATTACGTAAAGGACGGGAAAAGCTGGCGAAAAGCACGGCGCAATCTGCTGGTGCTTTAGCTAGAAATTTAAACCATCAACCGCCAAAAAAGGAGAACTAATATGTCGGATGATATTAAAGAAAAGAAAGGACTCTCAAGAAGAGAGTTGCTTACAAGAACTGGTACGGGCGCTGTTTTAGCTGGCTCGCTTGCCGCAGCTGGTGGAGCAACTATGCTTGCCACTCCTGCACAAGCTGCTGGTAAAAATGAGCTAAAACCGGGTGAACTTGACGAATATTATGGTTTTTGGTCATCAGGCCAAGCTGGTGAAATGCGCATTTTGGGCGTTCCTTCTATGCGTGAACTTATGCGTGTTCCTGTGTTTAACCGTTGTTCGGCAACTGGCTGGGGGCAGACCAATGAGTCATTAAAAATTATGACTGAAAATCTGTTGCCACAAACCAAGGAAATGCTCGCCAAACAAGGTAAGGTAAATTATGATAATGGTGATCTTCATCACCCTCATATGTCTTTTACTGATGGCACTTATGATGGTCGTTATTTATTCATGAATGATAAAGCCAATACTCGTGTTGCCCGAGTTCGTGTGGATATTATGAAATGCGATAAGATGATTGAAGTTCCAAATGCTTATGCCATTCATGGTTTGCGTCCCCAAAAGTTTCCACGTACTGGTTATGTGTTTTGTAATGGCGAGCATGAAGCACCACTTATCAATGATGGCAGAGATCTTGATAATCCTTCAGCTTATGTTTCTATTTTTACTGCCATTGATGGCGACAGCATGGAAGTTAAATGGCAGCTACAAGTTAGCGGCAACTTAGATAATGTTGATGCTGATTATCAGGGCAAATATGCTTTTGCTTCAAGCTATAACTCAGAAATGGGTATGAATTTGGCTGATATGATGGGCAATGAAATGGATCATTGTGTTGTTTTTGACATTAAAGCGATTGAAGCTGGCGTTGCTGCTGGTGATTTCCAAGAGCTAAATGGCGTGCCTGTATTGGATGGCCGTAAGGGTTCTAAATATACCCGTTATGTGCCAATTCCAAACTCACCGCATGGTGTGAACGCATCACCTGATGGCAAGTATATCATGATAAATGGTAAACTTTCGCCAACTGTTTCGGTGATTGATGTTAGTAAAGTTGACGCTTTATTTTCATCTGACATTGATGCACGTTCTGTAATTGTTGCTGAGCCAGAATTAGGTCTTGGTCCATTGCATACTGCTTTTGATGGACAGGGGAACTGTTTCACAACATTATTCCTTGATAGCCAGCTTGCTAAATGGAATGTTGACAAAGCTATAAAAGCCTATGCTGGTGAAGATGTTGATCCGATTATTGCAAAGGTCGATGTGCATTATCAACCAGGTCATAACTCAACTTCTATGGGTGAAACTAAAGATGCTGATGGTAAATGGTTAGTGTCGATGAATAAGTTCTCAAAAGATCGTTTCATCAATGTTGGGCCATTAAAACCTGAAAATGAACAACTTATTGATATTACTGATAATAAGTTTGAAGTTGTTCACGATGGTTCTACTTTTGCTGAGCCGCACGATAGTATTATTGTGCATCGTTCAATAGTTAATCCAAGCATTGCTTATAAGAGAGATGATCCGACTTTTGCTGATGCAATTGCACAAGCAGAGGCTGATGGTGTTGACCTTGAAGATGCAGCGGATGTCATTCGTGATGGCAATAAGGTTCGTGTCTATATGACATCAGTCGCTCCAACTTTCTCACTAGAGAAATTCACTGTTAAACAGGGTGATGAAGTAACCGTTTATGTTACCAATATGGATGATGTAGATGATCTTACTCATGGCTTTTGTATGGTGAACTTTGGTGTTGCTATGGAGGTTGGGCCACATGCAACGGCATCTGTTACCTTTATTGCAGATCGCCCTGGTGTGCATTGGTTCTATTGCCAATGGTTCTGTCATGCATTGCATCTTGAAATGCGTGGACGCATGCTTGTAGAGCCTGCTTAAGAAACGTATTGAGTTCAACCAGCGCAAGAATAGAGTTGGTTGAACCGCTTAGGGTTTAAGAAAAAGAGTTTGGTAATGTTGTTTAGAGTTTTCATTTTAGTTATTTTGCTGGCTTTTGCTCCTTTAGCAAAAGCGGCACAATACTCTATCCCTCCTGAAAACGGAGCACTTGCCACAGCTCTTAAAAATGCTAAGTCGGGGGATATACTCCGGCTTAGCACTGGTACTTATAAAGGTAACTTTATTATTGATGTTTCCGTGACGATTGAGGGAGATGGTAATGCTAAGATTATTGGTAATGGGGTTGGATCACCCATAATTGTAACTGCGCCAAATGTAACCATTAGGGGTTTAGAGATTTCGGGCTCTGGCTCAAGCCATGAAACAATGGATTCTGGGGTGCGTCTGCTTAAAGGTGCAGACAATGCAATAGTTGAAAATAACAAAATTATTGGCAATTTGGTTGGTGTAAATATTCATGGTGCAAAGAACGCTGTTGTTAGACGCAATATTATTGTTGGACGACAAGATAAGCGCATGAATGATCGTGGTAATGGTATTTATATTTGGAATGCCTTAAATGCAAAAGTCATTGAAAATGACGTGCAATATGGGCGTGATGGAATTTTTGTTACCACTTCAAAGAAAAATGAATATAGGGGCAATCGTTTTAGGGATTTGCGCTTTGCTATTCATTATATGTATGTCCATGATACGATTGTTGCGCAAAATATCTCAATCAATAATCATCTTGGTTATGCAATAATGTTCTCAAAAAAAGTAACCGTTATTGGCAATCTATCACGTAATGATCGTGATTATGGCATTATGTTAAATTATGCTAATTCGAGCAAAATTTCAGACAATATAGTTGAGCGGGCAGAGGAAAAATGCGTGTTTATTTATAATTCGCATAAAAACACAATTAGCGGCAATAGGTTTGAAAGATGCGAAATTGGTATTCATTTTAGTGCAGGCTCTGAGCGCAATGAAATTTATAATAATTCATTTTTGTTCAATCAAACTCAAGTGAAATATGTTGGCACGAAGTGGGTTGATTGGAGCGCTAATGGATTGGGTAATTTTTGGTCAGATAATCAAGGATTTGATCTTAATGGTAATGGAATAGCAGATGGCCCTTATCGCCCAAATGATGTTATGGATAGGATATTATGGACACAGCCAGCGGCAAAGGCCTTAATGGGATCTCCTGCGGTGCAACTTATTAAATGGTCGCAAAGTGCGTTTCCTGCACTTTTACCGGGTGGTGTTATTGATAGTGCGCCATTAATGAGAGCAACAAGCCCTGCTATGCCAATTTGGAAAGATATAAAATGAGTGCTTTAATAGTTGAAAGTGTCAGTAAGCAATATGGCTCACATAGGGTGGTGAAAAATATTTCTCTAAAAATTGAGGCAGGCGAGCGTGTTGCGTTGCTTGGGCATAATGGGGCTGGTAAAACTACTTTGATAAAAATGATGTTGGGGCTTGTTCCTATGAGTTCTGGCACAATCTCTATGCTTGGTGAAATTGTTGGATCTCGTAAAGCTCGTAAATTAAGCGGATATTTGCCAGAAAATGTTGCCTTTCATGGCTCGCTCACGGGGCGTGAGCAAATGCATCATTTTGCAGCTCTTAAATCTATTGCCAAAAAAACCGCTGATGAAATATTAGAGCGGGTTGGTTTGAGCCATGCTATTGATCGGCGCATTGGCACATATTCTAAAGGCATGCGCCAAAGAGTTGGTTTGGCGCAAGCATTGCTAGGCAAGCCAAAATTAGTGCTGCTAGATGAGCCAACTTCTGGGCTTGATCCAATTTCTCGCCATGATTTTTATGATATAATTGAAGAACTTTCGGGGGGTGGCACTATGGTGCTTATTTCTTCACATGCGCTAACCGAATTGGAAACTCGTATGGATAGAGTAGCCATTATGTCAAATGGTCAAATGGTGGCTAATGATAGAATTGAAAATTTACGCCAACATGCAAACCTGCCTATTCGTATCAATATTATGGCTAGTGATAAATCTGCTGAACTGATTGCAAAAAACCTTAATGGCAAACGTATTAATGGTCATATTGTTGAGTTGTTTTGTAATGGTGATGAGAAAATAAATCTGCTTAAACGCATCTCGAATATGAAAGAGAAAATTTCAGATATTGATATTGCGCCAGCTAGCCTTGAGGAGCTTTATCGCTTTTATAGTGCGCCAAAAAATGAAGAGGGGGAGCAGAGCAATGTTTGAAGTTGCAAAGCTAGAATTGCTAATCGCTAAGCGTAATCTTTGGGTTGCGATATCAATCACTTTAATGGTGCTTTTTACTCTGGTGCTAACCTTAGCTGGGAGCGCACCAACGGGCACGCTTGGCGTTGATCCGATAATTATTGCGGCTACTTCTATTACCACCCTTTCGGTATATTTTGTGCCCTTGCTGGCATTATTGTTAAGTTTTGACGCAATTTCAGGGGAAATAGAAAGGGGCACATTGGCTCTCTCGCTAACCTATCCGCTTTCTCGTGCTGAAATATTATTTGGTAAATTTTTGGCGCAATTAGCAGTATTAGCTGTTGCTATTGGCTTGGCATTATTATTAACCGCAATTATTAGCCTGTTGCTAAATAAGGGCGTGAGCATGTCATTTACTCCTCTCATATGGCTGTTTTTTACTTCCATTTTGTTGGGTGCTAGTTTTTTGGGACTTGGCTATATGGTTTCAGCCCTAGTGCGCCAGCCAAGCGTTGCTTCTGGTTTAGCAATAGTAATATGGCTAGTTTTAGTCATTCTATATGATATTGGTCTGCTTGGTGCATTGGTTGCCGATAATGGTGGCTTTTTCACTAAAAGCATTTTCCCTTGGCTGCTTGTTTTTAACCCAGCAGATGCGTTTCGTTTGTTAAACATGCCAGACATTGCCAATAACGTACTTAGCTCGGGGCTAGGTGCTGCAAAAAGCGTAACGAATAATATTTACTCATTTATTTCACTCCTATTATGGCCAGCAATTTCTTTGTTGTTGGCGTGGTTAGTTTTTAGAAAGGTAGAACCATGAACACTCTTAAAAAGATTACACTTATTACACTTGTTTTATTGCTTGGCGCTTGCGGGCAAAATAACGCAAATTTAGAAAAACCAGAACCTGCTATTTTGGGCGATGATGCAATGGGGCATTACGATAAAATGATAGTGGTGGGGCATATTGGGCCTAGAGCACAAGTATTTCTTGCTGGCGATGATATTCCGCTTTGGTTTACGCAAGTTCGTGATGGTTTAGCCTATCTTAAATCTGATGAAAAAACTGCTGAAATTTTAGCGATTTATGTCAATGATGTTGGTGCAGCGCCTAGCTGGAGTGATATGGGAGTTGGCAACTGGATTGATGCAAAAAGTGCTTTTTATGTTTTTGAATCAGATGCCGTTGGTGGCATGAGATCACCTGAACTTGTTCCATTTAGTGATAAAGAAAAGGCTCAAGAATTTATAGATACACGGGGTGGGAGAATCATTAATTTCACCGATATTACTGCTGAGATGGTTTTAGTACCAGATTTTTCTATGCTCATGGAGGACGGGAAAATGAAAATGAAGATGGATGGGGAAACGGGTATGGATTCAAATATGAATATGGATTCAAATACGGATATGGACTCCAATATGAAGATGGATGGTGAAACGGGCATGGACTCCAATATGAATATGGATTCAAATACGGATATGCAGCCTAAGCAAGAAGGGGTCAGCCAATGATAAAAAGAAGGTGTTTGCAATGATAAAAAGACGGCGCTTGTTGAGTATTTTAGCTGGGAGTGCTGCTTTGCCATTGCTTGGGGCTAATGTAAGAGCAAGTACAGCCCCTGCAAGCTGGCAAGAACCTGCAAGCTGGAAAGGCATTGCGCTTGGCGCACAGGCGCAAATTATCCTTGATCATGAGAATGGCAATGAGTTGATTGAAAAAGCGGTTGCTGAAATAAGACGGCTTGAGAATATTTTTAGCCTTTATCTTGAAAACTCAGAGCTTGCCATTCTTAATCGTGATGGGAAAATTTCTAACCCTTCATTTGAAATGCTTGAATTGCTCTCCTTAAGTTCGCAAATAAATCTAAAAACCGGTGGAGCGTTTGACCCGAGCGTGCAGAGCCTTTGGGCGCTTTATGCCACAGCCTATTCAGAAGGTAAAACAGTTACGATGGAACAGCTTGCAAGGGCAAAATATGTTACTGGCTGGCAACATGTCGATTATTCAAGTTCAAGCATAAGTTTTACTCGTAAAGGAGTTGCGCTAACTCTTAATGGTATTGCTCAGGGCTATATTGCCGATAAAATACGTGACCTGTTCAAGCGCAATGGAGTTGAAAATGTATTGGTGAATACTGGAGAAATTGCTTCTATTGGTGCAGCTCCGAGCGGTAAAAAATGGCGTGTGCACCTAAAGGGCGAGAGAAATATTGATATGCCGCTAAGTGATGGCGCAATAGCAACCTCTGCTCCGCTTGGCACGAGCTTTGATGTAAATGGTAAGGTTGGACATATTTTAGATCCAAAAAGCGGCAAGCCAAGCGGAAACTGGCAAGAAGTGAGCGTTATTAGTAAATCAGCGGCTCTTGCCGACGGCTTATCAACTGGTTTTGCCATAATGAGCGAGAAGCAAATAAGCCAAGCAAAAGGTAGCGCTGAGGTTTTACTAAGGTAGCAATTTTACACAGGAGGCGTTTTTAATGGTCAATGATTAGACGTATGCTTAAACTTGTGCTTTAATAAAATTAATGGCCGCCCGATAAACGATGGCGGCATAAACTCGGAGGAAAATATGAAATTAAAAACATTAACGAGAATAGCGTTAGCTAGTACTGTTGCACTTTCAATGGGCATAGGAATGGCAAATGCGCAAACTCTGAATTGGGCAAGGGCTGGCGATAGTATTACGCTTGATCCACATGCTCAAAATGAAGGGCCAACAACGGCTTTGCAACATCAAATCAGCGAAGCTTTAATAGTCCGCGATATGACAGGCAAGGCTGTGCCAGCTTTGGCAACCGAATGGGGTCCAAGTGAAAGTGACCCTAATGTTTGGTCTTTTAAGCTACGTGAAGGCGTAAAGTTCCACGATGGTGCGGAATTTGATAGTGAAGATGTAGTATTTTCATTTAATCGCGCTATGTCAGAAGAAAGTAATTTTAAAGAATTGCTAGCTTCAGTGAAAGAAGTTCGTGCCAATGGTAAATATGGTTTTGAAATTGTAACTGATGGTCCAAATCCACTTATGGCTTCTAATTTAACCAACCTGTTCATTATGGATAAGGATTGGGCAGAAGCTAATGGAGCGACTAAAGTGCAAGATGTAGAGGGTGGAGAAGATACTTTTGCTTCACGCAATGCAAATGGTACAGGCCCTTATATTTTGGTTTCTCGTGAGCCAGATGCAAAAACTGTTCTTAGAATAAATGAGAACTATTGGGGCATTGATCAGTTTCCTATGGATATAAAAGAAATTGTCTATACTCCTATTCAAAACCAAGCAACAAGAGTTGCTGCACTGCTTTCTGGTGATGTTGACTTTATCCAAGATGTGCCTGTGCAAGATTTGGCCCGTGTTGGAGAAACAGATGGCCTTAAAGTTATCACTGCACCACAAAATAGGGTTATATTCTTTGGTATGAACCAAGGTGATGTAGATCTTGAAACTGATAATGTTGAAGGCAAAAACCCATTTGCTGATCTTCGTGTTCGTCAAGCCGTGAATATGGCGATTAATCGTGAAGCTATTAAAAAGATAGTTATGCGTGATCAGTCAGTTCCAGCTGGTATGATTTCACCACCATTTGTTAATGGCTGGACTGCTGAATTAGATGCTGTTCCAGAAAATAATGTTGAAAAAGCACAGGGTCTAATGAATGATGCTGGTTATGGAGATGGGTTCTCTATTCGCCTAAATTGTCCTAATGATCGTTATATAAATGATGAAGCGATTTGTCAGGCATCAGTTGGCATGTTAGCTAAAATTGGCATTGATGTGCAGCTTGAAGCATTGCCAAAAGCCCAGCATTTCCCACTTATTGGCGGTCTGAAAACTGACTTCTATATGCTTGGTTGGGGTGTTCCAACTTATGATAGTGAATATATTTTCAATTTCTTGGTTCACACTAAGGGTGAAAAATATGGTTCCTGGAATGGCGTACGTTTCTCTGATCCTGAGTTAGATATGAAAATTCAGGGGCTTGCTTCAGAAACCAACCTAGAAAAACGCAATCAAACAATTGCGGAGATTTGGGAAGTGGTGCAAAGGGAGCAGCTTTATATTCCAATTCATCACCAAGTGCTTAACTGGGGTATGTCAGATAAGGTAGACACAATCGTGTCTCCTGAAGACACTCCTATGTTTAAGTATTTCAAGCTTGGGAGCTAAAAATCTGGGGTCAATGAATATTGATTTTCCCTCAAAAATAATATCCTTTGGCAGTTTTCTGCCAAAGGGTTTTTCTCAATTTTATTGTTAACTTAGGTTGTCCTTATGCTCGCATTTGCCATTAGACGAATGTTTCAGTCTATTATTGTTTTGCTAGTTGTTGGTTTAGTTGCTTTTTCAATGTTCAACTTTGTTGGTGATCCTGTTGATAGTATGCTTGGCCAAGAAAGAACTGATGCTGACGTTGAAAGAGTGCGTATTCAACTTGGTTTAGATCAGCCATTTCCAGTGCAATACTATAAGTTCTTAAAGGGTGCGATTAAGGGTAATTTTGGAATATCTTATAGGCAAGGTCGCCCAGTTTCTGACATTATTGCAGAAAGGTTGCCAGCAACGCTTGAACTAGCTTTTGTTTCAGCAGTTTTGGCGATAATTTTTGGTGTTGCGCTTGGGATATTTACGGCTATTCGGCGAAATGGGTGGGCGGCAAATACTATTATGACCCTCTCGTTAATAGGGGTCTCGTTGCCGACATTTCTGATTGGTATTTTACTTATTTATATATTTGCGGTTGAGTTGGGCTGGCTGCCAAGTTTTGGACGTGGTGATGTTGTTGATTTAGGTTGGTGGCGAACTGGGTTTTTAACAAAGAGCGGGCTTTTAGCTATTATTTTACCAGCGATAACGCTTGGGCTTTATCAAATGACATTAATTATGCGCATTGTTCGGGCTGAAATGCTTGAAGTATTGCGCACTGATTATATTAAATTTGCTCGTGCCAGAGGGCTTAGTAAGCGGGCAGTGAATTTTGGACATGCGTTAAAAAACACAATGGTTCCTGTAATAACTGTTACTGGTATGCAAATTGGCTCAATCATAGCTTTTGCTATAATTACTGAAACGGTTTTTCAATGGCCCGGTGTCGGCTTACTATTCATCAACGCAATTCGCTTTGTTGATATTCCGATAATGGCGGCATATTTGATGTTAATTTCTGTTATGTTTGTTTCCATTAATTTAATAGTAGATCTGCTTTATTTTGCTATTGATCCACGACTTCGTCTTGATAAGACAAAAGGTTAAATTATGGGGTTAATTCATGTTCAATAAAATTCAGGACAATATTTTTCGTGCCCTAAACTCGGATTTTATTTATTCGTTCAAACATTCCCCCGTGGCTATTGTTTCGTTTATTGTTGCGCTTATATTAGTCTTGGGTGCAGTTTTAGCGCCTTTTTATGCGCCGCATAATCCGTTTGATCCCGCAACTCTTAATTTAATGAATGGCTTTTCTGCACCAATGAAGCCTAATGAATTTACTGGTGAGACCTTTTTTCTTGGCACGGACGATCAGGGGCGAGATGTTTTTTCAACCATTCTTTATGGAATGCGAATTTCTTTATTTGTTGGTTTTGCAGCCGTAACATTTGCGATGGTTTTAGGCGTTTCGCTTGGACTTATCGCTGGTTATGTCGGGGGCTGGCTTGATGCGCTTATTATGCGTATTGCTGATGTGCAGCTTACTTTCCCCGGGATTTTGGTTGCTATGTTGATTTTTGGAATTGCTAAAGGATTTACCCCGATTGATCAAAGGGATCAGATGGCAATTTGGGTTTTAATAATTGCTATTGGTCTTTCTGAATGGGTGCAATTTGCTCGTGTTGTTCGGGGCGCTACACTAGTAGAAAAAAACAAAGAATATGTGCAAGCGGCTCGCTTGAACGGACGACGTTCTGGTGGAATTTTAATAAGCCATATCCTGCCAAATGTTTTAGGCTCAGTATTAGTCATTGCCACTATTTCTTTAGCATTAGCAATTATTGCAGAAGCCACACTTTCATTTTTAGGAGTTGGCGCACCACCAACAAAACCCTCGCTTGGCACTCTTATTAGAATTGGGCAGGGTTATTTATTTTCAGGTGAATGGTGGATACTTTTATTTCCTGCCGCTACTCTTTTAGCTCTTGCATTATCCGTAAACCTATTGGGCGATTGGTTGCGTGATGCTCTTAATCCCAAATTGAAATAATTAGAAGTTGAAATGATATGAGCGAGATACTTCTTAAAATAAAAGATTTAATTGTTGAGTTTCCAACTCGCAGGGGATTATTGCGAGCCGTTGATAAGGTTAGTTTTGAAATCTCTAAGGGCGAGGTGCTTGGCATTGTTGGGGAAAGCGGGGCTGGTAAATCTTTAACTGGTGCAGCAATTATTGGTCTTTTAGAGCCACCGGGAAGAATTGGCGGTGGCGAGATAATTTTTGATGGGCAGCGCATAGATAATCTTTCAGACGAGCAAATGCGCCCCCTTCGGGGCAAGCGCATTGCGATGATTTTTCAAGATCCTCTAACGTCCCTTAATCCACTTTATCGCATTGGTGAGCAATTAATTGAAACAATTCAAACTCATTTATCAATGGATAATAAGCAAGCTCGAACACGTGCTATTGAGTTACTTGATGAGGTTGGTATTCCAGCCCCTCAAACTAGAATTGATGCATATCCGCATCAATTTTCTGGCGGTATGCGCCAAAGGGTGGTTATTGCTTTGGCGCTTGCTGGAGAGCCTGATTTAATTATTGCTGATGAGCCAACAACGGCACTTGATGTTTCGGTGCAGGCGCAAATTATTTCTTTACTTAAAAACCTTTGTAAAGAACGGGGCACAGCAATTATGCTAATAACGCATGATATGGGGGTAATTGCTGAAACGGCTGATCGTATGGCGGTTATGTATTCGGGGCAAATTGCTGAAATAGGTAAAACTTATGATCTGATAAGAAACCCAAAACACCCCTATTCTGTTGGGTTGATGGGCTCTATTCCAGCCATTAAGGGTGATGTTAAGCGCCTTGTGCAAATACCAGGCTCGATGCCACGGTTGAATGATATTCCGCAAGGTTGCTCTTTTAATCCACGTTGTGGAAAAGCTTTTAAGCCTTGTTATAAAAAACGCTCACCTTTGATAGAGGTTGGAAATTCATCGGTTGCCTGTTGGCTTTATGATGAGGAATATAAGGGGGCAAAGGCAAAATGAAAAAACGCAACCTTGTAAAGGTAAGAAACCTAGATCGTCTATTTGATGTTTCAAAGCCATTGCTTAATCGGATAATTGAGCGTGAGGAGCGTAAAATTTTACGGGCGGTTGATGATGTTTCTATTGATATTGAGGAGGGGGAAACTTTTGCACTTGTTGGTGAAAGTGGCTCTGGTAAATCAACAGTTGCAAAAATGGTTGTTGGTTTGTTGCCTCCAACAAAGGGTAGTATAGAAATTGATGGGATTGATTTAAGCGATAAAAGCAAAATCAAAGAATTGCGCAAATTACGCTCTGAAATCCAAATGATTTTTCAAGATCCATTTGCTTCGTTGAACCCTCGTTGGCGGGTTGAAAAAATAATTGCTGAGCCAATTCGTGCTTTTAAGTTAGAAAAAAATGAAAAAGCAGTTATTGCTAAAGTTGCAGAACTATTAACATTGGTTGGGCTTGATCCATCTGATGGGCGTAAATTTCCGCATGAGTTTTCGGGTGGGCAACGCCAGCGCATTTGCATTGCACGAGCATTAGCCTCAAAGCCAAAATTCATTGTTTGTGATGAGCCAACATCGGCACTTGATGTTTCTGTGCAGGCGCAAATTTTGAATCTCATGAAAGATTTGCAAGATGAGTTTTCTCTAACATTTTTGTTTATTTCGCACGATCTTTCGGTTGTTAGGCACATGGCAAACCGTATTGGCGTCATGTATCTTGGGCGAATAGTTGAAATTTCAAACTCAAAAGACTTATTTGAAAATCCAAAACACCCCTATACAAAAATGTTACTGGACGCCATTCCAGATCTTGAAATGAGCGGCAAAGAGCGTAACCCGATTGAAGGGGAAATCCCTAACCCAATAGATCCGCCTAAAGGCTGCACGTTTCATCCACGTTGCCCATTTGTAAATGAGCGCTGCCGCAAAGAAATACCAATGCCGATAGAGAAAGATGGATCAATTATCACTTGTCATGGGGTTGAAGAGGGAAGAATTGGTAAATAATAGAGCGCATAATTGTAAAAACCAATAAATAAAACTTTATCATTTGGTAAAAAATGCTTGCTTTTATTTCGTCACAAGAGTGTAATATAAGTTGGCTATAAAGGCTTTGATGTTCAATATTGAGCATTTTTAGCGCATCTTGTTTTTCTCGCCTTTATTAGTTTTTATAATTCAAGATGTAAAATAAATAATAATAATAATTGGAGGAAAGAAATGAGATTTCTAAATAAAATATCTAAAATTGCTCTTATTGGTGCAGTTAGCGCTTTTGCTTTTAGTGCAACGCCAACATTGGCTGAAACATTAAGACTTTTAACTTGGGGTGGTTATGCACCTGAAAATGTAATTGATAAATTTACTGCAGAAACAGGTATTAAAGTTGAAGTTACGCTTTCAAACAACGAAGAAATGATTGCTAAATTACGTGCAACTGGTGGCGGTGGTTTTGATCTTGCGCAGCCATCACAAGATAGGGTTGCTGGCGCTCAAGCTGAATATGATATTTATAAGCCAATGGATCTTAGCCAAATTGATGCGAGCCAATTCATAACTTCAATGTTAGATGCAACCAAAGGGCAAACAACGTTAAATGGTGATGTCTATGGTGTGCCTCATGTTTGGGGAACTAGTGGTCTAATCGTTGACACTACAAAAGCAGGCGATGTTAAAGATTATCTTGATCTTTGTGATGCTCAATATGAGGGCAAAATCTCTTATCGTCTAAAACGCCCAACGTTAATTGGTTTTGCTTTCTCAATGGGTCTAGATCCGTTTGCAGCATATTCTGATGTTGCAGCTTATACGAAAGTGATGAATAAGGTTGAGGACAAGCTGATTGAGTGTAAAGCAAATGTAAAAACCTATTGGTCAGGTGGCGATGAAATAATGAACCTACTTCGTTCAGGTGAAGTTGTTGCTGCAATGGCTTGGGATACAGGTGGTTGGAAGCTAAATGCTGATAATCCAAATATCACATTTGTTGCGCCATCTGCTGGTGCGCTTGGCTGGATTGATGCTTTTGTTTTGCCGAAAAAAGGTAAAGCAGATGAAGCGGCTTATAAATGGATTAACTTTGTAATGCAGCCAGAAGTTGCGGCAATGATTACTGCGCAAGCGGGTAATTTCACTGCATCTCTCGGAGCAGACGCTATGGCTGATGATGCGCTTAAAGCTCGTTTCCAAGGTAGCTTCCCACCTGCAGATATTGATAATATCAAATGGTATCCGCCAGTTCCTGCTGGGCTGGAAGCCATTGAAGGTGGTGTTCTTGATCGTGTGAACGCATCTAAATAAATAGATATAAGGGCGGCGCTTGAGAATTTAAGCGCCGCTTTATTATTATGAATGGGGGAGCATTAAATGAGCGAAAAAAACCAAGAAATTCCTGATTTAGAAACTGTTTCAGTTAATAAAAGCTTTGGTGATTTTCGTGCGGTAAAAGATGTTTCTTTTAGTGTTCCTAAGGGTAGCTTTTTCTCAATTCTTGGGCCATCAGGTTGTGGCAAGACCACGCTTTTACGTATGGTTGCAGGGTTTTTAGAACCCTCAAATGGCGATATTCTTATTAAGGGAAGGTCGGTGGTCAATGAGCCGCCAAATAAGCGCCCCGTTAATATGGTGTTTCAGCATTTAGCGCTTTTTCCAATGATGAATATTTATGAAAATATTGCCTTTGGTCTAAAGCGGCGTGGGGAAAGCGAAAGTGTGATTAAACAAAAAGTTGGCGAAGTGCTTGAAAGGGTTGGTTTGCCCGGAGTTGAAACACGACAAGCCGATCAACTTTCTGGCGGACAAAAACAACGTATCGCCATTGCACGTTGCATGGTGCTTGATCCTGATGTGCTATTATTAGATGAGCCGCTTGGAGCGCTAGATCTAAAATTACGTGAGCATATGAAGGTTGAATTAAAAAAATTACAAAGTGAATTTAACACCACCTTTATTTATATTACCCACGATCAATCAGAGGCTTTGGTTATGTCTGATCAGGTGGCGGTGATGAATGAGGGGATATTTGAGCAGGTTGGCTCATCTCGGGAGCTTTATTATAATCCTAAAACCGCTTTTGTTGCTGGTTTTGTTGGCGAGAGTAATGCTTGGTCTGGCACGGTTGAGCAGGTGAAAAAAGATAGCGTAAAAATCCGCACTAGTTCTGGTTTTACCCTAATAGCGCAAACCAACCTAATGGAGCAGAAAAAGGGCGAGGGTATTAAGAAGGGGCAAGAAGTAAAAGCTTTTGTGCGCCCAGAATCAGTTCGTTTAGCTCTTAAAGCCAAAGAGATTTCATCTATGGAAAATCGGGTTGAAGGCATTGTTGGAAATGTGTTATTTAATGGCGCTAATTCTCGGGTATTAGTTCAAAACCCGATAGATGGTGCAGAAATTGATGTTGCCATTCCGCAAACGGGAGAATTTGCCTCCTTAGCTAAAGGCCAAACCATTCACATAGGTTGGCAACATGATCAGGCGAGATGTTTTGCTGATAAAAGCGGGGAAAAATAATGATTGGGCCACGCACCAAACTTGGTCTTATTCTTTTGATGTCACCGCTATTATTGTGGCTAACTACCTTAATTATCATACCTCATTTAGACATGCTTTATGTCTCATTACGTGAGAAAGTCGGAGTGCGGCAATATGAGTTTGGCTTTGGTAATTATATGACATTTTTCACCGAGCCGCTTTATTGGAACACATTTGCCCGCACTGCCTATATGTCGATAATGGCAACCGTACTGACATTGCTAATCGGCTTTCCTATTTCGTATTATATTGCAAAAATTGCCAAAGGACGGCTTAAAATGGCGCTGTTCTTATTGTGTCTAGTGCCGTTTTGGGTATCCGAATTAGTACGCACTTTTGGCTGGATGATATTGTTGCGTGAAACGGGTGTTATTTCTAGTTTTTTACAATGGAGCGGCATTGTCAATCAGCCAGTTGAAATGCTTTATAATGACGCTGCCATTATGGTTGGCTTAGTTTACACTTCAATGTTATTTATGGTTGTGCCGCTTGTTACAACGCTTGATAGTTTAGATGATAGTTTAATTGAGGCTGGATATGATTTGGGGGCAAGTGGCTTTGCTATTTTAAAAACTATAGTAATTCCGCACGCCGTACCCGGAATTGTTACGGGCTCGATTGTAGTATTTATGTTATCCTTAGGAAATTATCTCACGCCAATATTATTGGGCGGTAAATCTTCATTATGGTTTACTGGCATGATTTATTCGCAATTTATCACCCGCTTTAATTGGGAGCAGGGGGCGGCATTTGGCTTTTTATTATTGGGGCTTTCTTCGTTGATTGTGTTTGTTGGGCTTAAACTAAGCGGTCAAACTTT
>Ga0256834_1000265_pt1 | contig 38300 bp, 31 predicted proteins | sample 4281140metaG_FD_190536 | JGI IMG/M metagenome (GOLD analysis project Ga0256834, IMG submission 190536) | Hydrothermal vent microbial communities from East Pacific Rise, Pacific Ocean - 4281-140 | ecosystem: Environmental > Aquatic > Marine > Hydrothermal vents | place: Pacific Ocean: East...
GTACTACAGGTACTAGTCGGCGTACACGCCCTCCGGCCCCATCAACTCCCTGAGAAAGGACGTGGCGTAGCCACCCCTGGGCAGCGAGAACGTTACGACGTAGACGTCGTCCGCGATGACCTCCGCCGACAGCCTGTGGACGCGGAGGAGCGCCGGCTTCCTGTCACCTCCCGCCGATATCTCGGGCATGCTACGGATCTCGAAGTCCGAGGGTTCCACGCCCTCCTCCTCCAACACGGATCTCTCGATATCACCCGGTTCCCCGTCGGCGAGCTCCGTCCTGAAACCCGGGAGTGGGATCGTGGGTAACCCGTTCCTGACGATGTCCCCTTCCACGGGTTCCCCCAGGGGGAGTCCCCTCCTCATCCTTTCGCTCAATATCCTGTTGAAAAGGTAGGACTGGTACGCGTGCACGAACATCCGCCTGATCCAGTAGGGGAGCCTCCTGAACGCGTTGACGTAGTCGTTCGGGTACCTCGCCAGGTGTTCCAAGATCTCCCTCTCGTAGTCGAGGAACCTGGGGAACACCTCCAAGGCTCCCTCGAAATCCCCCCAATTCTCCCTCAACCACCTCCTGGCCCTTATCGCCTCCTCGGACTCGCGGGGGAACTCCATGGTGAGGAACTCGTAGATCGCTCTCTCCCAGTCCTCCTTCACCACGTACTTCCCCACCACGTGGGTCACCGGTCGACGGCTTCCGAACCTTTGAACGCCGAAGAAGTTGGGAACGCCCCCTAGATCCTTGATGACATGGATCGCCGTCTCCAGCGCGTCCACGTCGGCATCCCGTACCGTGATGACGAACCTGTTCCCCCACAGGTCCCCCGGCCTCAGTTTCCTCCGCACCCTGCCCAACGGCGTGACCACGATGTCCTTCACGTCGATCCTCCGCAACGCCTCCGGTGGGACACCCCTAACCGTGACGCGCTGAGAGGTGACCGCACGCTTGTCTTTCATCCCGGCTATGCCGAACGCCTTATCGCGGCGTCGGAGTTCCCTGCCGATCCTCCTAACGGCTTTCCAAGTGTCCCAGTCGTACTTTTCGAGGACGAAAAGGGTGTGTCCGCCTTTTCCGCCGTAGGATGGATACAGTTTGCTTTTAGATAATGTTGACCCACACCTGGGGCACCTCTTTCCCCTGTGATAATCACCACACCCCGGGCATCGTCCCACCATGGTCAGCGGTATGTAAGTAGATTCAGAGGGTTTTTCCATCACAAGAAAATCCTCGATTCTCTCACGACAAGACCCACCGGTGCCCGATTTCACGACCCTCTCTTCCATCCCCACGAACCTCTCAACGTCACCGAGGGTGCGCAGTTCTCCGACGTCGACGTTCAACCCGATGGATGCCCCCTCAACGAAATCATTTTGACGCCTCGATGTAACCGATAACGTTCGGGCGTCCTAACGCGCGGGCGGGGGACGGACGGTGTGCGCAAGTCGGCAGCGTTCATCGCACTCTTCCTCACCTTCACGACCATCACTCCCGTGACGGCGATCACCTTCGAGAGTGTGACCTCATACGAGGGTTACTACGGATATCCACCGGACTACGATCCTAACCTTCCCCATGCCGTCATCGAAGGGTACCTAGTTTACAACGGAGGGAACGAGGCGGTCCCGTACCCCTGGGACGGATCCCCACCGGCGTACGCCTCCCCGACGCTGGACGGGGCCAGGTACTTCCTCCTACCGGCCGGAAAGGGCCCTCACGTGCTCACGATCGACGAGGACCTGAAACCGGGGTTCGAGGGCGATTTACCTGGGACGCCGTTGGGGGCCTCCGGGCCGTTCGTCGCCGTCAGGGAGGGAGACCGCGTCGAGGTGTTGGCCGTGGAGTACCGGGGTTTGATCCGACCCTCGTCCTCGTGCGAGGGTCCCCCGGGGACGCTCTACGCGTTCGACGTGAACGACACGGTTTACATCGTCGGGGAGCCCGACGTGCCGACGCGACCCATCCGTGTCCTCACGACGCCCGGGCTCGGCGTCCTGTTCAAGTCGATGAGCGACGGTTTCCTGGTCGTGGTGAGGGAAGCCCGGGGCGTGTCCGTGTACCTGGTCGATGAGACGTTCTCGTGCCGCGATCCCGACGCCGTCTCGATGTTCACGGGCCCGGACGGTCACCTGTGGACGCTCGCCGTGTTCTTCAACCTCGCCGTGCTGACGGACGGTGGCTCGCTCTGCGTTTACACCCTACCGGGGCCCGTGCTCGAGGTCAGGAAGGATCTGGTCGTCGTGAACACCCCCGAGGGACCGGAGATCGTCGAGGTTACCCCTTCGGGTGTCGTGAGGCCGAAGGTTTCCGCCGTGGTGAACGGGGTAGTCGTCGCGGTCTTCGAGGAGGGGTCTCTCTCCGAGGTGGTGGAGGTCAGGCCCGATGGCTCCGTGGCGGAGTTCACGGTACCTGGGAGACCGCTGGCCCTGTGCGACGGTGTGCTGGTGTGCGAGGGGGATTCCGGGTACAGGGCGTACGAGGTGGGTCCGTCCGGGATAGTCGCCCCCTGCGCCTCGGGCGACACCGATGGTCACCCGTACTTCGCCTTCGAGGACGGGAAGGTGGTCGTGGTGTCCGGTTCGGGGGTGGCGGTGTTCACGATCGACGGTAGGCCCGAAGCGGCCTGCGGGCCCTACCTGGAGCTGTCGAACCACATGGCGGTGGAGGTTACGAGCGGGGGGATAGTGAGGCCGTGTGCTTGGAACGTGGAGGTTTCCGTGTTTCCCGACGGTGAGGTCGTCTGGTGCGCGGATGATAGGCCGGTGCCGCTGGGTAGGATCGAAGGGCGTGTGATCGGGTTGATGGGATCCGTCTTGGTCACCGACTCGGGTCTAGTGTACGTCGCTTCGCCCTCGGGTCTGGAACGTGCGGAGGTGAAGTGCAGCGTCGGGGACGTGAAGGTGGCGCTGTCGGGGGATTCCGTGGTGTTCGTGTACGGGGACGCCGCTTACGTCTACGGGCTCCCCGGGAGACCCTCGGGGGTTTCGGTCTCCGGTCGGTTCGTGGTGGTCGAGACCGATGAGGGGCCGGCGGCTTTCGAGGTGCTTCCGGCCGGTGTCTCGAGGCCGGATGAGGGTGGAGCGTTACCGGGGGGTCACGGGTTCCTGTTCGGCGACGTGGTGGTCGCGGTTGACGATGATGGAAACGTTTACGTTTACAAAATTAACGGCAAGGTGTCCTGGCCGGTCGTGATCTCGGGTGAGAACGTGGAGCTGCTGACGTGTAGGGGTCCCGTCGGTCCGTCGTGGGTGGTGGGTGATAGTTACGTGTTCGCCGTCGGGGACGAGACGTGGGTCGTGGAGGTGGTCGACGGTAAGGTGGTGAGGAGCGCGAGGCTCCCGGGTAGGCCCGTCTGCGTCCGTGGGAACGTGCTCTTGGTGTCGGACGGGGACGTTTCGACGCCGTACGTCCTGGGTCCGACGGGACCCGTCAGGATGTCGAAGGTGGGGGACGTTGAGGGGGTGTCCCTCTACGCCGGGAACGGTCTGATGGTCGCCGTGAGGGGATACGTGGTGGAGGTGCTGGGCGACGTCGCCGGCCCGGTATCCGTGTGTAGGGATGCCGTGGTGTGGTTGGCGCCCGGGGGCCCGGAGGCCGTCTTCGTGGTGGAGGGTGAGGTGAAGAAGCCGGTGGCCCGCGTCGAGGTGGGGCCGTCCGTGTTCTTCGTGGGCCCTGACGAGGGGGGCAGGTTCGACGTGGTGGGTTGGGAGGCCGGGAACGTGTGTTACTTCGAGGTGGAGGGTAGGTTCATGGGCGTCGTGGGTGATGTCGTGCTCTACGAGGGGGAGGACGGTTCCGTTCACAGGTTGGAGCTGATAACGCCGTCCCTGATCGTGAAGTTGGCCCCGGCCGGCCTGTCGACGAGGGTCGAGCCGGTGGCCGCGCCCGCGGGATCGGATGGTGAGGCCTGGGTTTTACCGGTTCTTCCGCCGCTCGGTCGTCGCTATTCTGGCGATCCTGAGGGCGGCCGCGGCGGCTCCGACGCCGTTTCCGACGTTGACGACGAGGAGACCGGGGACGCACGATTGTAGCATCCCTTTGAGGGCGGCCTCGCCGGAGCCCCCGATCCCGTAGCCCGTGGGCGTGGGCAGGCCGATGACCGGGACGTCCGTGAGGGAGGCCAGCACGACGGGCATGGTCCCGTCCATCCCGGCGACGGCCACCACGGCGTGCGGGTCGTGCCGTTCTACGCGTCGGAGGGAAGTTAGGAGCCTGTGGAGGCCGGCGACCCCCGCGTCCCTCTCCAGGAGCACGTCGGCGCCCAGGGCCTCCGCGATCTTGGCGCACTCCCGGGCGTAGGGTTCGTCCGAGGTCCCGGCCGTGACGACGGCGAGTCTGGCGTCCGGGTACGGCGGTTCGTACCCCTCGCTCTTGACCACGAGCACCCTTCCGACCGGGTCGTACTCGGTCTCGTGCGCCCAGGACGTGTCGATGGATTCGGCGGTGTCTTCGTCCACCCTCGATGCTATCCCGATCCCGTCCGCTTTGACTAGCTTCTCGAGGGCCTTCTCCACCTCCTCCGGCTCCTTACCCTCTGCCATGACGACCTCGGGAAACCCCGTCCTTCTCATGCGGGCGATGTCCGGGCGCACGCGCCGGCCTCCCCTCCGCGCTCTCTTCCATGGCCTTGAGCGTCCTGTGGGCCGCTTTCTTGTACTTCTCGTACTCTTTCCTCTTCTCTTCCATTATCCTCTTTACGTCGTCTTTTATCTCGTTGTAAACCTCTTTCGGATCGGGGACATCCATCCTGTATCTCCTCTCGAAGTACTTTATTATGTTCCTTATATCCCTGTAGCACAGCTGAGGGGCCGATGGGTGTTCTATCGGGACGGCCTGGGGCCAGTCCACGTAGTACAGCTCACCGTCCGGGGTGACCAGCACGTTGTGCTCGCTGAAGTCCCCGTGGACGTAGTGGCCCTGGAGGACCATGTCCTTGTAGTCCTCGAGGATGACCTCGAGGGCGTCCTCGGGGTTCTCCAGTCTCACCTTCGCGAGTATGGGCGCCGGGAGACCGGACACGTCGCCCTCGATCATGTCCATGGCCACCGCGTGTCTGTTGATGGAGCGGGGGCCCGGGACCGGGAAGTCGAGCTCGCTGAGTCTCTCCAGTACCTTCATCTCCACCTGAGCCTTGGCCCTTGGCACGTCTATCCTGTGGTCCTCGATGTTCAGCTCCTCGCCCCTAGCCTTCACGGCGGCGTAGGCGAGGGTCTTCCTTATCCGTCTGAACTCGGGAGCGTGGTACCTGTGGAGTTTGATCGCTATCCATTCATCGTCCGGATCCTTCGCGTTCAGTATCGTGGCCTCCTTACCCTCACCTATCACGGTACCGAGTTCCTTGAACACGTTGTGCTTCTTCATGTCCCATAGAGCCAGCGTATCGTAGCCTTTCTCCTTCATCCTGGCGGCGAACGTGTCGAAATAGGGCACGAACTTGTAGTCTATCAGATTAAGCCTGTCCAGTTTCTGAAGTCTCCTCGCCAGCTCTATGTAGTCCATGGGCAACCTCTCGAGTAGCTTATCCTCGGGTATCCACTCGAACGCCCTGCTGAGTCCTTCCATCGTCCTGAGGATGGCTATGTCCCGCTTATCCACGGCCTCCGATTCCTCGGAGCCCGCCACGGGATTCACCCGGACCGGGGCGGGACGTGGGTCCGATAAAAAGGTCGAGCGGTCGGGCCCGACGGCGGTCATCACCCCTCAGGGCGGGGTGTCGTCGTCATCCCGCACGTCGGACGATGGCGATCCTCAACTCGGACCCCTCCACGTCCCACTCCCTGTCGGCGTCGACCTCCTCGGGCGGTGATTCGTTCAGAAACAGGGAATCGGCACGCACCTCCCTCATCACGTAGTCCATGTGCTCCTTCACGGCCCTCGCTATCTCCTCGTCGTCCGTCTCGATCCACACGTCGATACGCTCCTCCATGTCGAGGTCCAACTCCTTCCTCATCTCCTGGACCCTCCTGACGACCTCCCTGGCCAGGCCCTCGAGACGTAGCTCCTCGTCCACCTCCACCATCAGGTACACGGCGCCTCCCTCGAAGGTCTCCCTCTCCCAACCCTCCGGGACCTCCTCGACGATCTCGACGCATTCTTCGTCGAGTTCGATGGTTTGGTCGTCGATTTGGGTGGTGTACTTTCCTTCCTCCTCTATCGCTCGGGCGATCTCCTCGCCCCGCTCCTCCACGAGCCTCATCACCTCACCGGCCAACTCCCTAAACCTCGGCCCGATCACATCCATCCTGGGCCTCGCCACCTTCCTCAGGTCCGGGAATTCCTCCCTCACCTCGACCTCCTTGACGTTGACGACGCGCCTCAGCACGTCCTCCAGCCCGTGTAGGACCTCGGGGTCTTCCGTCTCGACGAAGAGCCTCCTGAGGGGCCATCTGGTCTTGACGCCCGCCTTCTGCCTCAGGTACAGGGCGGCCTCGGCGGCGGCCCTGGCGACCTCCATACCCTCCTCCAAGTCCTCGTCCACGTACCTCTCGTCGGGCTCCGGCCAGTCGAGGAGCTGGACGCTCTCGGGGTCGTTCTCGTCCCTCACGTAGTCCCTGTACACGGCCTCCGCCACGTGTGGGACCACTGGGTTTAGGAGCCTGACCAGCACGTCGAAGACCCTGTGGAGGACCGCGTACACGGCGAGCTTCTCCGGGTCGTCCCTTTCGAGCCAGACCCTCTCCCTGACCAGTCTGATGTACCACCTGCTGAGGTCCTCCGTGACGAACCTGTACAGGGCCCTGGCGGCCTCGTGCACGTGGTAGCGCTCGAGGGCGTCGGTGACCTCCTCGATCAGGGTTTGAAGACGAGACATCATCCAGAGATCTTCGGGTCTACCCCCTTCCTCCAGGAGCTCGTCGAGGTCGTGCTCGTTCGGGTCGAAGTCGTCGAGTTCGGAGTACATGGAGGCGAACCTGTAGGAGTTCCACAGGATGTTGAGCGCCCTGTACGTGTCCTCGACGTCCTTCCAGCTGAAGTGCATGTCCTTCCACGGGGCGTTGGACCTGAGCACGTACCATCTCAGGGTGTCGGCACCGTAGCGCTCCACCACGTCCAGGGGGTCCACGACGTTCCCCAGGGACTTGCTCATCTTGCGGCCTTTCTCGTCCAGCGTGAACCCGTGCATGAGGACGGTGTTGTAAGGGCACGCGTCGAAGGTGACCACGCCGCACCCGAGCTGGGAGTAGAACCAGCCCCTCGTCTGGTCGTGACCCTCGGTGATGAAGTCGGCCCCGGCCTCGGGGTCGTCCGGTTCGTACCTCCCCTCCTTCAGGTACCACTCCTCGAACTCGTCGCGTCTACCCGGGTACCCGAGGGACGCCCAGGCCGCCACGCCCGAGTCCATCCACACGTCCAGGACGTCTTCCACCCTTCGCATGTCCGCGCCGCACTCGGGGCATTCGAGGATCACGCCGTCCACCCAGGGCCTGTGGAGATCGGGCTCCCCCTCGGGGACCTCCTTCGCCATGTCGAGGAGCTCGTCCAAGGAGCCGACCACGACGATCTCGCCGCACTTCTCGCACTCCCACACGGGCAGGGGGGTTCCCCAGTACCTCTGCCTGGAGATGCACCAGTCCTTCGCGTTCTCGACCCAGCTCTTGAACCTGGACTCGCCCGCCCACCTGGGGACCCACTCGACGCGATCGATCCACTCGAGCATCTCGTCCTTTACCTCGGTCACCTTGATGAACCACTGCTCCGTGGCCCTGTAGATGATGGGTGTCTTGCACCTCCAGCAGTGACCGTACCTGTGTTTCACCGTGTCCTCGTGGGCCAGGAGGCCTTTGTCCTTGAGGTCCGCGATTATCTCCTCGTTGGCCTCCCTCACGTGGAGACCCTCGTACTTGCCGCCTTCCTCCGTGAACGTGCCGTCCTCGGCCACCGGGCAGTGGGGTGGGAGCCCGACCTCCTTGCCCAGCTCGAAGTCCTCCTCACCGTGGCCCGGGGCCGAGTGAACGCAGCCCGTTCCCTCCTCCATGGTCACCCATTCGGCCGTGTAAACGCGGTGGACGCGGTCGTCCTCCTCGTGCATCTCCTTCAGCTTGGGTACTTCCTCCAGGAGGGGCGGCCTGTACCGTACGCCCTCGAGGGCGCGGCCCGGGAAGGAGTCGATTATCTCGTAGGAGTCCGCTATGACGGACAGGACGACCTTGAGCTTGTCCGCGAGTACCACGTGTCTTTCCTCACCGTCCTTCTCTATCCTGGCGAGCACGTACTCCTCGTCCGGGTGGACGGCCACGGCCAGGTTGGCGGGTAGCGTCCACGGGGTCGTGGTCCAGATGACGAGGGCCGTGTCCTCCGGTAGGTTCACGTCCGCGTCCGAATCGTCCTCGACTGGGAAGAACACGAATATTGATGGGTCCTCAACTTCTTTGTATTCAACCTCGTGATCGGCCAGGGCGGTTTCACACCTAGGGCACCAATTAACTATTCTAACGTCCTTAGTTAAGAGGCCCTTTTCGTGAGCCTTTTTAATCGTAAACCAAACTCCTTCGATGTATTCATTATCCATAGTTTTATAAGGATTATCCCAATCCATTAAAACTCCAAGGGCCTTGAACTGCTCTGTCATTATCCTAATGTGTTCTTCAGCGAACTCCTTACACTTCTCGACGAATGCGTCGATTCCAACCTTTTCCTCTATGTCTTTCTTGCACTCTATAACGTCGGAAAGTTCCTCTTCCTCCACCTTGACCTCGATGGGGAGGCCGTGGCAGTCCCAACCTGGCTGGAGTCTCACCCTGTAGCCTCGCATGAGCTTGTACCTGTTGACGCAGTCCTTGATGATCTTGTTCCAGGCGGTGCCCAGGTGTATGGCGCCGCTTGCGTATGGGGGACCGTCCAGGAAGTAGAAGATCGGGCCGTCGGCGTTCTTTCTCCTGACCTCGTTCAGGACGTCGGTTTCCTCCCACAGTTCTCTGGCCTCGTTTTCCACCTCCGCCGGGTTGTACACGGTCACCGTCGTTCGCCCCCTGTCGGGGGCGTCGGCCGCCTTGGGGACCGTTAAAAGCCAATCCCGGGTCGGTGTTCCATTTGATTTCGATCGGGTTATATAGTAATACTAATCATCCGACAAGTAGTACAACACGCGTCGGGGGTGCCGATGGTGAGCGTGAGGGAGAAGGTGGCCGAGATCCTGGAGCGGGGTGAAGGGAGGTACCTGGTCATGGGGATGAACCAGGCCGCGGGGTGCGGTCTGAGGGCCTTGGCCAGGGAGGTAGGCGTTCCCGTGGAGGCTCTGGCGACCATGGAGATCGAGGGGTTCGGTCGGAAGCCCTACGAACCCATCGTCGAGAAGTTGGCGTCGTGGATCGAGGAGAGAGAACTCGATCCGGAGGAACTCGTCAGGGCTGGGAAGGCGAGGTTCATGCTGGAGTACGAGCCATGGGAGGTGTTGAAGGAGTTGGAGGACGAGTCGCTCAGGGAGAAGGTGGAGGGTGAACATCCGGCGAGGATGGACCTGGGAACGTTGCTCGAGGTGGCGGAGGCCGTTGGTATCTAGAGTAAGTCCTTCCAAACGTCGTCGGTCCTGTCCATCTCGAGCAAGGCCTCCACGTCGGCCTCGGAGACCGCGTCCGCTACGCTCTCCACCCTGTTCTTGACCTCCTTCTTCACGGTGTCCTTCCATCTGGAATCGTACTCCTCGGGCGGTAATTTACCGGCCGGGAGGTACATGTCGGCGGGGACCCTGTGGATGGTCTCCGCGAGTTCCGAGGGGTCGGACAGCACGTCGGCGAGTCTGAGGGCGGTTTCCCCGAGCCTGTAGATCTCCTCCACGAACCAGTCCCTGCTGGATACCTGGACGAGTTCCGAGGCTAGTTCTTCCCAGGTCTTCTCCACGAGCGACGGGTCCCCGGGCTCGAGGGATTCGAGGGGTTTGTGGATCTCGTCGAAGGTCACGGCCCTGTTGGTGGTCACGTGTGCGAAGAGGGACACGGGGAACAAGGCCGTCAAGGGTGACACGGAAGGGGGGAACACGTCCTCGGGCCCCAACCCCAGGGCCGCGAGCCCGGACAACACCTCCTCGTCCACACCGAGGGTCTCGCCCAGGACGTCGGACACCTCGGAGGGGTCGGTTTCCCCTGTCAGGACCCCGGCCAGCGCGGACTCGACGGCGCACAGGGCGCAGGTGGCACCCATGTCGACGTCCTTCCTGAGGACCCCCTCCAGGGCTTCCATCATCCTCCTCCTGATGTCGAACACGTAGTACAGGGCGACGTCGGGCTCCGTGATCCTGCTCAAGGCCTCGGCCAAGCCGGGGGCGTCCGAGAGCACGGACCTGAGTACGTTGGCGGCGGCTTCGGCCACGGAGGAGGGCGAGGCGAACATCCTCCTCAGCAACACCTCCGAGGGACACTCGGGCTTGATCCCTTCCCTGGACACGAAGGATCTGAACGTTCCGGCCCTATCGGCCCTGAGCACGTGCTCGGAGGGCCCGTCTGGGGCCAGGGGATCGACGGACCTCATCACGGCCCCGGCGGCCCTGCGGCTGGGTTCCACCGGGACGTCCTTCCACCGCAATTTTCTCCCCCTCCGTGAGGGATACGGGGAACCGGGTTAACCCTTCCCCCAGGTTCGATACCGTACGAACCGGGGCCTTTTCGGGGCGTGTAACGTCGAGTTAAGGGTTTTCCTTTTCCACGGGGGGCCCGGAGGTGAGGGGAGACGAACTCCTCGACAGGATGAGGAGAGCGAACGATATGACCAGGGAGCGCTTCGGAAACATCGTGTCATTCTCTAAAAACGTGTTCGTTCCGCTGACGAGGTTGTGTAGGAACGAGTGCGCGTACTGCACGTTCAGAAGGGAACCGGAGGAGGTTGAATCCCCGTTCATGGAGCCCGAGGAGGTATTCGAGATCGTGGAGGAGGGGAAGCGCGCCGGGTGCAAGGAGGTCCTGTTCACGTTCGGGGAGAGGCCCGAGGAAAGGTACGACGAGGCCCTGGAGTGGCTCGAGGAGAGGGGATTCTCGAGCACCGTGGAGTACCTCGAGTACCTGTGCAGGCGGGTGGTGGAGGAGTACGGGATGCTCCCTCACAGCAACCCGGGCGTGTTGAAGAGGTCCGAGATGAGGAGGCTGCGCAGGTGGAACGCCAGCATGGGTCTGATGATGGAGATACTCTCGGACAGGCTGAGGGAGGAGGGCGGTCCGCACGAGAGGTCCCCGGGTAAGGACCCCGAGGTGAGGTTGAAGGTCCTGAAGGACGCTGGCAGGCTCAAGATCCCGTTCACCACGGGTATCCTGATAGGGATAGGCGAGACTTGGGAGGAGCGCGTGGAGACGCTGAAGGCGATAGCGGACGTTCACAGGCGGTACGGGCACGTTCAGGAGGTGATCGTGCAGAACTTCAGGGCCAAGCCCGGGATCCCGATGGAAGATCACCCCGAACCCACGCCGGCGGACCTACTGAACACGGTGGCGGAGGCCAGGTTCGTACTCCGGGACGTGCCCGTCCAGGTGCCCCCGAACCTGAACAGGGAGACCGGTCAGCTGGCCCTTCTCGCGGGTGCGAACGATTGGGGCGGTGTCTCCCCTGTCACCAAGGATTACGTGAACCCCGAGGCCCCGTGGCCGGAGATCGAGGAGTTGCGCAGGTTGACCGAGGAGGTAGGGTTGGAGCTGAGGGAGAGGCTCCCAATATACCCGGAGTACGTGTTACGAGGGTGGTACAGCAGGGAGATAGCCGACGTCGTTGAACGCTTATCCGATGAGGACGGTTACGCGGCGGGGTGAGACCCTTGACCACCACCGCCGCCATAGCGCTCGTGGTCCTCACCGCCGGTATGCCCTTCGCCACGTACTATCAGAACGTTGATCTGAACGTGATCAAGGATAAGCACCCGCAGTACCTCGTCGTGGACCCGTACTCGGGTCCCAACGACGTTCCCTGGACACAGCAGGAGGTCCAGACCGTGAAGTCCTACGGTGTGCACCCCCTCGCTTACCTACCCGTGATGGTCGTCGGGTACCACGAGACCGACCTGTACGATTACGCCAAGCAGAACGGGTTGCTCGGTCCCGAGGATCCCGTTTGGAAGTGTGATGCGGCAGTCGAGTTCTGGGATCAAGGGTACGTGCAGGAGCTGGAGCAGGTCATCTCGAGGTTTCACGACATGGGTTTCGAGGGGATCATGTTCGACGCCGTCGACGCGTGGTCCTACAGATGGTACCTCGACTGGTACGAGAACACGTTCGGGGGCACCCTGGACGATCTGAAGCAGAAGGCCTACCAGGTCCTCCAAGAGCTCGCGGGCTACGCCCAGAAGCTCGGGATGATCGTGGCCGTGAACTGCGGGGCCGCCGCCTCGGACCCCACGTTCCAGGACCTCGTCAAGAAGTACGGATGGTGGGTCGTCGCGGAGAACGTCATAGCGGACGGTTCCGGGAACCTGCTCCCCGACGACAGCTTTGAGGCGAACCTCAACGCCCTCAAGAACCTGGGCGATCGCATCTACGTGATCGAGTACAACATCGACCCGAACGATCAGGAAGTGAAGGAAAGACTGGAGGAGGTGTTCTCGGTCGAAGGCGTCAAGGAGGTGTACATAACGGACCCCGCACACGACGAGATAGGGGAGGCCGTGGTCCCATCCTCGGCATCGGCCGAGACCCAGGTGCCGGGCAGTAACGGGATCCCGCTCCTACCGTTGGTACTCGTGCCCCGGAGGGTGAGACGTTGCTGATGGGATCCCGGGAGCCCCCGGGGGAGGACGGCTCTCCCCCGGCCGATCTCGAACCCATCGAGGATCCCGAGGGATACAGGACCCTGGTCGTGGGGCCCCGGGTTTACCCGTACATGGTCGTGGATAGGGAAACCGGTCGCGTTTGGGTGTACAGGGCCGGGGAGGCCGTCGAGGTTGAGGACGTGGACGTGGATTGGGTGGTGTCCGTCATCCGAAGGAGTTCGAACAAGTGGGGAGGGGAGAGCGTCCTCAAGTTGCTGGCGGTGTTGCTGGCGGTGGGTTACGAGGACGTGGAGAAGGTGATAGAGAGGATCCTACGCGGTGTATCGAACGGCTCCCCTCCCCCGGGCGCCGTGGCCCTCGCGGCCACCGAGATCGAGGCGGGCGTGCACCCGTCCAACGCCCTGAGATCCCTGGGGGTGGTCAGGGGGTGAAGACGGGGTCCGAGGAGGTCCTGAGGGCGATATCCCGGCTCGAACCGGACATCGTCGCTTACTTGCCCGGGTTCCCGATGAACGAGGTCGTACGCGGTCTGGAAGAGGGACGGGTCGACGCCGGTACGGTCCTACCCGTGGCCTCGGAGTTCGACGCCGTCGGTGCCGTGATAGGGGTCTCGCAGGCTGGAGGGTACGGGGTCGCCGTCCTCAAGGACAAGGGGGCGTACGTCGCGGCCCAACTGCTCGCCGAGGAGGGGGACCATCCGGGGCTGCTTCTGATAGGTCTCGACGCGGACGGGAGGGGATCCTACACGTGCTCCGTCGAACTCCCCGAGGTCCTCGAGGAGTGGAAGCTGGGCGTGCACGTCCCCTCCTCCGTGGACGAGATCGTGGGGACCGTGGAGGAAGCCGCCGAGACCAGCGTCGAAGAGCATAGGATCCATTGCGTCGTGTTGACGGAGGACATCCTGCTCACGACCGGAAGGCCGGAGTCCTTCGATCCCGAGGGCCGTGAGCCCCACGAGGAGGACTGGGAGGAGTTGGAGAGGGCGCTGGAGGCCTACGACGATGCCGTGATAGTGATCGGAAAGGGGGTGCTGGGGGACGTCTCGGGCGATCTACCGGCTGTGACGTCCTCGACGGGAGATCAGCTGGACAGGGTTTGGGAGCTCAAGGGGTTGCTCGAGGGGTTGGGTTTGAACGTGAGGGTGGTATGTACCAAACACGCCTCCAAGTTCCTCCCCGGCGTCCCACCCAGCGGTATCAACGTGGGGCGCGAGGCGGAGGCGGACCTCGTGTTCCTGGTGGGGGCATCCTACGACGTGTTCGCGGCGACCCCTGACGCGGATTTCGTCGTCTCGGTGAACCCCGACCCGGACGCGTACGCGCACTCCGTGGCCGACGTGGGTTTCGAGGTCACGGTGGGTGAGTTCGTCGAGGCGTTGAGGGAGCGCTTGAGAAGGTGAGGGGTCGGGTGGGTCCCGCACTCGTCACCGTTCCGCGGGAAACCGTATCGGGAGCGCTCGTCATCCCCCGCCCTTCACCCCTCGTACGACACCTCCCTAACCTTCAAGGCCTTGACCCTTTCCGTGGGGGCCCCCTCGACGGGCTCCTCGACGTTCACGATCACCTTCACCTCGTCATGGGGTCTGAACGCGTCACCGTCCTCGGCGTCGAGCACCAGCTCACCCTCCCTCACCAGCATCGCGAACTTCCGCTCGACCTCGACACCTCCCGCCCTGGCCTCTATCTCCACCTCCGACCCCGATAACCTAACCCGTGAGAAGTGCACCTCGACACCCCGGGGTGTGCCGCCGTGATCCGCGTTTTACCGTTGCTCCTGGCGGCGGCCTTGGTCCTGGCGCCGCCCGTGTCCTCCCTCACCGTGGAAGCCTTCCGGGTCCTGGACCAGCCCGCCGACGTGAAAGACTTCAAGGATGCCGACGTGGCGGCTGTGAGCGGTTACGAAACATGCCTGTATCGACCGGACTCCCCGGCCGTCACCGCGTACGGGAACGACCTCGTCGTGGCCTGGGACACGGCGGACGGTAGGGTGGAATTGGCCGCCGCGGCGTACTCGGACGGTAAACTCACCGTCAAGGGACCCGTCGTGATAGAGCAGAACGGTTACTTCCTGGAGGAACCGGCCCTCTCCCCGCCCGTGAGCCTGCCCGGGGGCGGCTTCTTCTGCGAGCTCGCGTACGTGCGGGCCGGATCCGAGGACGACGTGTCGGGAACCCTGGCCTTCGGTGACGACGGTACCGTCAAGCTCGTGAGGGTCGGTCCCGACCTGTCGCTGGACGTCACCACGTCCTTCACGATCACCGTGAACGGACAGCAGGTCACGGTACGCGTCCCACAAGGACCGGAGGTCGACGGCGCGGCCTACCCGACCCTCGGTCCTCCACCCGCCGACGTCGTCACGGAGGTGTGGAACGGGAACGAGGCCGACGTGGTGGCCCTGGTCTACAGGGACGGTAAAGTGGAGGAATTCACCCTCCAGAAGGGCGCGGGAACGGAACCCGCGGGGATGCCCATCCACCCGCTCCCGACCGGGACCCTCGACGAGAACGGGACCTGGTTGGTTTACTGGAGGGACGCGTCGGAAGCGGAGGCCACGTGGTGGGGCGGGTTCAGGAACATCTCCCTGAGGGTCGCGATGCCCGCGTTGATCGTCCCCGGGGACGAACTCAGCGAGATGGTGCACCAGACCACGGTGGCGGGTTCCCAGGTGAAGGCCTTCGGGCCCGCCGGTAGGGTGGTATTCTACGTGAACGGCGACGAGCTGGAGGCGGCGGAGCTGGTGTACTCGTACTACGGCGTCAGGGTCGTGAATCTGGGTACGCTGACCAAAGTCGAGGGCACGTGCACGTTCGTGTCCGCGACGGAGGTCTACGAGGACGATTCGGGGAACGCGTACTACCTGGTCGTGTACGGGAACAGGTTCACCGACGCCGAGACGGGCCTGTTCAACTCGGCCTCCGCCCTGCTCGTGGAGGTCACCCGGGACGGTAAGGCCGAGGTCGTGGCCTCGTACCCCAGCTTGGACGCGCTACTGGCGCCCTACGAGAAGACCGTGTACGGTGAGGAGGTGGCCGGTGTGCTGGGACTTTACGGCCTGAAGGTCGTGACCTTGGAGAGTAAGTACGGGGATGCCCTGGTGGCGCTGGTGGGGTTCCTGGGCGATTCGGGCGCTTGCAAGTCGCCCACCGGTCAAAACGTGGGTCATTACATGGGGGACGTGTTCGTCGCGGTGCTGAAGGTTGGAACGCCCTCGGAGGAGGCGCAGGAGGCCGAATCGCTGCCTCAAGGCGTCAAGGTGACGCTCCCGTCGACGGCACCTCCGGTTCAGACTCCCTCGACGCAGCAGACCCAGCAGACGACCTCGTCTCCCTCCGGCGCGACCATACCGCTACCGCTCGTTCCTATCCCGCCCGTCCCGCGTCAGCCCCCCTCCAGGACCTCCTCGAAGCGACGCACGGCCTCTTCGACGTCCTCCCGTCGTGCCCCTATGGCGGCGTTGATGGTGACGTAGTCGGAATGATACCCTCTGAGTCTCGAGGTGCCGAACGGGTCGTCCGCCCTCACGCCCCTCGGCCCCGTGACCCTCTTCACGTAGAGCCTGGCGGCGAGATCGACTGGATCGTGACCCTCCACCGCCACCGCCGCGGCTATCGGGTTGTAGACGTCGAGGACCCTGACGTCGTCCCTCCTCGACTCCAGGTCCTCCAGCAGCTCGTCGAGTAACCTCCGGCACTCCTTTTGTCTTCGCATCAACTCCCTGTACCCGTTCATGCCCAGCCTCAGCAGGGAGATCAACGCGTGGACGACCGGCACGGCGCTGGCCCTACCGGGGTACGCCCTGGAGACCTCCTCCAACGCGGTTTCGTCGGGGGAGTATACGAAGGACCCTCCCACGGGCGTCAGCAGGTTCTTGTCCGTGGAGCTGACGATGGCGTCCACCCTACCCTTTTTCACGGCCCTGTTGATCACGTCCCTGTAGTGCTCGTGTTGCACGCCGTACGCGTTGTTCACGACGAGGGGAACGTCGTACTCCTCACAGATCTCGGCGATCTCGGGCAGGGGATCCTCGCGTCTCGGTGGGAAGAACGTGACCGTGGCCAGGATCGCGGCGGGATCCGGCGATTTCCTGACGGCATCCTCGACCTCGGCCGGGTCGGTCACCACCTCGTCACCGTCGATCTCGGTGTCGACGATCCTGACGTCGAAACCGGCGAGCCTGATCGCTTTTATCGGGCTCTTGTGGGCCGCGTACGGGTAGATGACCTCCCTACCCTCCGCCAGTCCGGAGAGGCACAGGGATATGGCGAGGCCCGTGGCGCCCGGGACGGCGAAGGCCGCCTTCACGGAGTACCCGAGTCTCGATAGGAAATCCTCGAGCAGCCTGTTGGTGAGCGCGTACATCATCGAGGCGCCCGGGGCCTTGGGTTGTGGGTCGACTAGGGTGCCGCTCCTTCCTACCCCGTGACAGAACCCGAAGGCGGACAGCTCGGCGAGTCTCGAGACGACCCTGGCCTCCCTCTCGCCTATCCTGGCGGCCCGCGGGTCCTTGTCCGTGTCCCACCTGGACAGCGCCCATAGGAGCGCGGCTATCAGGTCCTCGGGCCAACCCTCATCCGGCATCCTCCTCTGTTCCAGGAGCCGTTTCACGGGTTCCGAGTAGGATTCCCAGACGACCCTTCCCCTCTCGAGCATGTGGGGTGGTATGAGTCCGGACAAACGCTCGGGGTCCGGGAACATAACCGACACCCCCGAAACGTTATGGATTTTGAAACGATTTGTCCGGGGCGGGAGCTACTCCCCGCTCTCGTACTCCTCCTTGGCGATCTCCCTGAGCTGCTTCAACAGGAGCCTGGCCATACCCTCGGGCAGCGTCTCGCTGTCGTAGAGGAGTCCTATTATGAGGTCGTTGATTTCTTCGAGGATGAGGGAGTGGCCGCACACGACGGAGACCTTGGCCTTCTCCTCCTCGAGGTGCTCGGGGATCAAGCGATCCATGACACCCTTCGTCCTCAACAAGATCGTCGAAGCGATCGCCGCAGGCTCCTCGGGATCAACACCGGTATCAGCCTCCGCATCAACAACAAAACCATCCTTGGTAGCCACGAAAACACAGAGGACTCCATCCTCGCGGGCGAGTTCTTCGAGGTCGGGCATACCGACCCGACCCCCGGCGGGTTGTAGTTCCAAACACCCCGAACCTCGGTGTTAACGTGAATAAAGGATTTGTCGAGACCCCGGTGGGGGAGCGTTTCGAAGTTGCCGGAGGTTAGGGTCGTGGTCTGGGAGACGGACGTTACGATAAAAGGAGATGAAACGCCCGTGAGGGTGGCCGCCGAAGCCGTCCGTAGGTACAGGGGGGAGCTGGACCGGTACCTCCGGAAACGGCCCTGGTTCGCGTCCATGCTGAGGCCCGTCGACGTCGAGCCCGAGGCCCCCGAGGTCGTGGTGAGGATGGCGGAGGCGGCCGAGGCGGCCGGCGTGGGTCCGCTGGCGGCCGTGGCGGGAGCGATCTCGGAGTTGGCGGCCCGGGACGGCGGTCCGGATGTGATCGTGGATAACGGAGGGGACATCCAGGTTAACTCCTCGGACGAGGTCGTGGTAGGTCTCTACCTCGGTGATCATCCGTTGAGCGGTAGGGTCGGGTTCGAGGTCAAGGGATTCGTCGGCGTGTGCACGAGCTCGGGCAGGCTCGGTCACTCCCTGAGTTTCGGCAGGGCGGACGCGGTCACGGTGTTCGCTAGGAGGGCCTCGGTGGCGGACGCCTTCGCGACGGCCATCTGCAACGCGGCGGTCGGACCCGACGACGAGACCGCGGTCTTCAACGCGCTCGAGAGGGCGGACGAGGCTTTGGGGGATGTGGAGGGTGTCTTGGTGGTCGTGGGTGACCTCGTGGGTAGGGCGGGTCGGTTGCCGAGGATGGTGAACGTCGAGGGTGAGGTCAAACCGGCCAGGTTGGAGACCGTTTAACGGCTCACGCTGAAGAACCTGACCAGGTCCGGGTGACCGGCCCGTTTCAGCCTCTCCTGCAGGCCTTCCATGAGTTCGACGAGTCCCTCGCCGGTCCTCGCGGACACGGGGTACACGGTGTCCAACCACTGTCGCCACGGTGGGAACATGCCCAAGGCCTCGACGACGGCGTCCATGGTCTCGTCGAACTCGATCGGTTTCAGCTTGTCGATCTTGTTGGCGGCCACCGCGGGGTCCAAGTCCAGCTCGTTCAGGAACTGGAACATCTCCATGTCGAAGGGGACCTCGCCCCTCTTCTCGCACCTCTCGAGTATCTTGGGCATGAACGGGGCGTCCACGACGTGCACGGCGAACAGTATCGTCTCCTTGGTTTCCAAGTACCTCACTATGTCCCTTCGCACCTTCTCCTGGAACCTCCTGGGCACACCGCTCATGAACCCGTACCCGGGTAGGTCGACGAGGACGAGTTCGTCGTCGAGCACGTGGAACACGGGCCGTCTGGTGACCCCCGGCCTCTTCCCGACCCTGGCGTCCGCGGCCCCTCGGGTTAGGGCGCGTATCAAGCTCGACTTGCCCACGTTGGACCTACCGACGAACACGATCTCCGGGAGGTCGTCCTCGGCGAAGGGATCCTCCGGCACGTAGCTCTCGACCGCCAATCGGGCACCCCTTCGACGTCCGTCCGACGCGGACCGTTTAATAATCGGAACGGAGCCGGCCGCCGAGGGGTGACGGGCGGGTGACCCTCAGAGCCCTTGTCCCCGTCGTCCTGACGCTCGCGGCCCTCGCGGCCCCCGCCTCCGCGTCCGTGCTCGTGCTCTCCACGGACAACACGGTGTGCGTTCAGGCCGTGACCGGTATCCTAGCGGGTTCGGGACAGGAGGTCATCAGCGCCAACGTACCCACGCTGGAGAACCCCGCGAACCTGGTCTCCAACGGGACGCCGAAGTACGACGCCGTGGTGCTCCCGGACGGCGACTACTCGACGCTCCTGCCCTCGAACGAGGTCGCCACCTTGATCTCCTCCCTGGTCCAGTACGCGGACTCCGGAGGAAGGATCGTGGCGGTGGGCCGCGGGGCCGAACTCCTCGCCGAGAAGATGTTCCCGAACCTCGTGAGGGTGGTCGGGCACCCATCGTCCGCCGGAACAGCCACGATAAACGTGTCCCAGGGCGATCCGCTCCTCGGCGGTTCCACGACCACGAGTCTCACCGTGTACGTCGACCAGAACACCCCGATCTTCCAGGCGCCCGAAGCCGTGGCCACGTATTCCGGGTCGCTGACCGGGGACGCCGTCGTGAGGGTGTTCCTCAACCAGGGTCTCGTCGTCCTCATAGGACCACACGTTCACGACCAGAACGGTAACCCGCTCGACTCGGACGTGATCCTGAAGAACGCCGTCGGCGAGAGTACGGTCACCGGCGTCAGCATAAGCGTGAGCGGCGTGCAGGTGTCGGAGGACTCGCAGGGCGTGTACATAGACCTTCAAGGCGTGTCCTACGGCATACCCTCGGGCTACTCGCCCGAGTACGCCTACCTCGTCCTGATCAACGAGGAAACCGGGGACGTCATCTGCGAGCAACTGAGCATGACACAGGTCATCGAGGGTAACGTGAACGTCGGACCGTTGAACATAGGCCCCGGGACGTATTACGCGCTGTTGGAGGTCGTAGGGATCCCCTCGAGCGGGGACGACATGATCGTGGCCGCGTACGCCACCGAGGTCAAGGTCCCCGGGTACGTCGAGGTGAAGTCCGTCACCGCATCCTACGGCTACGATAACGCCCCGATACTCACGGTGGAGTGCACCGGGACCGTGATCGGGGACACCATCACCAAGATCGACGTGTACCTCGGAACCACGCAGGTCGGGTCCTACTCCGTCTCGTTGACGGGGGATTTCGACTGGAAGGAGACGATAACGCTCTCCTCGGTCCCCTCCCCCGGGACGTACACGGTCCTCCTGAAGCTGACGACGGCCTCGGGCAAGACGGTCGAGGTCACGACGCCCGTCGAGATATCGTACGGTGTTGAGGTTGAGGAGTTCGACCCGCAGTACGTGTTCTTGACCGATGAGAAGGAAACCGGTGTGCGGTTCCTGTGCAAGTTCAAAGTGGTTAACACGAAGGTCACCAAAATCACGTTCTACGTGGATGGAACCGCGGTCAAGACCGAGGACGTGTCCTACGGGCCGGGGGAGTACACGATCGACGAGACGGTGGCCGTGCAGGGCCTGAAGTACGGTCCTCACGACGCGAAGATCGAATTCACGACGTGGAACGGTCAGACGTTCAGCGACGAGGCCCAGTTCGAGGTGTCGCCCACCGTGATGCCCACGGGCGCGCCGGCCGCCCTGGGGTTGCTCCTGTTCCCGGTGGCGGGGAGGCGATTGCGTCGTGCGCAATCATCGGCATAAAAACGCTGTTATCCCCCGGGGTGTCGCCCGCGATATAAAAGTGGGATCGTCCCAGGGGCCCGAGAAGGAACGGCTTTTTGCGGGGTGCGCAAATTGGAGACTAGGAAGGAGGTATCCGACCCCCTGATCAGGATAATCAGGGAGGGAGTCGAGGAGAGGGAGCTCGTCGTCAACACGGCCAAGTGCGTGGCGTGCGGCGTGTGCGCCGAGGCGTGTCCCGTGGATGCGATCGAGACGACGGTACCCAGCGCCGTGGCCGTCAAGGGCGAGCAGCCTATCGACATCGACGAGGAGACGTGCGCCCTGTGCGGTATCTGCGCGTTCGTGTGCCCGTACGACGTGATCGAGCTCCTGATCGACGGGGAACCGATGACGGAGAAGGGTCTCCCGAAGCTGCCCAAGTCCGTGGACATCGACGAGGAGGAGTGCATCTACTGCGGCCTGTGCGAGCAGACGTGCCCGCAGGACGCCATAGCGGTCGAGAGGGAGGTTCCCAAGCCCGGCGACCTGGTCATGGGCGAGATCGAGATCGACGAGGAGAAGTGCGTGTACTGCAAGGCGTGCGAGGAGGCGTGTCCGGCCGACGCGATAACCGTGACGAGACCGACACCCAGCGCCGTGGACCCGGAGCCGGAGTTCTCGATCGAGGTGGACAAGGACAAGTGCGTGTACTGCGGTGTCTGTATGAGGACGTGTCCCGAGGACGCCATCAAGGTCGGTTGTATGGTCTGTTACGGTACGACGAGGGGTGACCTGCCGAGGAAGGGCGAGATCGACGGGACGATCGCCGTGGACGGTGCCAGGTGCGTGTACTGCGGTTGGTGCGACTTCGTGTGTCCGGAGGACGCGATAACCGTGACGAAGCCGTACGTGGGATCGATCGAGGTGGACGACGAGACCTGCGTGGGTTGCGGCGTGTGCGTCAGGGTGTGCCCGTGCAACGCGCTCGAGTTCAAGCGCGGTGACACGGGTGAGATCACCGAGATAGTCGTCAACGAGGAGACGTGTGCCTACTGCGGCGCGTGCGCCAAGGCGTGTCCCGTGGACGCGATAACCGTGGTCAGGGAGGACGTCACGGCGATGCCGGAGTTGCCCACGAAGGCCTGGGAGAAGGCCCTCGAGAGGGTGCTGGGCCCCGTGAAGAAGTGAACACCCTCCTCCACGCCCCCGCCCAGAATCGTTACGATATTCGTAACGAATGTCGGTGGAACGTTATTACCGAACCCCCACCCCCGTAACCCGATCCCCCTCAGGGGTCCCGCATCTTGACCGGAGTCAGGGACGTTCACGAGGAGCTACGAGAGGTCGTCGTTGAGAAGCTCTCCCGAGGCGAGGACCCCATCCCGCAGGTACTGGGACAGGAAGAGGTCAAACTTCAGGTACTCTCCGCCCTCATCGCCGGAAGACACGTCCTCATCGAGGGCCCACCGGGCATCGGGAAGACCACCCTGGCCAGATCCATAGCCGAGCTCCTCCCTCCCGCGGAAGTCGTCAAAGGATGCCCCTTCAACTGCCACCCCGACGACCCCGTGTGCCCCATCTGCCGCTCCAAGGACCCCGACGAGCTCGAGACCGAGGTCATCCCCGGGGAGAAAAGGTTCGTCAGGATCCAAGGCAGCCCCGACCTCACGGCGGAGGACCTCCTGGGCGACATCGACCCCCTGGCCGCCATGGAGTACGGACCCACCGACCCCAGAGCCTTCACCCCGGGCAGACTACTCAGGGGCAACAGGGGAGTCGTCTTCTTCGACGAGATAAACCGGTGCCCGGAGAAACTCCAGAACGCGCTCCTCCAGGTCCTCGAGGAGGGCACCGCCACCATAGCCGGGTACGAGGTGGATTACCCCGCCAACTTCCTCATGATAGCCACCATGAACCCGTACGAGTACGCGGGCACGGAGGAACTCTCGGAGGTCCTCCTCGACAGGTTCGACACGGTGGTGATGTCCTACCCCGAGGACAAGGAAACGGAGCTCAGGATAACCGTGGAAAAGGGCGAAGACCTGGGCGTAGAGGTCCCTAGGGACGTGCTGGAGTTCATAGTGGACGTGGTCAGGGCGACCAGAGACCACGAGGAGATAGAGAGACCCGCGAGCGTAAGGGCCACGCTGGGCCTGTACGAAAGGGCCCAAGCCCGCGCCCTCCTCGAAGGCAGGAAGAAGGTCACGATAGAGGACGTGGTCGAGGTCGCCCCCTCGGTCCTCAGGAAGAGGATACGACTGAGCCCCCGGGTACAACACGTCAAGGACGAGGAGGAAGTCATCAAGGAGATCCTATCCGAAGTGCTCGAAGGATACGATTCCAGGTTGAACCTCCCGGAACCGGGCGAGGGGACCGGAGGGGAGAGGAGGAAGGAACGCGGCCCCGCACCCCTCGGTACCCGGGGAAAAGAGCGAGGCGATGAAGGGGGAGCCCCACGGGCCCCCCGAGCCGAGTCCGGGTCCGGGGAACATCGAACCAGGGACGAGGACGGGTCCACGGAGGTCGGGGTCTCCTCCGGGAAGGGCCTGAGGTTCAGGGCGTTGTCCAGACGGGAGCAGAGGGCCTACGTGGAGGGCGACGAGAACTACGTGTTCGCCGCCAGGGTCCTGCGGGAGCTCCTGAACAGGGGACTCGAGTACGTCAGACCCGATCAACTCGCCGAGGACCTGATCACGAGCGCGGCCTACGTGAAGTCGAAGTACGGGCGCAGGTTCATCGAGGAGATGACCGGGATGGACTACGACGAGCTCGCCTCCAGGCAGTACGACTACGGCCTGATGGACGAGATAAAGGAGAGGTTGGAGGACAGGATGGACGTCCTCACGGAACTCGGCCTCGTCAAGCCCTCCTACATGAACGGCTACAGCATCACGCTCAAGGGCAAGGAACTCGCGGCCTTCTCCGCCCTACTCGAGGAGATAGAAGCCGTCGAAGGCGAGGACCCCGGGGTCCACGTCTCCAAGGTCTTGGACGAGAAGGGCACCGGTGACAGGGCCGAGGACAGGGAGTACCGGAGGGGAGACCCCTACACGGCCGTCGACGTGAGGAGATCCCTGAGGACCGCCGCCAGACGCGGGCACCGGAGGCTCAGGGTCGAGGACCTGCGCGTCCGGGACAGGGAAGAGGAGCTAGGTCTGGACATCATTTACGTGATAGATACCTCGGGGAGCATGGCCGGGGACAGGATAGACGCCGCCAAGAGGGCCGCCATAGCACTGGCCCACAAGGGGATCAAGTCCGGGGACCGCGTGGGCATAGTCGGCTTCGACTCGAGGGCTGAGGTCGTGGCGCCCCTCTCGGCCGACCTCGAATCCATAATCACCAGCGTGATGGCCCTCAAACCCGGGGGCTCCACCGACATAGGCGAGGCCATAAGGGTGGCCGTGGACGAGTTCAAGACCCACGGGTCCCGGGACAGGGACTGGCACGTCATCCTACTCACGGACGGCGTACCCACTAAGGGGGAGCCCACCCCCGAGGACAAGGCCTACTCCGAGACCATGGCCGCCGTCAACGAGGGCGTCACGATCTCGACCATAGGTATCAGACTACCCGAGGAGGGCATCAGGGTCATAGAACAGATCGCCGGGATGGCGGGGGGCCGATCCTACCACGTCACCGACCCCGAGGACCTCACCCTCGTCACCCTCATGGAGTACTCCGCCAGGCAGGCCGCCGGCAGAAGAAGGAGGTGAACCGGTGGATGGACCCCCTGGTCCTCCTGATCCACGTGCTCAGCGCCCTCCTCGGGGACGGTAAGAGGGTCGAGACCGTCCATGCCACGCTCCTCATCGTCCCGTACATGGACGACAACGCCTGCGCCCACAGACCGACCGTCCCGGGCTACTACCCGTCCGACCAGTACCTCGTCCCCTTCCTCGAGTTCTGCCGGACATCGGGCGTCAAGGTAGCCTGGTTCGTCAACGGGCCCACGGCGTGGGACGGGAAAAGGGACGACTTCCGCTACACCCTCCACCTCATCAAGGAATACGACGACGTGATCGTGCTCGTGGGGAACCACACCGCCTCCCACCTCCTCTACGGCCTCCCCGTGAAGGCCGACGTCGCGGAGATAAGGGATGACGATCACGCCTGGAGGGAAGCCCTCGGGGACAGGTTCAAGCCCTGGATACTCTCCGTCCCCTACTGGAGGTACGACTCCGCCCTCCTACCGGCGTGCGAGAGGGCGGGGATAAGGTACGTCCTATGCGGTAGACTCTACCACCGCGTCTGCGTCGACAGGTACGGGGACGACGTCCTGGAACCCGTCCGCTGCGGCCCGGTGGTGCTCGTCCCCATAATCCACTCGTGCGACACACGCACGTTCGACGAGGAGGTCAAGGAGTACACGAAGTGCACGTGGAACGCCCTGGGTAGGCCCGACCAGTTCACGGAGATAGCCTTCGTCCTGTGTCACCCCAACTGGATGGCCGCCGTTCAGATACCCGAGGAAACCAGGATAATCCTTCAGGCATCGCTCGAGGAGACCCTCACGGCGTGGTACGGAGGCACCAAGATAGACGTGACCCTACAGCTCCTGGACCCCGACACGGCCTTCAAGATGATGAACTCTGGTTCCCTCCCCGTCCTCAAGGGAGAGGTACCGCGGATGGACGATCCGTGGGACGAGTTCCAAACCATGATCAGGAAGTGCAAGCTCCCGGAGCGGTGGAAGAAGGTATGGCTCGAGGAGATGAAGCTCGCCTGGTCCGGCGACACCCGCGTCGTCCCCTACCTCGTGCGGCCCTACTCGGACCTCCCCTACGGGGACGTTCCCCTGTTGGAGGCCTTCCTCCACAGGCACACGGGATGACGAGTCACTCCCCTGCGGACCGACCGGATGAAGAGTTTCCCTCATAACCGACCGGAGGGTGACGCGGATGGAGGGACCCCGCCTCACGTTCCTTTCCGGCGGCACCGGGACCCCTAAACTCCTGAGGGGATTCCGCGAGCTGGACTACCGCCCCTTCGAGGTCGTCGTCAACACGGGCGAGGACAACAGGATCCTCGGACTGCACGTGTCGCCCGACGTCGACACCGTCGTGTACACGCTGGCGGGCATCGTCAACGAGGAAACATGGTACGGTATCGAAAACGACACGTTCCGAGGCCACGGGTTCCTCGAGGACCTCGGCGTCGACGAGCCCCTCCGCATAGGCGACGCGGACAGGGCCCTCAAGCAGTACAGGACCTACCTGATGGAGGAGGAAGGCCTCACGCTCTCCGAGGCCACCGACCGCATCAGGAAGGCCCTGGGCGTCAGATGGCCCGTCCACCCCATGACCGACGACACCGTCACGACCATCGTCGTCACCGACGAGGGGAAGATGCACTTCCACGAGTTCTGGGTGGAGAGACGCGGTGAACCCGCCGTGAAGGACGTCGTCTACGAGGGCGCCGACGAGGCCTCACCGTCACCCGGGGCCCTCAGGGCCGTGTCCAACGCGGACGTCGTCGTCATCGGACCCAGCAACCCGGTCACCAGCATCGGACCCATACTGTCGCTGTCCGAACTCAGGAGGGCCGTGGCCGAGAAACCCCTAGTCGTGGTCTCACCCTTCGTGGGGGAAGGCGCCGTCAGCGGTCCCGCGGACAAGCTCATCAGGGCGGCGGGATTCGAGCCCGACGTTCACGGCCTCGTGGAGTACTACCGGGAGTGGGGCCTGGAACCCGACGTCCTCGTCATGGACGAGAGAGACCCCAACGAGGAACCCGACGTCCCGGTCGTCATCAGGACTAACACGGTCATGAAGGACGTCAAGGACTCCGTGGCCCTGGCGCGACGGGTGGTGAAAGCGGCCGATGAAGCCATCCGCTAAGGCCATCCTCGCGATCGTGGCGACGATCGCCTGCGCGGGCGTCGCCCACCACCTCCTCACCTGGAACGAGGGGGCCGGGCCCGTGCAACCCAGGGTCAAGGAGTGGATAGAGCTCCCACCCCCCACGGACATGGACATGCCCCTGAGGGAGGCCCTACAGAAGCGCAGATCGATCCGCGAGTACCTCCCCGAACCCATCAGGATCAACCAACTGGCGAACATCCTCTGGGCCGCCCAGGGCATAACCCACGGCCACGGGTTCAGGACCGCACCCAGCGCCGGCGCCCTGTACCCCATCCGCGTCTACGTGGTGATCAAGAAGGGAGGAGTCGACGGCCTCCCGGCCGGCGTGTACGTGTACGACCCCCACAGGCACGCCCTAGGCCTCGTACGCACCGGCGACGTGAGCGCCCCGCTCATGAGGGCGTGCCTCGGGCAGGAATGGGTCGGCAAGGCACCCGTCGACATCGTCCTCGTAGGGTACGAGAGCGTGCTGAGACCCAGGTACGGGGACAGGTCCTTCAGGTACATGGCCGAAGAGGCCGGACACATAGGCCAGAACATCTACCTGGCGTGCACGGCCATGGGACTGGGCACCGTGGCCGTCGGCGCCTTCCACGACGACGAGGTCAAGAAGATCCTGGGGATAACCGCGCCCGACGCCGTACCCCTCTACGTGTTCCCCATCGGCGTACCCGCGGAAAGATGACGGGTCAGCACCCTCGGGACCTATCATCCCGCACCGCGGTCTAGATGGGGCTAATCCCGGCATCATCCCCGGGGAACCACCCGTTGGGCACCGCCGTCAGGAACGTGATCAGGTACAAGGGTTTGAAGATCGCGGTCTTCGAGAACGTGTACGAACCCGCCGAAGACACCTACCTACTCGCCGAGAACATCCCGAGGGAACCCACACGCCTACTCGAGATAGGCACCGGAACCGGCATCGTCGCCCTCACCGCCGCCCGCCTCGGCCACGACGTCACGGCCACCGACGTGAACCCCGCCGCCACCGCCTGCGCCCGATGGAACGCCCGCATCAACCGAACCCCGATAGACGTCAGGGAAGGCGACCTCTTCGAACCCGTACGCGGCGAAACGTACGACGTCGTCCTCTTCAACCCCCCGTACCTACCCCCCTCCGAGCTACCCGAGGACGACCCCATCCACGCCGCCACCGAGGACCCCACCGTCATCCGACGCTTCCTCCGAGGACTCATCGACAGGGAGGTCGAATGGAAGAAAGCCTACCTCGTCGTCTCCACCCTCACCCCCGACGAACACCTACGACCCCTACGACACCTCCACCACAGGACCGTCGCCACACGCAGACTCTTCTTCGAGGAACTCAGACTCCTCGAGATAACACGGGGGAAGAACCCGTGAGGACACCGCTCATCGTGCTCACCCTCCTGACCGCCCTACAACCCACCCAAGCGCTCACCGTCGAGGTAACCGGCGAAAACCTCCACCTCACCACCACCGCCGCCCCCGGCACCACGACCGTCAAGACCACGACCGTACCCGGCGCGACCCTCCCGACCGTGGACGTGACCGTCGACGGCACCCACGTCCACCTCACCCTCCAACCCTGGACGACACCACCCCTGATCGCCCGACCCGAGAACGCCCCACCCGTGGCCGCGCCCACCCACGCCCTCCTCCGAGGCCCCAACCCCACCCTCACCCTCGACTCGAACACGACCGACGGCACGCTCACCGCCCAACTCACCTACACCGGACCCGACGGGAGCGCCAAGGTACTCATCGACGAGACCCTGAAACTCACCGACGGACCGGTGAGAACGGCCCTCCTCACCCTGGCATCCTCCGTACCCTTCACACCCGCACGAACCGTCGAACTAACCCTCACACTCTACACGGCCCCCGGCGTCACCATCACCCTCGAGTACAACGACCACGAGATCACCGCCACCGACGGGGGCACCGCCACCACCACCCTCACCTACACCACCGGAACCCCGATCCGGATCACCCTCAAGACCGAGGGAGGAACCCACACCTACACCCTCACCATTCACCCCGGCGCCACCGGAACCGGACCACGCCTCGAGGTAACCCTGAAAGGACCCGAGAACCCACCCCACGCGACCTACGACCTCGGAGGCGCCTACACCCCCACCGGCGACCCCACCACCTACGGCCTCCGGGCCGAGGCCTCCGTCGTGTGGACCGTGAACACCGGGAAAGGGCCCGCGCCCGTGGGCGTACTCCTCCGGGCCGAATGGAAGGAGACCGGCGTCCCACCCACGACCCTGGCCCTACCCATCCTCGCGATCTCCGAGGCCACCCTACTCAAGTACTGCGACCAGATCACCCAGGAAGCCGGCCTACCCGCCCTCGCCCTCGTCGCACCCTCCCTCGCCACCGCACTGCTCCAAGGGAAACTACCCGTACTCGGCACGGGAGTACCCCGACCCCGATCGGCGACGACCCTCGCCCTGGACCCCCTGATCCAAGCCTGGCTACTCAAACGGGTATCCGACGCCCTCTCACCCATCCTACCACCGTACCTGACCGGCGCCCTCCTCGCCTCCCTCACGACCACCGTGACCCAAGACCCCACGTCCGCGGTCCTCGGCGCCCTCGACGCCATCCTACCCGTACCCGTGGCCGCCGCCATCGACGCCATCGCCCGAGCCACGACGGAACCGCTATCCTCCATCACCACGGTTTACGCCGGCTCCGCCCTACTCGCCGCCCTATGGTACGCCCTCGCACCCCCCATCGCACCCCTCGCCGTACCCGCCGCCCTATGGGTACTCGAGACGGCCTACGACACGCTCACCGCCCACCCCGCCACCACCGTCACCATAGCCGCCGTCGGGGGTGCACCCAAACGCCCCACATCCCACTCATGATCCGCGTCGACGAGGCCGTCATCGTGGGGGCCGGGAAGGTCGCCGAGAGGAAGGCCAAGACCCTCGCCGAACTAGGCGTCAAAGTCACCGTGATCGCCCCCGAAGAACCCGAATGGATCCGCGAGATCCCCGACGCCACGTTCATCCGAGCCCGCGTCCGAGGCCCCGAGGACCTACCCGAGGCCGACCTCTACATCGCCGCCACCGACGACCCAGAACTCAACCGAACCCTGGAGGAGAACCTACCCCTCGTCAACAGGGTCGACACGCCCGACCCCAAGGTCAAGTTCCCGTCCGTGCTGTCCCACGGGGACGCCATCGTGGCCGTGTCCACCGGAAAACCCCGCGTCACCAGGGCCCTACGCATGATCCTCGCCGAGAAGGTACGGAACGAGCTAAAGAGAGCCGGCGAAGCACCCGAGGAACTCAGGGAGAAACCCCTCGAACACGCCGTCGACGTCATCGCCGGGGTGCACCGAGATGGACCTCGAAGGCACCGCCCTACACCTCCTCGAGAGAGGTGAGGACGAGGACGAAGTCCGCCGCCTCCTCACCCGCATGGTCCGGATATGGAAGGACTGGGACGATCACGAGGTTCAAGCCTTCGTCGACGCCGTCCTCGAGGAGGTGAAGAACGTCCTCAAGGCACGCTCGACCGAGGGAACCCTCGGGACCGTGCTCAACCCACCCGAATCCGGCATCACCATGGGCGAGATGGGCGTCGGATCCCGCGGCGAGGGCGACTTCTACGTCCACGACCTCCTCACCTCCATCGCCTCCCGCGCGTCCCACGACGCCCTCGTCTCCCCGGAAGAGAAGGACGACGCCGGCGTGGCGAAAGCCCACGGCACCCACGTCGTGGCCGCCGTCGACGGCATGCACTCCAGGCTCAGCGAGTTCCCCTTCCTCGCGGGCTTCCACGCCGCCAGGGCCGCCATGAGGGACGTCCTCGTCAACGGCGCCCGACCCACCGGGCTGCTCATCGACCTACACCTGGCCGACGACGGCGACGTGGGCCGACTCTTCGACTTCACCGCCGGCGTGACCTGCGTCGGCGCCGCCACCCGAACCCCCGTGCTCGCCGGAAGCACCCTCAGGGTCGGCGGAGACATGGTCCTCGGCAGGAGACTCGTGGCGGGGGTCGCCTGCGTCGGAACCGCCGACGAGGACGAACTAACCCCAAGGAGAGACGCCAGCCCCGGGGACCTCATCGTCCTCACCGAAGGCGCCGGCGGAGGCACCGTCACCACCACCGCCATCTACCACGGCAGGCCCGAGGTCGTCCCCGAGACGCTCAACGTCGACTTCGTACGCGCCGTCGAAGCCCTCAGGGAGGCCGACCTCCTACGACGCGTCCACGCCATGACCGACATCACCAACGGGGGCATCAGAGGGGACGCCACCGAGATCTCCCAGACCGCCGGCGTCAAGATAACGCTGGAGGAGGACAGGATCAGGGACCTCGTCAACCCCAAGGTCCTCGAGATGCTCGACGAACTGAACATAGACTACCTCGGACTGTCCCTCGACATGCTCATGGTGATAGCGCCCCCCGACACCGCCGAGGAATGCGTCCGAACCCTGAAGGAAGCCGGCGTCAAGGCCGACATCGTCGGGGAAGTTGAGGACGGCGAGGGCGTCCACCTGATCACGGAAGGGACCGAACGCAGGCTCGACGTCAAGTTCAGGGAGTCCGCTTACACCAAGGTCAAGGAGGTCATCGGCGAGGAACACCCCGAGGACTTCGAGGAGATGAAAAGGAAGGTCAGGGAAGCGTACGAAGAAGCCGTCAAAAAGATGGAAACGGTTCTCGAATTAATGGGTGAAAACCGATAACCTACTCATCTGTGATCACGGTATCTACGATGCCGTATAACACTAGAAATTCTGATGTTATATGTACCCATTCATCGACTTCACTCCCCTGTGCACCAGGTTATTTCATATTTTGATCATCATTTTAGTACTCTAATACCATTCATCGATTACACCGACGAAAACCTACACCCCCTATTTTCTACCCCAAACTAAGTCCCTTAGTCCGCACTTATTTACCTGGAGGCGATATAGGCAGTAATATAAGACCCACTAAGCAGAACCCATATAATGACATAAATACAAAATACAATACCGAGAATACATACGGGTAAGATGACATTATAAGCGCTATTTTACGGTAAAACTTCTTGATAACAATCGAAGTTAATGTTGCACACGTTACTATGATAATCATTAGGGCTGATATGATTCCGTAAGTTGATGATATGTGATTAGGATATAGAAATTCGTACGAATACAAGGTCATCAGTGATGTTATTGTTGCGACTATTCCTGAGAATAATAAGTAATGAGTACAGTTAACAACAACGTATTTATTCGTGAAATTTTCGATTTGATTCAGCGTTATTCTGTATACTTTAAAGGACGATGGAAACTGAACAACTGTGTTCTTTCCGACTTTAAATACTAAGTAATATATTATCGGTACCAAGGACTCTATACCTACGAACGACAGCAAATATACTACTGAATAAGGTCTGTATTTAAGATTATAAAACAGCTGTGGACCGTTGATCTTATCATTGGGGGTAAAGGAGAATAGTATTAATATCCACGCCATTCTACAGGTGTAGTTAAATAGATTATTCTGTACCATCAAACAATCGTGTTTAACTAAAACAGGTCTTTCCGTTTTCGATATAGTTCTGGTTATACATTTGTAACTTCTCTTGAGACATTTAGGTGAAGCATACTTTATCATTACGTACATTTCATAGTTATAAATTATCAAAAGACATGAGTATAACAATTTTATAAAGACGTAGTCAACAGGAGATATAAGCATGTATATTAATCCGCAATCGAGCAGAAATAGTATAGTAATTCCCGCTACCATGGAGATGTATACCTTAAATCTCAATGATCCAACCATGTATGTTTTGAATTCTCTGGATCTTTTCACATACTTTTTCGGAACTTCAGCATCGTACATCACCCCGACGAAGAATTTACATTTCCCAGCTTCGCTCTCTTGGGTTTCCAATTTGAAGTATCCCCTACATTCCTGGGGGATTTATAATAAGTGATAACAACATAACTCCGCAAAATCCATACATCGCAAAGAATATCAAAAATAATGCAGTTGATGCATATGGATGTGATGACATTATCGAGGCTATCTTATAAGCGTATTTCTTAACGATTATAGATGTTAAAGTAGCTGTAATTAAAGCGATAAATAAAAGTAATATTATAATATCTTTATAGGAGAAAATATGGATATTATACGATATCTTAAAAGATAGAATCAATACAATAGCAACTGTAGTAGCGACGATGCCTGGGAACGTGAAGTAATGTTTTGCGTTAATAACTAAGTACTTATCCATTAGGTGGCTGGAATTTTTTAATATAGTACGGTACATCTTAAACGATGCTGGAAACTGAACTACGGTATCTTTCCCCGACTTAAATACTAAGTAGAATATAATTGGAACCAATATTTCCACGTACATAACAAAAAATGTAGCTATAGCCGCTAAAGGCCTGTATTTAATGTTGTAAAACATCCATGGGCCATTTATTTTATCATTAGGGACTAAAGAGAATAAAACCGGTATCCACGCCATTCTACATGTCAATTGAAACAGGTTATTTCTAACTAGCATACACTCATGTCTCACTAGTACTGGAACTTTATTTTTCAACAGCGTTCCAGTTATACATTTGTAACTTCTCTTGAGATATTTCGGAGTTTGATACTTTAACATAATATAAAATTCATAGTCATAAAGTATAATGAGAGAAATGTACAATAACTTAATAAGAGTATTACTAAACGGCGAAATAAGAGCGTATATCAGCCCACAATTCATCAAGAATGCTATGACAACACCCGCAGCCGTGGATACATAAACCCTGAATCTTGAAGTTCCTACCATGTATGATTTAAAAAATCTGGCTTCCTTAACGTACTTCTCAGGAATCCTTACATCGTCCACAGTTCCGATAAAAAATTCACATTCTTTGACCTTTGTCTTAGCTTCTGAAGAAACCATTCAGTATATCCCCCATGCGCTCCAACGTGACATTTTTCAATAAAAATTAATTAGATTTTAAAAAATAAGGTTATGGAAGCTGAGCGCCGGTGCTTAAGCTCGATAGGTAGCTGAAGGCCGCCGATACGGCGGTGTATATCATTTTAACCCTAAATGGTGGACCTTCTTTCACAATATAGTACTTCAGTACCCATACGAACGGTAGTGGTCTTGTGCTAGCTACTTCCGATGCAGACATCTTGATCCTGTTCCAATCGCTCCAGTCGTTGAACAGTTCTCCCTTACCTGTCGCTATAACAACTGGCGCGAGACCCGCAGCTAGTGCTTCCGCTGCTAATTGGGCTATCACCGATTGTGGAGCTAGAGCTGAAAGCAGGAAGCTCAGCGCTAGCGATATCAGCATGTTGCCGGACGCGTGATAGAGCAGGAAGTGGAGTATTTCCTTGCCGGCTTCTTTCATCTCGTCGAGGAGTGATTGCAGGTTGTCGCTGAGGGTGGCGTGGAAGCAGTCGGATGTTATGGCCGCGCCTTTGCTCGGTACGGGGTAGTAAGTGTAGAAGGTCAGCGTCCACGTGGTGGGTTGTGCCCAAGGGATGTTGGTGACGGCCGTCAGTCCGGGGTACCTGTTGAGGACGGGTTCATCGATGGTGCCGACGGTGTTGAGTCGTGGCGTTGGGGTGGGTGTTTGGACGAGTCGTTGGAGTTCTTGTACGGTCTCCCGGGCCAGTTCGGCTGCGTTGGGCACGTCGATCTTCCTGTAGAGGTCCGCGAGGGCGTTCTCGAGGCGTGTCCAGTCGATGTCGTTGATCTCGTTCGGGAGGGTGTTCCGGCCCCTGGCCACCTGTAGGATGGCGTCCTCCAAACCGGGTAGTAGGGCGGATAGGTACGCGGTGGCGGCTCTGGCTTCCAGGGGCGGTCCGTAGAATTCGAGCCCGAGGGTGGGTTGGTAGACGAGGTACTCGGTGAAGGTGCTGTCGGGGTACGGGGGTTGGGCTTCGAGGCCGAGTTTCTCGAGGGTTTTCGCTGGTTCGGTCATGTCGGCGTTCCATTCGGTCAGGACGGTGACGTACGCGGGTTCGGCCCTGTACACCGTGAGGCCTAGGTCGTGGGCGATGTGCGTGGCGAGCTTGTCGTACAGGTACAGGAGGGCGGCGCCGGCGAAGGCGTCCCCGGACGCGTAGATGTCTTCGAGTCCGAGGGTGTCGAATCCTCGGGCGTCGCGGAAGGCGGTGATGTTGGGTTGGTCGTCGGTGGTCATGGTGCCGGCGGGTACCTCGACGGTAACGCTCATGGCGCCGAGGGCGGGTAGGGGCCATTCGATGTCGAGCGTCGGTGTTTTCACTTCGATGGAGAACGAGATCGGTGTCCATAGGGTTCGGACGTGGTAGCCCTGTACGGTGCATTCGTCGGTTAGGGCGTCGGTGGCGGCCGCGGGTGGGACGGTGGGTTGGGCCCGTTGCGTGTACTTGGGTAGGGGTCGTGCGTTGCCGTCGGATTCGAGGGTGTAGTAGGTGCCGTCGGCGGCCCTCACCGTGATGGACAGTACCCACAGGTGGCCGGGGTGGTACCCTATCTCCAGTGCCGTGGGGGTTCTGCCCGGGGGTAGGACGAGCTTGAGGAGCCAGAGTACGGGGCGTTTGTCGTCCTTGGTGCCGGTGGGTGTGATCCTGTAGGGGAAGACCATGGCGGGTATCTCGTAGGCGAGGGGTTCGCCGGGGGTCCAGTAGGCCTCGTGTTGGGGTAGGACGGCGCACGCGGCGGCCAGTTTCCTGGCGTGGGCGTCGTAGGCGTTGGGGTCGAAGGCGCACCAGTCGAGTAGGCCTATCGACGACGTGTAGGCGTCGCCGTTCGCGTACACCACGGTCACGGGTACGGCGGCGAGGGGTTGGTGTTGGGGGGTGGTCCAGTCGGTGGCGGCGTAGAGGATGTAGACGGCGGTGGCGTGTAGTTGGGGTGGGATGTGGATCGTGGTGCAGATGGATGGGGCGGCTTTCGTGTGGAGTTCGACGGGGACGACTTCGTCGCCGGCGGGTATCCAGATGATCTCCCCGTCCTTGACCCGCTTCTCGTCGTGGTGGTCACCATCGAGGGCCTCTTGGAGTTCGTGTAGTGGGTTGTCGTCGGGGACGGTGAACGTCGGGGGTAGTTCGTAGGTGCCGTCGAGGGTTCGTCCTCCGGGGTAGAAGACGGGTGTCGTGTAGCCCGGCCACGGGTGTTGGACGTCGAGCGCCGTGAGTTGCGTGACGGGTACCGGGTGTCCGTCGATCGTGGCGCCGAGTATCCAGAGTTCGCGTCTGCCGGTGTCGGGGAAGTAGACGGCGGCTATGTCCGGTAGGCCTACTTCGGCGGCGTTGAGGTGGAAGGCCCAGATCGAGCACGTGATGCTCTGGATCCCTCCGGGTGTGGCCCTGGCGTCGAATGTGAGGACCCTCACGTTGTCGGGTACGTGGGTGACGGTGGCGCACCAGTCGACTAGGGGGACCCTGACCGTGACCGCGTGGCCTTGGTCGTCGATGACGACGATGTCGAGCGGGCCGTAGCCCTTGCCGTTGAAGTTCCAGTTGGTGGCCGCGTAGAGGAACCAGACTTCGTAGGCGGGGGTCGGGAGCCGTACGAGGCGTCCGTTGGCTCGGATCGCGTCGGGTCCGTTCGCGGGTGGTATCTGGAACGGGGTCCCTTGGACGTACACGGTGATAGGACCGGGCCATTCGCCCTCCCAGTAGCAGGATCCGACGCCGTCCATGCCGGCCGGGCCCAGGTTGGTGTCGGTGCAGCCCGGTCCGCCCACGACGTCGTAGTACAGGGGTTCACCGGGGTTCCGTGTCTCGGTGACCGCGAGGATGTAGAGGTGACCTCCCGTGTACCTGAAGCCTATCTTGGCGATGTCGTGGAGTCCCAACTCCCGGGCGCTGAGGTGGAAGGCCCAAACGGACGGTTTGGGGCCGGTGAAGTTCCAGTTCCAGTCGGTCCAGATGGGGATGGAGATGAAGATGAGCGGGAGGTAGATGGTCTCCTTCGTGACCCGGATCCTGTGGTCGAACGTGACGATCGGGAAGCCGTCGGCGGGTCGGTAGGGTGTGAAGTCGACGGCGCACCAGTCGGCCAGGGTCAGGCGGACTGTTCTCTCGTGTCCTCGGGAGTCCCACACGTCGAGGGTGACGGGTTTGAACGGGAGCCCGTGGCTCCACCAGCAGACGGCCGCGTACGCTACGTACACGGTGTCGGCGGGTTTCGGCAGCGTCAGGATCGTACCTGGATCGACCTCGATGCCGTACACGAGGCCGTCGTTCACGTCGAAGGAGAACTCGACGCCGTGGGAGGTGATGGTCGTCGGGAACTCATCGGCGTCGTAGTAGCAGCCGGAGGTGGGTCCCTGTTCCAGGCCGACGGGGGTGTGTTGGACGGCGGTCCAAGCGCTCCCCCACGGGCTGAACCCGACGATCGTGAGTTTGCCCCCGTGGATGGAGGTCAGGGGCACGGGTTCGGCCGAGGAGGGGACGAGGGCGATCGCCGTCGCGGCGAGGACGGCGACCGCGGTTCTGTCCACGTCCCCCCCCGGTGGTGGGGAAGCTTTCTTTCCGGTCCGATGACTTTCGGTCGGGCGCGAAAGGTAGGTAAATCTTGGTTTACCGGGATCCGCGTTAACTTATGGTTAACTCACCAGACGTTGAATACGGCATCATCTCATCGGTATCGAGGTTCTTGCCGACCGGGGCCCTTTCGTTCCGTAAGGCTCACCCGTGTGTGCCGGGTTGATCGATACGGAAAACGATTATTACGAGCGTGTCGCTGGGGTCTGGGGGTGAGTTAGGTGCGTCTAACGGGCGTTTCCCTGGCGTCCGCCGTGGCGTTGCTGGCGGCGTTGGGGGCCGTGTCCGCGTTCGGGCCGCCGGACTGGTGCCCGTGTCCGTGGTGCGGTGGCTACGGTGAGGACCATCACGCCGCGTGGAACGGTCCGCCGGGTTACTACCCGGGTTACCACGCGAACTACCACGTGAACCCCGGTCCGGGTTACGGTCCTTACTACGGTGGAGCCTCGCCGTCGGGCTACTACCTGCTGTGGTACGTGCTGGGGTGGGCGATTCCGCTCCTGGTGATCGGTGGCGTGCTGTTGGTGCTGGTGTGGCTGGCCAGGAGGTTCCTGGGTGCCGTCGGGAGGAGAAATGATTAAAGCGCGGGCCTCGACCGCGGTGCACGGTGGGGGGGCCCGCGGGGTAGCCAGGTCTATCCTACGGGGCTCCAGGGACCCGCCGATGACTGCCATGGGGTGTGCTGACGGCCCGTGAGGAACTCCCTGGAGCGATGAGGCGGGTCGAAGACACCCCGTGACCCGGGTTCAAATCCCGGCGGGCCCACCACAAATCGAGAATCGTTATGAATATCGTAACGATACCCGAGGGCGGGGAGGGGATCACTGCACGGCTTCCTCGTCGGTTTCTCCCGTGCGTACCCTGACGACTTTCTCCACGGGTAGGACGAAGATCTTGCCGTCACCGGGCTTGCCCGTCCTCGCGTGCTCACAGATGATGTCGATGACCT